>Ga0163155_10000632_pt1 | contig 43244 bp, 41 predicted proteins | sample OliLakLV19SP4G1_FD_148611 | JGI IMG/M metagenome (GOLD analysis project Ga0163155, IMG submission 148611) | Freshwater microbial mat bacterial communities from Lake Vanda, McMurdo Dry Valleys, Antarctica - Oligotrophic Lake LV.19.SP4.G1 | ecosystem: Environmental > Aquatic > Freshwater > Lake >... | reverse complement strand
CCGGTGTTGGCGGCGCCGCGAGGATCGCCCTGCTGACACTCATCCTGCCAGGCAGCCACGGTCTGCAGCGCGAACAGCTTCTGTCCGGCGCGCGGACCCACCGCGATCCGGTAGGTGATGGAGTGGCCGATCAGATCATCCAGCGGACCGCCTTCCCCTGCGTGGCCAGCCAGGCGTTCTCCAGGTCGCGCTCGATGAGGCCGCGGCGCTCCGGTGTCTTGCCAATGCGCTCGGCGATCTGCTGCACCAACTCATGCAACTCGGTGCCGGTCGGCGCCGGCACATGCCGAAACACCGGCAGTGCGTCTTCGACCGGCAGATACACCCCGTCGAGAAAGATCATGTGAAAGTGGGTGTTCAGGTTCAGCGCCAAGCCGAAGCGCTGAATCAGCGTCACCGCACCGGGATGGCCTGTTGTGCGGGTGAGACCCGCCTGCTGAAGTAGATGGCCCGCGATCGTGCGGTAGAGCGTGCCCAGCACCTGACCGGGCGCGGCCGGATCGGTGGCCAGCAGAAAGCGCAATGCAAAGGGCAGGTGCGCGAACGCTTCGAACCGTTCAACGGCGAATGGCAACTTCGCTTGCTCAACCCCTGAGTGAGGTGCTACAAACGACCCAATAATTTGTCCGGACAACTGCCAGTTACCCCATGATTCTGCGAACCTTTTTCATCTCCGCCCTGCTCGCCTGCGTGAGCACCAGCGCTTTCGCTCAGGCGCTCTATGTCAAGAACGGAAAGCTTGACCTCGACACCAACCGCGGCAACATTGAGGCTTTCGTCAAGCTGCGCGCCAGCACCAAGCCCGAAGACGTTTTCACCTGGTGGACAGGCTCAGTGTTTGCGGTCGAACTGGGCAAAAAACCGCAACGCCTGTTCGGCTTCGAGGGCTTCAACGTCGCGCGCATGCTGAGGCTCGATAACGGCAGCTACCAGATGCTCTCGCGCGAGTTTGCGGTGTTCCGCGACCCCGTCAGCAACGAGATTCTAAAAACCTGGAAAAACCCGTGGACCGACGAAACCGTCGAGGTCTTCCAGATTCAAAACGACCCGGTCAATCACGTCATGGGCCCCGGCGACTCCGATCGGCCTTACCGGATGCCGTGGGTTATAAAGGACAACCTGGCAATGCTCCAGATCGACGTCCCGCTGGCCTATCCGAGCCCGCTGCCGGTGAAAGACTACCCGGCTGAATCGGCCGGTGACCTCTATGTGGGCTCCGAACACTTCGGCTTTTATGTCGATACCCGCGAGCTGTTACGCCCGCGCACGAACAACATTCCCATGCAGCTGACCTGGACCCGCAGCGGCCCCTGGATGCCGTGGATGCACATGGGCCAGCGGCCCGGCCTGCTGATGTTTGTCGCGATGGGCGAGAAGTTGGACAACCCCAAACAGATGTCGCCTGACCTGCTTGCGCTGGTCAAAGCCGACTATCCCAAATTCCTCAAGGCACCCACCGAAAAAGTTGAGCCGAACGCGACCAGCTGGAACACCTACCGCAATTACCTGGGAAGCAAATCAGGCGACTGAGAAAAGCCGATGCCCTATACGCGCCGTGAAGTGGTTTCAAGTTCGCTGATTTTGGCAGCTGCGGTTGCCGCGCCCGCGTTTGCGAAAGCCGAGTCGTTCGATGCGATCGTGGTCGGCGCGGGGCTTGCCGGCCTGCAAACCGCACTCAAGCTGCAAGCCGCTGGGCTCAAGGTTTTGGTAATCGAAGCGCTTGCCCGTTCGGGCGGCCGCCTGCACACCCTTGAAGTCGACGGCCAACGCTTTGACACCGGCGGCGTTGAGGTCGGTGCGGGCTATCAGCGCTTGATTGCGTTGGCCGAAGCGTTAGCCGTTACGCTTGAAAAACCAAGCGGGGTGCCGCTGCCGATGGGCTTGGGCTTCGGAACGGCCAACCTCAAGCCCGAGCAGTGGGCCAAGTCTGAACTGAACGCACTGCCCGAAGCCGAGCGCGCAACCCCGCCGCCGCAGCTGTTGATGGCGGCCATGGCCAAACCCAATCCGCTCAAGCGCGCCGCCGATTGGCTCAACCCCGAACACGCGGCGCTCGACATCCCGCTTTGGGATCACCTCGCCCAAGCTGGCGCCTCGGCGCTGGCGCTCAGCTATATGGACGCAGCCGCGAATTTTTCCTCACTGCGGCGCGTCTCTGCCCTCGACTGCCTGCGTCGCGACGCGCTCAGGCGCGAGGGCATTCAAGCCGTGCTGCGGATCAAAGGCGGTTCGCAAACGCTCACCGACGCGATGGCGGCAAAGCTGAAGCTTCCCATCCGCCTTGGCGCAGAATTGACTGCGGTCAGTACAAACCGCACGGGCGCCACGCTTACCCTGCGCGATGGCCGCACGCTCACCGCACGCTCAGTTGTGCTCACCCTGCCAACCGCCCCGCTGGCCAAGATCACCTTCGACCCGCCGCTGCCCAAGCCCCAAGCACAGGCCATTCGCGAGCGCCTTTCCACCGGCGTCACCCAGATCCATTTGCAGCCGCTGCGGCCCTATTTCGAACAAGACGGGCTTCCGCCCAATCAGTGGTTTGCCTCGCCGATCGAACGCCTGCTGTCGATCACCGATGCGCAGGGAAAAGTGATTCGCCAAGTGCTCTGGATCAACGGCGACGCCTCGCGCACCCTCGACGGTTTTGACGACAAAGCGCTCGCCGACTGGGCCTTACTCGAACTCAACCGCATGCGCCCCGCAACCCGCGGCGCCGTGCGCGTGCTCGCGGTGAATTCCTGGAGCCGCTCGCCATTTTCAGGTGGCGCCTACGCCGAAATCGCCGCCGGCCGCTGCGCCACCACCGCCGCATGGACCGCCAAGCCCCACAGCCGCGTCTACTTCGCCGGAGAACACACCGAATTCAGCGAACCCGGCTTGGAGTCCGCACTCAAATCCGCCGACCGCGTGGTGCGCGAAATCGCGCAAAAGGCAGTTCGCGGTTGAGCTGAGTTTTGGTGAGCTTAAAGGTCTAGCGAATATCCAATTTTCGCCTCCACCGGCCGCATGCACTCTCGACCCCGGGCAGTGTGCGGTCGCACCGGAGGACGGCCGGCAGGGGGGCTTTCGAGGGCGTCACAAGAGCCTGGCGGAATCTCGCGCCACGGGGCGCTGCCGATTTTGGGAGCCGCAAAAATTTGAGTGCGATTTGTTTCCGCGCCGAGCGACACATCCATGGTGAAAATCACTTGGGGATGTCATGGGTTGGCGCTACATTGCACCAATAGTATGATGAAAGCGGCCGACTTGCCGCACACGACCCAGAGTTAAGACATGGCAACTGTTCGCAAAACAATTACGCTCACCGACCAGCAAGACAGTTGGATCAAAGCGCAGGTCGCTGCTGGGCGCTATACCAATGACAGTGAATTTATTCGCGATCTCATCAGCTCAGGCTTGTTCTGCGGATCGCGCGTGACAGGCTCTTCGATAATCGTCGCCGGGACGAACTGCCCCTCGGCCCGAGCCGCCAGTACATCGCGCCGCCACTTGTAGATCAGGCTCGTCGAGACCTCATACTGACGCGAAACATCGGCAACGACCGCCCCGGGCGAAAACGCAGCCCCCAGAATCTGGCGGCGCTCATCCACGCTCCAGCGACGCCGCCGCCCCGGCCCCGTCATCACCGTCAAATGGGCCATGCTGCACAACTACGAGCGCTCATAAGGACTCACGAGCACAGCATCACGTCCAGGCATCGCCCAGATAAGGCGGCCCTCACCGCAGGGGTACGGAGAGCGCGGCGACTGCACCAGCGCAGTTACACCACGCGATGGGACACGACCCCGCCCCGTTCGCCGCCGATCAGGCGCGCGACATCGTGGGATCAGACGGGAGCGACATAGAAGGCCGCAGCTACGACCTTTCCCGGTTGGCGTTCGGACAGCACCCGCTGTAACAGCTCGGCTAGAACGGATGATCACGACGGACGGTTTAGCGTCCTACGTTGCCGCGCTCGAACAGCTACAGTTGAGGCCCATGCACCGTCCGGGCTGGCTCCTCGGGGACAATCAGATTGAGAACTCCCATCTCCCGATACGGAGACGAGAGCTGCAGAAATAGCTGTTCAAATCACAGGCCTCAGCCCAGAAATTTCTCACCACTCACGCAGCGATTTACAACACCTTCAACGTCCAGCGCCATCTGATCAGCAGACCTACCATTCGACGCTGCCGTGCCGACGCGGCGAATGCTTGGGCGGTCGCGGTTGACTGATCGAGGGTCGGGTAGGAGCCTCTTTAAAACTTGGCGAATTTACCCTGACAGCACCCTGTTTGATGCCAAGAATTTCAGTAGACGTTTTCGGAGAGGTAAATTTGAATGAGGGGCTGGGGTCCGTGCAGATTGCTTGCTTCCTGTCTCTTGTGCCGCAGAAGAAGTTCTACGGCACAAAAAATCTCGTGCCTGATGTCCTGATTGATAATCACGTCGATCGAATTGTCGAACAGATACCCGCGCGTAAAATGGGTTAATTCGTGGGCTATGAAGATCACATCCTTCTGCTTACCCGCACTCCTGACGGCGTCAGCGATCCCCTCGGTAGCACCTCCGGTATTGTAGATGCCCACCAGGTTAGGTGACTCTTCCAGCAATTTGGCGGCCTGCAGATAGGAGGCACCATTGTCGTATTGGGGCGTCGGCATAATCATGATTTCGAAACGGGGAAACGATTCCTGGATTACGCTCCGAAATCCGGCTTCACGCTCTTCATGTGCTCGGTAATTCAGCCGTCCCGGAAACAGCGCGATCTTTCCTGTCTCATGCTGCCCTAAAAACCGGCCCATAAGCGTCCCGGCAGTGCGACCGGCAGCCCGGTTGTCCAACCCGACATAGGCAAGTCGTTTCGAGCGGGAGAGGTCCGACACGATGCTGACGATCCCGACACCGTTTTGCGCTAATCGGTCTACCGCTTCCCTAACCAGCGCATGGTCGACGGCGACGAAGGCGATGCCGTCGGTGTCTTCGCCGATCTCAAGAATTTTCGCTGCCAGGGTTTCTGCAGACAGATTGTCAGTCATGTGCGACTTCACATGCGTATTCAGTCGGGCGAATGAGAGAGCCGAGTTTTCGATCTCTTCCACGAATGCGTCGAAGTAGCGGGTCTTCAACGTCGGAAAGATGAAATCGAGTTTGCAGGTGATTCTTTCGCTGGCATCGGGCATCAGGTTTGTCAGGTAATTGACGCTGAAGACGGCGCGATAAACCCTCTCGGCCGTGCTTTTCTTGACATTGCCGCGACCGTTGAGCACTCGATCGACTGTTGCGCGGCTTACCCCTGCTTTCTCTGCAACGTCGTCGGCCGTTACTTTCATGATCACTTGGTCCTATGTTCCGGTAGAGCTCTTCGGCGAAGCCCGCATCAACAGAGTCCGACCAACATTCTGCTGGCCGTCAATTCGCTCTCGGACCTTATGACTCCTCATCTGTGGCATTGCCAAGGATAAAGGCAAGCATCCGGTGATGGCCGCAGCGACACTGGATCGGCGGATGTGTTCAGGCGGTGCGGGCTTATAGCTTTGGGGGATTGAGGCCGCCAGTTCCATGCAGCAGTTCATCCAGCTTCTGAGATGCATGATTGAGGATGCGGACCAGGCCTGCGGCTCGCTGTCATTGAGCTTGGCGGTGACGATCATACCGCTCATGAAGGCGAAGCGTTGCCCGCTGCGGTTAGAGCCGGCGAACATGTCCTCCGGCGCGCGATTGGGCGGACAGATCACAACTGAAGCGGGTCGCTGTGCACTGTTGTAAGCAATCAAAACCAAAGCAGAACGATGATTGGCGGGACTTGCACCCAATCAGATAGCGCGCCGTTTCCGGGCCAAAGCCTCGGGGACTTCGGCCTTGAACCGGCGCACAACGTCAATAGCGTGGGTTGACAGCGTGAGCCCGTCCTGCATCAGGATCAGCCATTGATAGCCCACCTCATACAAGCGGTGGCCGCGCGCCCAGTCCGTCGAAATCGTGCCGAGAAACTTGCTCGACGCCAGAACTTTCTGCTCTATTTGGTGAATTGCGGCCTGGACTTCCGGTTCCTGAGGATCGAAATATCCAAGACTAACTGCAAGATCCATCGGGCCGATGAAGATACCGTCGATCCGCGGCACCGCCAGAATTTCATCAAGGTTCTCGAGCGCTTCCTTGCTCTCGACGCCGACGATGATTGTCAGCGACTGGTTCGCCGTTACAAAATAATCCTTGCCGGCACGCCCGTAGTTGGCCGCACGCGGGCTTTTTGCCGCTCCACGCACGCCTTCGGGCGGAAAGAGGCAGGCATCAACAACAGCCTGTGCTTCGGCATTCGTGTTGACGGATGGCACTAAAATACCACGTGCGCCTGCATCCAGAATTCGCTTAATGGTTGTCAGGTCGCTTGATGGTGCGCGCACGAACGGTACGCTATTGCCGCTGCATCCTATCGCCTGAAACTGCTGAACAAGACAACCGAAATCAACTGGCGCATGCTCTAGATCTACGATCAACCAATCGAATTCGGACTGACCCAGAATTTCAGCGGCAACAGGACTGCTGGTCTGTAAAAACGCACCGCAAGTCACGGCTCCAGACCTCATTCTAGATCTGAACGATGGAAATTCGAAAGTCCCTTCCATCAAAACTTCTTCCATCAGCAAATCCGTACCGCACCATCTATCTAACGTAGGGAAGTGCGCGAAAGGAGCAAGTGCATTGCTGAAGCCACAAAGTTCATCATGGCATCAACAATGCAAATAAGCCTACTTAAACTCGTTGTAAAAAGGCTAGAAATTAAACTGAATGGAAGCGAAGAAACGCCGCCCAGCCATTGGACGAGCAAATCCTACATCTAGCTGGTTCTGTGCGACAGTCGCGCGAGGATTGCCCTCCGTGAAACAGAGTTCCTCAGTGAGGTTCGTCCCTGTAACCTGGATTGTCGCTCTGTCAGAAAGAGCGTATGAAGCTCCTACGCCGACGATCGTGCAAGCATCGAACTTCACGACGTTGTCGTTAGCACCAAACCTTTCGCCGATATATCGCACGTTACCAAATAGATCGAGCTTGTCTGTCGGGCTGTAAACTCCCGAAAGCCGGAACTGTTCACTTGGATTGCGGGCCAGTTCGTTCCCGTTGAAGGCTGCACCGCCGACTGTGGTGAAGTTATCAAGCTTGATGTCGGATATAACGCCGACTGCGTTGATCGAAACCTGCTCGGTCGGCTCCCACGTTACGTCAAACTCAACGCCAAGAACTTCAAGTTCGGACTGATTAAAAATCTGGGTGTTGCTTGCATCAACACCGAATCCTCCAGCCAAGTAGTTTGGAAAAAACGTCCGAAATGCGGTCGCCGATGCAGCTAGGTTATCCCCCGAGTACCTCGCGCCGAATTCTGAGAGCTCGTTGGTTTCCAGCGGCACACCTCGGCCACCCTGGAAAAAGTCACCGAGGCGGTCAGCGCGTGGAGTTTGGAAACCCTCAGCGTATCGGCCGTAAACTGCGAGGGAGTCCGTGAGGGTATAGTTGAAACCAGCTGTCCAGGCGACATCCTCATAGGTGGTTTCAAACCGGGTCACTGTGCCGTCGCCCCTCAGGCGATTCGCAAAGTTGTTGGCCAAAATGTTGTCGGTGTCTGTGCCAGTTGTAGTCAACGCTCCCACAACCGGGACCATTGTTCCAAGACCGTTCAAAGACGACCCTTGGTAATCTGCGCTTTCCCAGCGAATGCCAAAATCGAGGCGTAGCTTGTCTGAAACCCTGAACTCATCGTTGAGATAGACGGAGACAGAATCTACTTGAACATCATCGTCACCGCGGAACTGTCCATGGCGCACGACCCCGCCTTCAGACAAGAAGCCCAGAATATTGCTGGTCCCCGGGGCTACAGCAACAATGTCGAGGATGTCAGCACCAGAGCTTCTTACTTCGCTGAGGAAAAGAGAGGAGGCGAGCGCACGATCGTGAGACAGGTTTACGAATATAGCGCCGCCTGTGAGGGTGTTTCGTTCGGTCTCGTATGTCAGACGCGTATCACTGATGAACTGCTCGCGCTTGATCGGCTCGCGCAAGGAATTGAGGACCTGGACGAACCCATTGCCGTTCAGTGTCGCCAGCGCCGGATTACCAGAGCACAGCAGGTTACCGTTAGCGGCAAACCGGAAACAACGATCTGCACCGGGGTATAGAGCCCAGAAATTGCCCGTCGTCCCATAGCCGCCATTAAAATTTATCGTGTTATCGGTCAGATAACTCTGGCCAGGGCGCAAGCTGTTGTTGCCCGCAGATCCCGTAAAGTGGGCCTGTCCCAAGCGGGTTAAACTACTCACGCGACTGGAGTGGCTGAAGAACAAAGTATCGGTAAAGTCGTAATCAAGCCGTACTGTTAACACGTCAGCATCGACGTCAAATCCGTCAACAATGTTCTGTTCGACACGGCTACCGTCTGCAAATAATGTCCTGATCCGCGTGTTGTTGAAGCTCCCAACGTTGCCGTTAATCAAATCAAAACCCGGTATTTCTACGATACTACCGTCCGCTGCGTTTCGTTGGACTGGCAGAGGTAGAACAAAGGAGTTACTTTCCGATACCTTCTTGTAGGTGAGATTAAGCTCGCCCCTATCCAGCCGACGGGTTAGATTCGCGCGGAAGTCCCCACCGCGCTCGCCGTTGAACCCATTTTCGCGCTCTGAGTCGCCGAACTGGTAATAGCCGCTAAGCGCGATTGTCCATTCGTCCGAGAGCGGGCCGCCGTAGAAGAAATCCGAGCGGATGTTGTCATAACTCGCGTATGTCAGGCCAACGATGCCTTGGGATTCCTGGGTCCCCTTTCTGTAGAGGTAGTTGACGATCGAGCCGGAAGCGTTCGGCGCAAGGACACCGGACGTGCCACCGCGAACAGCCTCAACACGGTTGATTCCAAGACTGTAGCGCTGGACAGCATCGATCGTGTACTGATCATAGTTAACTGGCAGGCCGTCTTCCTGAACGCTGACATATCGGAAGTGATCGCCTGCGGGCATACCCCTCACGCTTATGTTATTCGAAGACGGACCACCCGAATCCTGAACGTAGACGCTGGGTATTGCTTTGAGCGTATCGACGAGGCTTCTGGGAGGATCTCGTCTGAGGTCTTCTCCGCTGAGAATAGTCAGCGCCACAGAGGATTCCAGCGCGGTAACCCCGCGGCTGGTGGTGCCTGTGACTATAACCTCATCCAGCTCGGTCTGTGGAGCTGCGCCTGTTTGCCGATCTTGCGCTGCTACCGGGTTGGATGGCGAAAACGACAAGGCCAGGATCGACGAAAACATGAGCGCGGGCTTGCCGGCCAACCGATAAAAAGTCATCACTTGCTCCTCATTGGACGTTTTTTGGTTTTGACACTAACTATTAGCGATGGTCGGTTCTACACGTGTTCACTCATAGAAATTGAGTTCCAGGCGAACCTCGTTTGGATCCACCACGAAAATCTGCGTGACATTGAGTTCTGGCACTACAAACAAGTCGTACGAAACCTGCATTTCCTTCAAACGTCTCTTGAATTCCTCACAATTTCTAGCCTTAAAGGCAACGTGGTGAATAGCTCCGGTCGGTCCTTTGTTGACATATTCCCGGAGCACCAAGTGAATGACAGGATCTTTATTAGAGTAAAGCCAAACTCCTTCAACATCGAAGGTTGGCCGGAAACCGGTCTCTAGTCCCAGCAGTTCCGTGTAGAAGCGAACGCTTCTTTCAAGGTCGATGGTCTCGATGTTGATATGGTCGAGAGCGTCGATCATTACCTGAAAACCGCCCGAATATTCGTTTGCTGGCTTCATCAAAGCCCTCACCAAATCCTCCAACACCCTGATGAAAAAGTCAATTGTAATTGACGTATTTTTTGCAAAACCAAACGCCGATGCGTCATGCCTGAACGCCGACCAGATGAGAACTCTGGCGCATTGTGACGTATTTACAGTATGTTGAGCGGCGTCGTGTTGGCTTTCTATGTGTTTAGAAGTGATGCATAAATATCTCATTTTCCTGTCCGTCTTGCCCTATTTTCGTCTTTGCGCTTGGCCGCAACGGCCAGAGAGATACGCTTACGGCTGCGTTTTCAGGGTCTGCTGAGGGATATCGCATCTCCAAATGGCAATGATCATCAAAGCTGGCGGGTCCCAGCAGCAAAGACGGGCAGATCAGCGGAGCGTGCAGCTAACGGTCGATACGGTCCTGTCCGACATCGAGGATCAGGGCGACGACGCGGTACGGCGCTTCTCAGAAAAGTTCGACCGTTGGTCGCCAACCTCGTTTCGGCTCGGCATGGGTGAGATCGAGGCTTGCGTTGCGCAACTGGCTACCAGTGACGTTGAGGACATCAAGTTCGCCCAGGCCCAGGTAAGGGGTTTCGCTCAGGCCCAACGGGACGCGCTGCGCGACATCGAAGTAGAAACGCTGCCCGGCGTTTTTCTCGGCCACAAAAACATTCCGGTGGACTCTGTGGGCTGTTACGTTCCAGGCGGAAAATATCCGCTGGTAGCGTCTGCACACATGGGCGTGGTGACGGCGAAAGTGGCAGGTGTGCCGCGCGTGATAGCAATGTCCCCGCCTTTCGAGGGGAGGCCGAACCCCGCAGTCGTGGCAGCGATGCACCTTGCCGGGGCCGATGAGATTTACTGCCTGGGGGGCGTTCAGGCCATCGGCGCGATGGCGATCGGCACCCAGTCGATCAACCCCGTCGACATGGTGGTGGGACCAGGCAACGTCTTTGTCGCCGAAGCCAAACGACAAGTTTTCGGACGTGTGGGTATCGACCTTTTGGCGGGCCCCACTGAAACCCTTGTCATAGCTGACGAGACTTGTGACGCGGAAATGGCGGCAACCGATCTCCTCGGCCAGGCGGAACATGGCCCGACCTCGCCATCCATTCTCCTCACCACATCAAAGGCGCTGGCCGACGCGCTTCCGGCAGAAATAGCCCGACAGCTCGAAACCCTTGAGACTGCTGCGATCGCATCGAAGGCGTGGGCCGATTATGGTCAGATCATTCTGTGCAATGACGATGCCGAAATGTTGGCAGTCGCGAATGAGCTCGCGTTCGAACACGTCGAGGTCATCACCCGTGATCCGGACTATTTCCTGCTCAACATGCGCAATTACGGCGCGCTGTTTTTGGGGCCGGAGACCAACGTCGCTTATGGTGACAAGGTCATCGGTACCAACCACACCCTGCCGACCGGCAAAGCGGCTCGCTACACGGGTGGACTCTGGGTTGGTAAGTTTCTCAAAACCTGCACCTACCAAAGAGTAGATGCCGCAGCGTCGAGAGAGATTGGCGAATACTGCTCACGGCTCTGCGCTCTCGAAGGCTTCGCAGGACATAAGGCACAGGCCGACCTCAGGGTGCGTCGCTACAGCTAGAACCCGGCCGAAATCGTACAGTAAAATTCTAATGTGGGGTTGTGAGGACGACACGAAACAAAGCGCTCGCAAGGGCCAAGTAACGTGAAACAAAGCTATTCGGCGGCCAAAAACGCGACTTGAAAAGAAACGCGGGGCCGATCTTGGGAGGACAATCGAGTGCCTGAAACCCCGAATTGGGTGCGTTGGATCGTCGTGCTAGCTTTTGTGGCAGCGTTGGCCGCCCTTATCCCATATCGCGCGAGCGACGCACCCGATCTACAGGTGGCTCGGGCCGACACTGTTGTTTTCGACCTCGATCGGACCATCCGGAATCCCCGAAATTTCAATCCATTCACGCCCGGAGTCAAACTCGTCCACGGTGCCCACCAAGCGATGTGGGAGCCTTTCTTCATTCTGAATTTCGCGACCGGAGAACTTGAGCCTTGGCTCGGCGTATCAATCACAAGCAATGACACTCGCGATATCTGGACGCTGACGATACGAGACGGGGTTGAATGGTCGGATGGCGAAACCTTCGACGCCGACGACGTCGTGTTCACTGCAAACATGGTGCTGGCATCTGACGCTGTCAGCTCGCGTGAAGCGATCCGGTTCAAGGGACAGATCAAATCGATCAGCAAGCTCGGCTCGTTGACGGTTGAGTTCCGTTTGGTGAAACCGAATCCGATCTTCCATATCGAGACTTTCGGCGTCGCGAATGTCAGCTCATTCCTCGCAATGCCGGAGCATATCTGGAACGGCAAGGATCCGGGGAGTTTCGACTTCTACCCACCCATAGGAACTGGTCCATATACCTTTGCGTCGGCCACCACGCAGCGAGCGATCTGGGACCGGAACGACAATTGGTGGGGGGCAAAATCCGGTTTCAAAAAATTGCCCAAGCCGAAGAGACTGATCTGGCTGGAGACCGGAGGCCAGGAAAACCGAGCCCAGATGCTGGCGCGGAATGATCTCGACGCCGGCCAGCAACTGGAGCTTGGCATCTTCGAAGCAATCCGAAAGCGCAACCCGAACGTGATTGCTTGGTATGACGATTTTCCCTTCAGCTGGACCGATCCGTGTCCTCGGCAGCTGGAGATCAACACGACGGTTGCGCCTTGGGATGACCCGGAAATGCGGCGCGCCGTTTCGCTAATTATCGACCGCCAACAGATCATCGACATCGTCTATGAGGGCTCAACGGTTCCTTCCAGGACCATGTTTGTCCAATACGGGGCCATGACGCCCTTCATTGCTCCGCTCGTGGCTGCAGGGTTTGATCTTCCGGTCCATGCCGATGCCGCCCGCGGGAAGGCTCTCATCGAAAAGGCTGGATTCGTTCTGAACTCGGCGGGAATTTATGAAAAAGACGGGGTGCCGCTCAGCGTTACGATTCTGGCAAACACCGCCTCGACGGAATATACGCGGACCGTTGATGTGATCGTTGAACAGTTGAGGCGCGCCGGGATAGACGCCCGTGCCTTGCCCGTCGAAGATGGTGCCTTCTGGGGAGAGAAGATACCGTTAGGCGAGTACGAAATGAGCTACTCGTGGTTGTCCTGCGGCTCAGTGACCGAGCCCTGGTCGTCAATGTCACGCCATACCAACGATGATATCGCTCCGATTGGCGAACGTGCGCCCGGCTTCAACAATACCGGGCGGTGGAACACCGAGGCAGCAACTCGGTACTCCGAGATCGTAGGCAGGATCGGCAGCTTGCCCTTGGGGGATCCGCAGATTCCAGGGCTCGTCGTTGAGGCCTATGCCCATCTCGACAGCGAAACGCCCTTCATTCCTCTCGTTCAGGCCAGCAAGCTTCTGATCTTCAACCAGACCTACTGGGAAGGTTGGCCAACGGCGGACAATTTCTACGCTCATCCGATGCATTGGTGGGGAAGCGCCCATTTGATCATCCACAATCTGAGGGCAGTTGAGAAAGATGAGTAAGTCCCGCTTCCCCATCTCCTTTTCATTCGTGGCGAACAGGATCGGGACCTTCCTTCTGACGGTGGTCATCGCCGCAACCCTGATCTGGGTAATACCGCGAATGTCGTCGGTCGATCCGGCCGAAGCAATGCTGGGCCGCATGGCATCGGGCGCGGGCTTTGTGGAAAACTCCGACCAGATACTCAGCGACCTTCGCGAACGCTACGGTCTCAACGAGCCGATGCTTCAGCAATATTTTTCCTACCTGAGAAACCTCGTGGTCTTTGATTTTGGCGTATCGGTAGCAAGTTTTCCGACGCCGGTGTCCCAACTCATCGCAGGGGCGTTGCCGTGGACCCTGGGTTTGATGATCGTATCGATCATCCTGTCCTTCGTGATCGGTAACGCCGCCGGAGCTTACCTGGCTTGGGAGGAGACCCCTCGCCTTTGGAAGGTTGCCATTCCCGCAGCCATGATTTTTACCTCCATACCGCCGATCCTGTCTGGATTGCTGCTGATGTGGCTGTTTTCCACGCAACTCCAGTGGCTCCCCCTGTCGGGATCGTACGGTCTCAACGCCACGCCAGGACTGAACTGGGAATTTATCTTCAGCGTGATCGAGCACGGCACCCTGCCCGTGCTGTCCATCGTTATTGTATCTTTCGGCTTCTGGGCGCTTGGCATGCGAGGACTGCTCGCGACTGTCCAAGGCCAGGACTATGTCCGCCTCGCCAGCACCAAGGGTTTGAAGCCGCGCTACATTCTATATCGCTACATGGTCCGCAACGCGATTCTGCCCCAGGTCACTGCGTTGTCATTAAAGATTGGGCTCATGGTTTCAGGCCAAATCTTGGTGGAGAGCATCTTCTCCTACAACGGCATGGGAAAGCTCCTTTACGATGCAATTCTCGATCAGGATTTCCCGGTCATCCAAGGTATCAGCTTCGTTGTCATCCTGATGACGGCCATCTCGGTGCTAATCGTGGATCTCCTTTACCCCCTTATCGATCCGCGCATCAGGCTTGAGGGAGGACGGTCATGACACCGCCACTCCTGGGGCCGAAAGCGAAGAAATACCTCCTGCTGAAGTTTGATTCGCCTTGGCTCAATCGCAAGCTTCTCGTCGGGCTGGCCATCCTGTTCACCTTCCTGTTGTTCGGCCTTCTCGGACGCTTTTTCTGGAACACCGACCTTGTCTTCATCGGATCATCACCGCTGAATCTGCCGCCGGCCGGGTTCGAGAATCTGCGCGGCCAGGCGGGTGTCGGCGCCCACCCCCTCGGCACAGAGAGCGCGGGCCGCGACATGCTGGCTCTGATGATTGTCGGCGCACCAAACACCCTTTTCGTCGGCATCATCGCCTCGGTGATCGGGATCGCTATTGGGATTGTGCTCGGTTTTTCAGCGGGCTTCATCGGCGGAAGAGTGGACGCGGTCATAAGGGTCACATCGGACGTGATGATCACGATACCGCCCCTGATGGTTCTTGTCGTTTTCCAGACCTCAATCGGCGAGATCGGCATTGTCATGATGGGCGTCCTTCTCTCCACCTTCATGTGGCAATCGCCGACACGGCTCATTCGCTCCCAAGTCCTTACGATGCGTGAAGAGGGCTATGTCCGCATGGCGCGCCTGTCGGGCGCAACCACGTCGGACATCATGTTCAAGGAACTGCTGCCCAATTTGATGCCTTACCTATTCGGCAGTTTCATCGCGATCTTGACGACCGCGATTGTGACCGCCGTCGGCCTGGAGGTGTTGGGGTTGGGACCGCAACGTGTGCCCACTCTGGGCCGGGCCATCTACGAAGCCATCGCGTCCGCTGCGCTTCTAAAGAACATGTGGTGGTGGTGGGGCATCCCGACCGCTCTTTTGGCAACCATGTTCATTGGGCTCCTGATGATTAATCTGGGCCTTGATGAAGTCTCCAATCCGCGCCTGCGAAAATTGTAGATCTGCGATGGGAAACGAACAAATTGTCCTCTCGGTCAAGGATCTCCGCGTCTATTACGCCAGCCGAGACGGCGACGTGAAAGCGTGCGACGGGGTCAGCTTTGATCTGCGAAGAGGCGAGATACTAGGTCTTGTAGGAGAATCCGGGTCGGGCAAGTCGACGGCAACCTCCGGTATCTTGAAAGCGATTACGCCGCCGGGCCGCATCGTGTCTGGACAAATCCTTATCGACGGCGAGGACGTAACCGAGTTCAGTGACGACGACATGCGCGCCCGGCGCTGGCGGAAACTGGCGCTGATCCCCCAGAGCGCCATGAATTCGCTAAATCCGACCATGACCATCCACGCGCAGATCGCCGACGTCATTGAAACCCATGAGGGCCGCCAGGAAGCCAGCGCCTTGAAGGCGCGCATCCTTGACCTGTTCTCCCGGGTTGGATTGCCGTCCAGAATCTACACTATGTACCCTCACGAACTGTCTGGCGGGATGAAGCAGCGCGTCTGTATTGCCATGAGCATTGCGCTGAACCCAGCCGTTGTGATCGCCGACGAAGCGACCAGCGCCCTCGATGTGGTGATGCAGCGGATCGTGGCTCAGACAATTCTGAAAATCAAAGAAGACCTCGGGGTATCCTTCGTGATGATCGGCCACGACATGGGACTGATGGCCCAAGTGGTTGACCGCATCGCGGTGATGTACAGCGGTCAGCTGATCGAGATTGCCGATGTACGGCACATATTCCAGCAGCCAGCCCATCCCTACAGCCAAATGCTGATTGAATCGGTCCCTTCTCTGACAGAGCGCAAACCGCTGCGTCCCAGCAGCGGCATTACCCACGATCCACGAAACCCGCCATCGGGCTGCATCTTTCGATTGCGCTGTCCGCATGCGGGCGAGATATGCGCCCAATCCCGGCCACCGCTCGTCGAGATAAGGTCGGGCCAGTCAGTCGCCTGCCATCTGTGGCAAAAGAACGGGAGCGAAGCCTATGTCCGTTCCGCTGTTTGAAATCAGGAATGTCTCCAAAATATACGGACCCGAAAACACCGGGCTCGTTGCGCTCGATAACTTTTCCTGGACGATTTCCCAGGACGACGCCCGGATCGTCACCATTGCAGGTGAATCCGGGTCGGGCAAATCAACCCTCGGCGAGCTGATTCTGAGATCAAGCCGGCCGACAAGGGGACAGATACTGTTTCAAGGTGTCGATATCTGGACGTTTAACGCCGCTCAGAAAAGGGATTATTTTCGCCAGGTTCAGGCCGTCTTCCAAGACCCCTTCGGCGTCTACAACCCATTCTACAAATTTCAGCACGTCTTCGACATGGTTGTGAAGAACTTCAAATTGTCGAGTTCCCGTGAACATGCGCGCGTGCTGATCGAGGATGCGCTGAATGCCGTTGGCCTCAATGGAGAGGAAGTGCTCGGCAAGCACCCGCACCAGCTTTCAGGCGGGCAGCGCCAACGCATCATGATCGCCCGCGCCATCATGTTAAAGCCGAAATTCATTGTCGCCGACGAGCCTGTGTCGATGGTGGATGCCTCACTTCGGGCGTCCATCCTCGATGTGATGATGAAACTGCGCGACGATCTGGGGATCAGTTTTCTCTACGTCACGCATGACCTGTCGACGGCCTTCCAGGTGGGCGACGATATCATTCTGCTTTACCAGGGGCATGTCGTCGAACATGGCAATGCCGAAGACGTAATTTCCTGGCCTCAGCATCCCTATGTGCAACTCCTGATTAATTCGGTTCCCAAGCCGGATCCGGACCAACGCTGGCCGGGCACGGTGGAGCTACCTGCCGAGGAAACGCTTCGCGCAGCCGGCGCGGCGGGATGCCGGTTCTACGAACGCTGTCCCCAGCGCATGGATCGCTGCAACAGCGAAACCCCGCCACTCTATGATGTGGGCGACAACAGCCATGTGGCCGCCTGCTTCCTCTACGATTGACCCACAGGTTTGAGTTTTACCCGGAAAGTTTTGATCTCGTAGGGCGATAAACGTGCGCCGAAATCGTTCTCGCCGCGCGTCATCTCAACCAAGGCTTCCTCAAGAAGGTTTGTTTCGGTCACGCCTGCAATCGTCGGTGCAAAGGAAAACTTCACGGCATCATGGGTTCCGTGGCTGTCGAACGCGCGCAGGATCAAACCCTCACCATCTTCCGCCTGCTTGATCGCTTCGATGATGGTGGCGGCGCTGTCGACGGCGGCAAAAGACTGGTTAGCCGGAACGCTTCTGGTCCGTCCGGTCGCCGCCGCAGTTTTCTGAACCGTCATGGGCGCGATGTTGAATTCATATCCAGAACGGTCAACGCCTGCCTCCCGCCAGCCGCCGCTATGGGGCAGCAGGGCGTAGGAGAAGACGTGTTCGCCGATGTCGCTGTCCGGCGTCGGACGCACTGGGCTGCGCAGGAGCGACAGCCGCATGACATTGCCCTTTACATCGTAGCCGTACTTGCAATCGTTCAACAGGGCGACGCCGTAGTTGCCCTCGGACATGTCAGCCCATTTGTGGCCGCAGACCTCGAACTTGGCCTGATCGAACCCGGTGTTGCGATGTGTCGAGCGCTCGATATGTCCGAATGGGAGGTCAAACGTCGCTGTCCGTGAGCGGATGTTGAGTGGGAATGCCACCTTCAGAAGTTTCTTGGAATCCCGCCACTCTATTTGGGTCTCAAAGTCGATCCGGCGGTTCCTCGAATAGACCGTCATGTACTGGTCGATCGTGCTGTTCAGCACCGACCAGCGGCATTTGAACCGGGCGAAGACCGGGCCATTGTCCACAAGCTTCCACCCGGCAATCTGGCTGACCGGGTAGCTGTACTCCTCCAGATGGTAGGCGATGTCCCAGGCGCCAAAGCTCTTGCCGGGATCGTCCTCGAAGACCTGGAAGACATTCCCGCCACCGGCCAGAACGTCGCGGTCATGGATCTTATCGTAAAGCCTTGCGATCACGCCGTTCTGGCCCAGTTCGAAACGGTAGAACGCCGTTTGTATAGTCTCGCCGTCGAATATGGCGGTCGTCTCACCGGAGCCCTTTCCCCCTGTGATCAGGCGCGCTGACACCCATCCGAGCGATGGCAGCGGCGCATCGAAGACAATCCGGCCGTCGCAATGCTGAACTGCAACGGCGGCATCGGTGCCGATCGCAATACCGGTAACATCGGCTGCTGCGCTGAGCTTCACGACAGCTTGACGCGCATGAAGCGTGTTGAACACCAGGACGTCTTCGGTGCCCTCGGTGTGGGCGGCGAAAAACTCTAGGAGTTCGTCCCTGATGGCATGGCCGATCTCAAATGACGCCTGGTAATCATCCATGATGTCCGGCATCGCTTCCGCGATATGGGTTCCCGGAAGTGTGTCGTGGAACTGGTTGAGAAGAAGGTGTTTCCACCCCTCATTCAGGCGTTGCTGGATCGCGGGACCACCAAAAGCAGCGGCGAAACTGCTCAACATCTCGACATCCCGGTAAAGGATTTCGGCCTTGCGATTGGCGCGCTTCAGGCTGCCCTTGGACGTATAGGTCCCGCGGTGGCCCTCCATGTAGAGCTCATCGTCCCAGACCGGCAGGCGGTCCGCCTTCTCGGCAAGCCGGTCGAAGAACGGCTCGGTTCGTTCGGCGCGGACACTCGGTAGACCCGGGAAGTGGGCAATCCTGTGGCTGTGCTCGACCATCATTCGCGTCGGGCCGCCGCCGCCGTCGCCCCAACCATAGATGAACAGGTTTTCCTCGGCGACATGCTTTTCCCGGTAGTCGGACCACTGCCGTCGCAAATTCCCATACGTGAAATCCTGAGCGAAATGGGTCGGCGGAAAATGGGCTATCACTTCGCTGCCATCCAGCCCGCGCCACCGGAAACTGTCACAGGGAAAAACCGTCGTGTCGTTCCAGATGTTCAGCTTGGCAGTCAGAAAGTAGTCGACACCGCCCTTCTTGAGAATCTGGGGCAGCGTGTACATCACACCAAACACATCCGGCAGCCAGCAGATGCGAGAATCCGTCCCGAGTTCGTCGCGCAGGAAGCGTTTACCGAACATGATCTGGCGTACCCAACTTTCGGGGCCGGGCAGGTTGCCGTCGGGCTCTATATACATTGCGCCCAGAACCTCCCATCGCCCGGCCTGGACCATCTCCTTCACGTCGTCGAACAACTCGGGGTAGTTCAATTGGAGCTGCTGGTAGAGAAAAGGCTGACTCTGGGAAAATATGTAATCGGGATATTCTCTCAGCAGGCTCAGAGCGTTGCTGGTCGTACGGCCGTTCTTGCGAAACGTCTCCTTGATCGGCCAGAGATAAACCACGTCGAGGTGGGAGTGCGCGCAGACGTTTATAGTACCCGTGCGCCGGAACGCTTCATTGCCAAAGACGTTTGCCCGCAGATAATCGCTTGAATTGGCGGCACGGCTGGAAGCTTCCGCCTGCGATGAAAACGACGGACCGAGAAGCCGACACGCTTCCTCTAGATGTCTCCTCAGAAACTCCTCAAGGTCGAGATCCTCATCGGTCTCCCAAAGGTGCATATAGGCATCGAACACGAAGGTGATATCGAAATAGCAGGCTTCAACAGCCGGGTCCCGGATTACAAGACTTGCCCGTCGGAAGATATGTTCCTCACGCTCGTCACCCCTGCGGGCGTCATAGGGATAGTTGATGACGAAGGCTTCCATTTCGAGCCGGAGGGCTTCGCCCGAGAGCGCCAAGCTTCCCAACGGAACATGGCTGCGGAAGTGATCGAGGCCCTGCCACGGCTTGCCATTGATGCTGAGCTGGGTTTCGCCACCGTCCATGTCGATGTCGAGAAATGTGTCCGGCCCTACATGGCTTGCGGGTATTTGCAACGTGCGCTCAAAGAACGCCGTTGCATCCGGCCCGCCCCACGTCTCACCCAATCTTATCGTCGTCCTGGGCTGGTCGAGGGTTGTGTAGGTGGCGGGTCCGGTCAGCTGCGCCAGTCGATAGGTCCAGTCATCAACGGCAAGTGGATCCGTGAAAAGATGCGATCGCAGGCGTTCGATATGCCGCTCGATCCAGTTATGCGGCAGGTCAGGACTGCGGTTGTGGTCCTTCGGTTTGCGCTTGGGCATTCGGTATCCATGTTGGGGCGACATCACAGGTCGCCATTTAAAGCGGGCTGACCCGTCCGGGGCTTAATTGACGCGCGCGGGGTCTTTACCGAAACTCTGCCGGTAACTTTCAGGCATCAATTTCTGAACCTGAACCGCCGCTCAGCTGCAAATTGTGAGAATGATAGTGATTCAGGAATCCCAGCGGCATTGCGCTGAGCGTCTTGCGCAAGGCGAAACTCCGAGTCCTCGCGGGACACCTTGGCGGTATGAAAAAATCGAAAACGCACGCGCTCATCCTCCGCCAAGACCTCAATTACATCAAAAGAGCGCAGGGCAGTGTCAAATTTGATCATTCAAACGCGAGAATAGCGCATGTATGTATCAGCATGCCTTCAAGCCGTCCGGGCTGTGGAGATTGGGAATGCCTGAAGTGGGAATCGACTATTCATTCACGCCAGTCGAGAATGAGAAGCCAGAGTGCCTAACGCCGCAACAGATCCAGAACTACAATGAGCTGGGATACCTGCGCCCGTTTGACATTTATGCCGCCCCAGAGATTGCCGAAATCCGCAAATATTTCGACGGGCTGATCACTGCGAAAGGCGATGACGGCGCATTTGGCGTGAACTGCTTCCAGGCGCGCCTTTCCGGAATCTGGGACATTGCAACGGAACCGCGGATACTCGATCTCGTCGAGGATATCGTTGGGCCGGATATCGTCTGCTGGGCAACGGCGGTGCTTTCGAAACCAGCCAATACTTCGAATTTCGTTCCCTGGCATCAGGACGCCTCCTTCTGGAGCTTGAGCCCTGCCCGCACGGTGACCGTGTGGCTGGCGATTGACGATGCCGATGAGGAAAACGCGGCAATGCAGTGGATCCCACGCACCCACGACAAGGGTCATTTCGAGGTGGAAAAATCGGGGACAGGTGCGGTGTTCCACCTCCAGACTGCTGGTGCCAACCAGATGGGAACACCTGTTTCAGACAGTCTGGAGGCGGGGCAGTGCTCCCTCCACGCCGACATGATCATTCATGGTTCGCCGCCAAACCTCAGCAATCGCCGTCGATGCGGGTTGACGATGCGGTACTGTTCGCCAGCGGTCAGGATCGTCGATCAATCCTGGTCTGCGGGCGTGGAGGCCATCGTCTGCCGGGGAGAAGACCGCTCAGGACATTGGAAGCACCACACTCGTCCCCACAATGATGACATCACCAAGTGCAGCAGTCCCCGTGCCTACGGGAACAATTAGGGTCCGGCCCGTGGGAACCTCCCGACCTGTCCAGCGTGACAGGACCGCGGTGACACAATTGGGGCGACTTGCATGGATGGCCGCAGCCCAGCGTTGACGCGTTCGCCACGGGGGCGGTTATTGGGCTGGATCAGAGGTCATTCATCGGTGAGCGCACTCAATGACAAATGAACTCGACGGAAAACGGGCTCTCGTTACGGGAGCCAGCCGGGGGATCGGCCGCGCGATCTGCGAGTCGCTATGGGCGGCCGGGGCCGAAATCATCCCGGTTGCGCGTCCCTCTGATGAGCTGGACGCGCTTGCTGCCGCCTGCGGGGAGCGCTGTGCTCCCTGGGCCGGGGACGCAACCTCTGATGAAATGCTTGAGTTCATCGCAAGCCAGCACCGGATTGACATTCTGGTCAACAATGTCGGCACCAATGTTCCAAAACCGATGACCGAAATCACCGACGATATTCTTGACCGGATGCTCGATCTGAATGTCCGGACGACCTATCGTGTCAGCCGCCAAACGCTGGGTTGCATGCCGCGAGGGGGGCGAATCGTCCATATCAGTTCCCAGATGGGGCATGTCGGCTCGCCCAACCGGACTGCCTATTGCCTGACCAAGCACGCGATCGAAGGATTGACCAAGGCCATGGCGGTGGAACTTGCGCCCCGAGGGATACGCGTCAATTCGGTTGCGCCGACGTTCGTGGAAACACCGATGACCAAGCCCATGATGGAGGATCCGGATTTTGCCGCCTTCGTGAAACGGATGATACCGCTCGGCACCATGGCGAGCCCGGACGATGTGGCGAACGCAGTGCGTTACCTTTGTGGCCCGGGCGGAAACATGATCACCGGCCACTCCCTGCTGGTGGATGGTGGCTGGACCGCCCAATAGGGGGCTGTCAAGTTAATGCTGGCCGACGGACGGGTGCTGGCAGTCCGACGCGAATTCGTCTCCACCAGGCGAGGCTAAGGCAGGGGGCGTGATCTTCAGCCGGCAAGCGTCTTCCACGGCGGATAGGAAATTCAAACCACCCTCCGCGCTCAGCCAATTCGTGGAACGGGTCTGATGGGGAGGTCGAACCTACCACCCGCGGGCCTTTCCCGGTGAATCAGGCTGTCCGCAGACCCTGCCGGAATCCCGCCGTGGTGCCAAACCCCGTAGGCGCCGCCGTCCCGTCGCCCCTGCCCTGAATCCGGGCACGCGCCCGCCGACGCCCGCTGCTGGGTTCTGTGCAGCAAGTGATCTTCGTCCGGGCTGCGGGGGTGTCAGATCAGCCGCGCCTGTGTCGGCGGTGCTCGTGCGCCGAGCGGCAGCTCGACTTGATGCCGATCCGGCGCAGTCTTCTCCAGCTGTGCCAGGATCTTCGCGATGACTGCCGGCTCCTCGATGCTGGCAGTGATCGCAAGCTTCCCGCCGCAGCGCGCGCAGGTGTGGATCTCAACACCCAAGACGCGCTTCAGGCGCTGCGCCCAGCTCATCGCCACGGGGCGCGCAGCTGGCTGTGCGGCGCAAATACCCCGTGATAGCGCGTCAGGTGCATCCGCGGTGGCGGCACCTGTGCGGCCAGCCGTGCCAGTCCCGCGAGCCGGTCGGCAGTGATCGATAACGTCGTCGAGGGCAGCGTCGGGTCGAGCCCGATGCGCCGTGAAGTCACGGTCACGGTCTCGAGCATCTGATCGGTGGCGACTCCCTGCGCGTTCGCGGGAGTCGGCGCGAGCGCGCTGCCCACGAGTGCAGGCGCGATCGCTGCGGCGATCGGTGACATCGGAACACCGGGGGCCGGTATGAGGATACGCAGCGGATTCAATGGGAATTTGTGCTTGGATTTTGTTATGTTATTATATAACATTGATGAGGGCGCAACCGGCAATGCCATTGATCGAACTGTCGCAAGTTACCAAACGTTTCGCGGCCCGGCCGGCGGTGGACGCCCTGACGCTGCAGGTCGCGCCGGGCGAGGTGTATGCCCTGCTCGGTGCCAATGGGGCCGGCAAGTCGACGACCATCCAGATGTTGCTCGGCTTCATCACGCCGGATTCCGGCTCCGTCCGGGTTGCCGGATACGACGTGGTCGCAGAGCCGGTCGCGGCTCGACGCCAGGTCGCCTACGTCCCGGAAACGGTGCAGTTGTACCCGGAACTCACCGGCGTCGAGAACCTCGACTACTTTTCGCGCCTCGCGGGACATCGTCTCGGGCGTGTCGCATTGGCCGCCACGCTGCAGCGCGCCGGGCTCACGGGCGAATCGGCGGACCGTCGCGTGGTTACCTACTCGAAAGGCATGCGTCAGAAGGTCGGCCTCGCGATCGCGTTTGCGAAGGGCGCACAGGTGCTGTTGCTCGACGAACCGACCAGCGGACTCGACCCGCACGCGGCGCAGGAATTCAACCTAGCCACTGCAGCGATCGCCGCCACCGGGGTCGCGGTACTGATGGCGACCCACGATCTGATGCGGGCGCAGCAGCTGGCGAGGCGGATCGGGGTGCTGCACGAGGGGCGCCTGCGGATCGAGCGAAATGCTCGGGACGTGTCGCTGGCCGAACTTGAGACCCTGTATCTCGCCGCGGTGAACCCGACAGCCAGCCACGCCGCGCCACCCGCCGCCCGCTCCGTCGCCTGAAGGCACCGCGCGCGCACGACGCAACGCCTGAACCCTGGAACCTCAACGGAGACTGGCCATGTGGGACTCACTGATTCAGGTGCTGCGCAAGGAAGCAACGATCCTGCGCCGCGATGGACGCGCGCCGTGGCTGCTCGCCGTGCTCGGCGGCCTGGTGCTCGCCGCGGCGCTCAGCCAGGCGCTGATCGTGCGATCGAACCTCGCCGCCGTCGACGCCGCAGCCCGGGCGGAGCACTCACGCTGGCTCGCGCAGCCCGAAAAATACGCCCACAGCGCCGCGCATTACGGCATCTGGGCGTTTCGCCGTGCCGCGCCGCTGTCGATCGCTGATCCCGGGGTAACAGCTTATCTGGGCTCGGCGGTCTGGATGGAAGCCCACCTGCAGAACGAAGCGCTGTACCGACCATCGCAGGATGCCGGTCTGCTCGAACGCTTCGGTGCGTTGTCGCCCGCAGTCGTCGTCGGTGCGATCGCGCCGCTGTTCCTGCTGCTGCTCGGCTATGGCGCCGTATCGCGGGAGCGCGAGCAGGGCACCTGGTCGCTGACCCGCATCCAGGCAGCCAGTCTGGACAGCATCGTCGCAGGCAAAGTGCTGGCGATCGCGAGCGCGGTCGGGGTCGCGCTGATCCCGGGCTTGCTGGTGGTCACGGTTTCGTCGATTGTCCTGGCCTCGCCCGACCACGGGCTCACGATCTTGACTGCGACGGGCCGCGTACTGCTATGGCTGCTCGCCGTCGCGGTCTACCTGCTGCTGATCAGCTCGCTGGTCGTCGCGCTCTCGTCGGCGACCCGGTCGTCGGCGATGGCGCTCGGTATCGGGCTGGCAGCGTGGACGGTCGGCGTGCTGCTGATGCCACGGTTCGCGGCCGAGGCGGCGGCCCGCGTCGCGCCGCTGCAAACCCAGCAGCAGTGGACGCTCGCGTTGCGTCGCGATCTCTACGATCCGGCCGGTGAGGCGCAGCTCGAGTCACTGAAACTGCAGACTCTGCAGCGCCATGGCGCCGCGCGCGTCGAGGAGTTGCCGGTGAACTGGGTCGGCGTGCGCCTGCAGGCCGGCGAAGAGCGCGGCAACGCGGTCTTCGACGCGCAGTGGGGTGCGCTGTTCGAGCAGATCGCGCGCCAGCAGACACTCGCGCGTAGCGGCGGACTGGCGTCGCCGTGGCTCGCGTTCCGCTCGCTCTCGCAGGAGCTGGCTGGCAGCAGCTTCGCTGCACATCGCGACTTTCTGCAGCAGGCAGAGGTACAACGCCGACGGATCCAGCGGATCCTGAACGAAGACATCCAGGGCAAGCTCGAGCGCGACGGCCAGCGGCCGCCGTCCGGCCGCGACGTCTGGGACCGGGTACCGGAGTTTCGTTCGCAGGTGACGCCGCTCGCTGCCCAGGCCGGCAGCTGGCGCGGCCCGTTGCTGCAGTTGCTGGCCTGGGCCGGCGCCGCTTTCGCACTCGTTGGAGTGGCGGCGCGCCGCGCGCAGCGGGGTGCGGCCACGTGATCAACCTCGAATGGGCACTATTCTGGCGCCCGACCGCGAACCGTGCCGCGTTGGTCGCGTTCGTACTGACACTCGGCGGAGCACTGTTCTCCGGCCATGCTCACTTGCAACGCCAGCAGCTCGCACTCGCGCAGGTGACCGATCACGAGACCCAGGCACTCGCCGAAGCGCGCGAGAACGCGCGTCGTCTCGACAGTGGCGAACTGACGAGCATCGGTACGCGCAGCGATCCCCGCGAGGCGGCCAACTTCGGCAATCAGGTCATGGTCACGTATGCGGTACGCCCACCGCAGCCGCTGGCGATCGCAAGCGTCGGCCAGTCCGACCTCCACGCCCGCTACGTGCGGCTCAACCTCGGACCGAGAGACAAGGCGCTCGGCAGCGTCGAGCTGTCGAATCCCGAAGCCACATTGAGTGGCCCGTTCGACCTTGCATTTGTGATCGTCTACCTGCTGCCGCTGGTCGTGATCGCGCTGGGGCACGGCATCGGTGCCAGCGAGCGCGAACGCGGCACGGCGTTTCTGCTGGCGGTGTCCACCCCGCAGCCGCCGCACATCTGGCGCCAGCGATTGATGCTGCGCCTTGGCGCGGTGCTTGTGCCGGCGCTGGCTGCGATCGTCGTCGCCGCGCTGATGGCCCCCGCCGCTACCCGGGGCGCCAGCGCGGTGCCGGCCTGGCTGCTGTTCGGCACGCTGACCACCATCCAGGTGCTGTTCTGGGGCGGCATCACCGGCCTCGTGGCCAGCCGCGCCCGTTCGGCCCAGACGAGTGCGCTGCAACTGGTGTCAGTCTGGCTGTTGATGCTGGTTGTCGTCCCCGCGATCGCTAACGTCGTTGCCCGCAGCGTGGCGCCCGTGCCATCGCGCGCAGAGTTCATCCAGGGTCTGCGTGACGCAACCGACGGGGTGGAGGCGCGTCGCGCACAGGTGCTTGACCGCTTCTTCTTCGATCACCCGGAGCTCGCACACGGTGGTGTCGAAGCGAATGCGGTACCGGCGGCGCTCGCTCGCCTGATCACGACCCGCGCCGTCGAAGCGGAAGCCGCGCAGATTGACGCACGCTATAGCGCCCAGCTCAACCGGCAGCAGCGCGTGATCGACGCGTTCCAGATCGTTGCGCCGCCGCTCGCGCTGCAATCGGCGTTCGACCGTCTTGCCGCCACCGATTTCGCTTGGCAACGCGATTTCGTCGCGCAGACGGTGCGCCATCACGACCAGCTGCGCGATTTCTTCGAGCCGCTGCTGGCCGCGGCTGGCCCGTCGCCACGTACCAGCACGTCACCGGATGCGGGCTCATTGCCGCCGTCGGCCAACCCCGGCGCGCGTGCGCATTTTGCGTTCCCCCGTTTTCAGTACGAGACGCCACCCGCGCTTGCGCTTCCGACCCCGGCGTCCGGGCTCGGAGCGCTGGTGATGGCGCTCCTCGGCGGGGTCCTGTTGTGGCGCATGGCGGCGACGGCGACGGTGGCGCCACGGGTCAGCCGGCCGATCGTTCCGGTCTGAACGGTGCACAGCTCGCGTGACAGCGGGGGCATCGCCCGCCGACTGCAGCGCAGCAGGGATTCCTGCGGCAGCCTTGGTTACCAGTTTCGAACTTTCATCCGCTCGAGGTACTTCCTAATGTCATCGTTCTCGTTGTCGTTATCGCCTTCCGCCGCGCTCTCTCTGCGCAGACCTTCGCCACCTGCCAAGTCCTCGGGCAACCGATTTCCGATCGCGCTGCGGGCCGCGATCGTGGCCGTCGCCGCGGCGGCGCCGGTCGCCAGCCGGGCTGCCGAGGTCTCGCGCCTGGAAGAGATCATCGTCAGCGCAGCGCGCGTGTTCGACGACCGTGGCTTCGGCCGGCCTGCCAGCACTGGCACCGCGCTCGACGTGACCGCGTTCGACCTGCCCGCGTCACTCGAAGTGCTGGACCTCGGGCGCCAGACCGAGCGCGGCGCGCGCACCGTGGCGGAGGCCACGCGAGGCGCCACAGGCCTCACCTTCACGACGCGGGCCGGAGCTCCGGGTGTCTTCGCGGCGCGAGGCTTCACCGAGAACGCTCTCGTCACGTTGTATGACGGCGTCCGCATACAAAGTGCAACGATCACCGCGCGCGCGTTCGATCCCTTCCACTTCGAGCGCATCGAGATCCTGCGCGGCCCGTCATCGCTCAGCCATGGCGAAGGGGCCAGCGCCGGCGCCGTCAATTATGTACGACGCAAGCCGCGCCTCGGCGATTTCGCTGGTGAAGTGCTGCTGGAGGGCGGTTCGTTCTCGCGCCGTCGTCTGGCCGTCGCCCTTTCGGGTGGGTTGACCGAATCGATCGGCTCCTCGCTGTCGGTGAGTCGGCAGGAATACAAGTCCTTCGTCGAGTCGAACGACAACGAGATCACGCAGGCGGTTGCCAGTCTCGGTGGCCGTCTCGGCGAGCGTGCCGCATTCGTTGTGCAGGCAGACCTGCTGCGCACGCGGATCGACGATGCCTATTGGGGACAGCCCGTCGTCAACGGACGCGTCGACGAGCGCATCCGCGAGCGCAACTACAACCAGTCGCCGTCGAACCGGATGGATGACGACGTGCGGTCGTTGCGCGGTGTGCTGACCTGGCAGCCCACGGATGCGCTGAGCTATCGTGGCGAGGTCAGCGCCTACGACGCCGACCGCGACTGGCGCAACTTTTACGCCTTTGCCTCACTCGCCGGTCCGCCTCAACAAGCCGAGGTGCGCAACGTTGAGGATCTCGGCTATGAACATCGCATGGTCTCCACGCGCCACGACCTGCGTGTCGGTTATTCGCTGGCTGGCGCAGCCGCTCAGACTGCAATCTACGTCGAGTACAGCGATACGGATTTCTCCAGCCCGAGACGCGATGGCGCGCCGCCGGCGGGACCCTCGGCCCGTCCCCGGTTCGACCTGTTGCGCCCGCAGCCGGTCGAGTTCATCACCCTCACTAGCCCGCGGCTTGCCCAGCGCGAGGCCGATGTCGAGCAGGCCGGCATAGGCCTCGAACAGCGGATCGAAATCGGCAAGCGCTGGGCGCTCACCGCAGGAGTCCGCAGCATCGCGATCGACGCCGTGCTGGCACGCCCGCAGGCCACGCCGGCGGTTGTGCCGTTCCGGGTTGATCCGGATGCTGTCGACTGGCGCGCCGCGTTGATCTTTACGCCGTCCTCCGATCACCGCCTCTATCTCAGCGGAAGCACGGGCTCGGAACCCGTCGAGTCGTTGCTGTTGCTGCCCTTCACGCAGGCCCAGTTCGAGCTCGCCGAGGCAACCGGGATCGAAACGGGCTGGAAGGGTCGCTATCTTGCCGGGGCACTTGAAGCCTCCGCAGCCGTGTACTGGCTCGAGAAGGACCAGCTGCCGAGCGTGAACCCCGCCAACCCGAACCTGGCCCCTCAGGTCGGCCGGCAGACCAGCCGCGGTGCCGAGGCCTCGATGGTCTATGAATCCGGACAGCTGCGCGCGTCGCTGAATGCGGCCTATAGCGACGCCGAGTACGATCAGTTCAATGACTTCGGCGCCTTTCGCAACGGCGTACGGCCAGCGAACGTGCCGGAGTGGGTGCTGAACGGATCGATCGCGGTGCCTTTGCCCCGGAACGTCGTCATCGGCGGATTTGCCCAGTACGTCGGTTCACGGCCCAGCAACAACACGAACCTGCTGTTTCTCGACGCCTACGCGACGCTCGACCTGTTCGCCGAGTGGCGCGCCAGCGAGCGCGTGGCGCTGACCGCACGCGTGCTCAATGCGTTCGATGAGACCTACGTCGAATGGGCGACGCAGACCTTCGGGCAGAACAACCTGTATTTCGGCAGCCCGCGCCGCTACGAGCTTGCGGTACGCGTCGTACTCTGAGGCACCATGAGCCTCGTTTGCCTGACGGTCTGCGTCACCTGCAATCACTCGCAGACCCTGGAGGAGCAGCGCGCCATCCGCGCCGGTGCCAGCCTCCATGAGCAGGTACGCGAGGCGTGGCCTCGTCACCCCGGTCTGGAAGGCGCCGTGCTGCGTCCTGTGCAATGCATGAGCGCCTGCAAGCGACCCTGCACCGCCGCGATGTCGGGCGCGGAGTGTTTCACCTTGCTGATCGGTGATCTGCAACCGTCTCGGGCGACACCCGACCTGCTGATCACATTTGCACGCTATCTGCAGAAACAGGACGATTTCCTGCGTCGCGATGAACGCCCCCCGGCGTTGCTGGCGGGTTCATTGACCCGCACCGAGCGCTTCAAATTGCCGGTATTGCACTGCCCGACCATACGTTCCCTGGATGTGCTGCTGCCTTCTGTGGATACGACCACGCAGGCGATTCTCGCCCACTACGGCGTTACCAGCGGGGAGTTCGTCCTGGTAGCGCCCGGCGGCAGTGCAGCGCATCGCAGCCTGCCGCAAGCAGCGGAAGTTGTTGCGGGGGCTGTCGGCGACTTTGCGGCTCGCGTGCCAGCTGTGATAGGGCTCGGGGAGGCGCCGTCGATGAGCATGCCGGTCAACGTCAGGCTGGCCGCTCGCGTACCGATGGCGGAACTCGTGGCGTTGGCCAGCATTGCCAAAGTAGTGCTGACCAATGGCGCCGATGCATTGCTGCAGGTGATCGCGTTGGCGCGACCCTGCGTCGCGATCGCGTTGTCACCCGATCAGACCGTGAGGCTGAAACGCCTAACAGATGCTGGCGTCCCGGTTGAAATTCTCCTCGATAGCTCGGCCATCGCCGCAGCCGTTGCAAAGCTCTACTGTGACGCTGATGCGGCAGCTGCCAACGTGGAAAAGTTACGCACGCTCACGTTGAACGATGGGCTTGCCGCAGCGATCTCCGCCATCGAGCGGTTGCTGAAGAAGGAAACTATGTCAAAGGAAATTGCACAATGAACGGCGCGCTCGATATCTTCTGCAACCCCTACGACCCAGAGCTGGCTCCGCTAAATCAGACACGGGTGTAAATGGGTTTCGGTCCGGGCACCCACGTGACCGGAGGAAGGAGATCCATGAGGAAGCCCAGACGCAACCATAGTGCGGCGTTCAAGGCGCGAGTTGCCTTGGAAGCCATCCGAGGCGAGAAGACAGTGGCCGAGATCGCGGCGCGCCACCCGGTGCATCCGAACCAGGTGACGACCTGGAAGACGCAAGCGCTGGAGAACTTGACGAAGAGTTTCGGCGGGACGGCGCTCGCCGACGACGGCAAGGAGCAGATCAAGGAGCTGCACGAGAAGATCGGGCAGCTGACGATGGAACGTGATTTTTTATCCAATGCGCTCGGGAAGTTGAGCCGCTCGAACGTGTATTACGTGCCGCGGCCGCTCTCTGAGCGGGACTTGGCACTGATGCGGCGGATCGACGAGCTGCACCTGCAATGGCCGTTCTACGGCTCGCGCAAGCTCACGATCGAGCTGACGAACGAGGGCTTCACGGTCGGCCGTCGGCACGTGAGGACCCTGCTGCAGCGGATGGGGATCGAGGCGAGCGATCGCAAGCCGCGCACGCGCCTCGCCGCACGCGGAGCCTATGTTTATCCGTACTTGCTCGGCGGCCTGGTGATCGAGCGGGCGAACCAGGTGTGGAGTGCAGACATCACGTACTTGCCGATGGCGCATGGCTTCCAGTACCTGGTGGTGATCCTGGATGTCGCGAACCGCAAGATGCTGGCCTGGCGGCTGTCGAACACGATGACGGCGGACTTCTGCGTCGAGGCGCTGGAGGACGCCCTGAGGCGCTACGGGCCGCCCGAGATCTTCAACACCGACCAGGGCGCCCAGTTCACCGGCGACGAGTGGCTGGGCACCCTGAAGGCCGCTGGATCGACAACGTGTTCATCGAGCGGCTGTGGCGCAGCGTCAAGTACGAAGAAGTCTACCTGCACGCCTACGAGAACGGCAGCGAGGCTCGAGCCGGCCTCACGAAGTACTTCGAGTTCTACAACGCTCGGCGCACGCATCAGTCGCACGACTATCGGACGCCGGATGCGGTGTACTTCGCCAACGCGACAGCGGCGATGCCGAAAGCGGCATGAGCCGCGTTGCAGAGAAATCCCCGGAGCTTCTGCCGGCTTCGCCCACAAAAATACGGATAGGCTCACGACGAGAGATCATCAACCGCTCAGGCCGATCCACTTAATCCCGGACGGAAATCTGTCCGAAGATAGAGAAGCCACCGCTCACCTTGCGCTTCCCGCCGCAGCGCGCGCAGGTGTGGATCTCAACACCCAAGACGCGCTTGAGGCGCTGCGCCCAGCTCATCGCCACGTGGCGCGCAGTGATCGGCTTGTCAGTGGACTGATCCGCACCCTGCCCTTTGCTACCCATGCCCCGATGCGCCGGCGTCACCAAGGCGCGCAGCTGGCTGTGCGGCGCAAATACCCCGTGGTATCTCGTCAGGTGCATCCGCGGTGGCGGCACCCGTGCGGCCAGGCGGGCCATCAGATCCAGCGGCTCCAGCACGATGTGTGTCGTGCCATCGCGATACGCAGTCTTCAGTGGGTAGCGCACCGGGCCCGATGCACTCAGCGCCAGTCGTTCCTCGGCCATCGGCGGCCGGCTCACGTAGCGGCACAGCCGTTCGAGCTTGGCGCGTTGATGGGGCGCGATGTCGAGGCCGGCGTGCAGCGAGAACCCGCCGGTGTTGGCTGCGCCGCGATGATCGCCCCGCTGACACTCATCTTGCCAGGCAGCCACGATCTGCAGCGTGAACAGCTTCTGCCCGTCGCGTGGACCGACTGCGATCCGGTAGCTGATGAAGTGGCCGATCAGATCATCCAGCGGACCGCCTTTCCCTGCGTGACCAGCCAGGCGTTCTCCAGGTCGCGCTCGATGAGGCCGCGCTGTTCCAGCACCCTGCCGATGCGCGCGGCGATCTGCTGCATCAGTGCCGCAAGCTCGGTGGCCGTCGGCGCGGACACATGCCGAAACACCGGCGGTGCGTCTTCGACAGGCAGATACACCCCGTCGAAAAAGATCATGTAGATAGTGAATGTTCAGGTTCAGCGCCGAGCCAAAGCGCTGGATCAGCGTCACCGCACCGGGGTGGCCTGTGGCGCGGGCGAGCCCCGCCTTCTGAAGCAGATAGCCCGCGATCGCGCGGTAAACGGTACGTAATACCAGCGTCAGCGAATCCGGATCCGTCGCCAGCAGAAACGCTCGACTGGCACACGGTGAAGCGGCTCGAGAAGCAGTACATGCGGGAGCAGTTGCCGCGTGCGGGCAAGCCGCGCCCGAAGGTCATCGGCGTCGATGAGATCTCGGAGCGCAAGGGGCACGGGTATCGCATCACGGTCAGTGACCTGGAGAAGCATCGGCCGATCTGGTTCGATGGGACTGATCGCAGCGAGCAGAGCATGGACGAGTTCTATCGATTTCTGGGGGAAAAGCCGGCGCAAAAGGTCCGTCTGGCGGTGATGGACATGTGGAAGCCGTTCCGCAACTCGAGCCTGCGCAACGCGCCGCAGGCGGCGATCCTGTTCGACAAGTTCCACATCCTGCGCCACCTCGGCGATGCCCTCGACACGGTACGCAAGCACGAGTTCGCGCGCGTGAGTGGCAAGGCCCGCACGTGTATCAAGGGCCAGAAATACACCTTGCTCACGCATCCGCAGAATCTGAAAGGCCCGGCACGCCAGAACTTGAAGCTGCTGCTCGGCCTGCCCGAACCCGACTGGGGCTGGGATCCGGAGGTGACCTACAAGGACACCGAGGGGCCGCGGCGCGTCACGGCCGCACGGCGGTCACTTCGATCTCGACCAGGAAGCCCGGGTTGGCCAGCGCGGCGATCTGCATGGTCGAACGCACGGGCAGCTTGGGCTGCGCCTCGGTGCCGAAGAACTGGACGTAGCCCTTCATGAAGCCGCCGAAATCCATCTTGCCTTCCATCGCCGGATCCCCGACCAGGAACACCTGCATCTTCACCACGTCGCCCATCGTCAGGCCGATGCCCGCGAGCTGTGTTTCGATGGCCTTGAGCACGCTGACCGTCTGGGCCTGCGTGTCGCCGTAGGCGGCCGGCGTGTTGGCAGGCGCGGTGGCGTCGGCCAGCGGCGGCACCATGCCGCTGAGGTAGACGGTGGTGGCGCCGGCGGGGACTTCCACCGCGGCGGCGATCGGGAAGGTGCTGTTGTTGGGCAGCTTATGCCGCACTATTTCGTGTGCCGAGGCGAATGCCGGGGCCAACAGCAGCAGGAGTACGAACTTGCGCATGCTCAGTTTCCTTTCTCGGGGCGGAGGGCGCGGACGCCAGGTTGGGATTGCCTGCGAAAGCGGGGTATTGGCCGGCGCCGTTGGCGCCCGTGCCGCCGGGCATGTGGCAGCCCTGGCAGACCTGCGCGTAGATCTGCGCGCCGCTGGCGAAGCCGAGCATGCCGGCGGGATCCGGGGCGGTGGCTTCGTCGGCCAATGATGGCGCGGCGAAGCTCGCCATCAGCGCCAGCGCCAGCAGTGCGCGCAAGGGGCAGTGATGTCGGTGCGTGTTCATGCGGCGCGGCTCCCGGTCAGGGCACGTTGGTGCAGGCGGCCGATCGCGTCGTGCGCCGATGTGACGGCGCCCTCCTGCCAGGTGGGCAGGAAGGGCGCGTGCTCGCCGGCGAGCACGATGCGGCCATCGAAGGCGCACAGGTTGTCGTAGTGCTTTTCACGCGACGCGTCGGTCCAAAGGCCGAAGCAGCCCATGGTAAAGGGTGAGCGATGCCAGGCCACGGAGACGCCGTTCTCGAACTCCGCGTCGTACTGCGGATGGATCTGGCGGCCCTGAGCGACGGCTTCGCGCACGCGCTCGGCCGGCGACATCGAGGTGAACTTCATCGCCTCCGGGCCCCACACGTAGCCGCCCAGCAGCACGCCCTTGCCGCCGCCGTGACAGCCGTGGATGGGGTAGCTGATGCCGCCGTAGATGTGCTCATCCTCCTCCCAGAAGCGGCGCTTGAACTGCAGCCCCACCGTCACCGCCGACGCATAGGGCACCGCGTTGATCGCCTGGTTCATGGGCGTGCCGACGTTCATCGGTATCTGGCCCAGGATCGAAAGGGGGATGGTGCACACGCACCAGTCGGCCGTGGCGCCGTGCCGGCTGCCGGGTTCGCCGGTGTCTTCGAAGGTGGCGCGCACGCCGCTGTCGTCCTGGTGGATGTCCACCACCCGCGCGTTGAATTGGATCAGGCCTTCGAGCTCGCGCGCGAAGGCATGGGCGATACCGTCCATGCCGCCGACGGGCTGCATCAGCGTGCCCTGTATCTCGTCCAGGTCGGCGATGGGCAGGGTATAGGAAATTTAAACACCCGCATTGCTGAAGTCTGCCAGCCCGGAACTCCGGCCGCCACGGCCTTTGGGCCTGCTGGACGCCGGCACTGCGGGTCCATAGAGAAGCAAATCTCCCCGCTATCCCTGGATTTGTGCAGCGCAGACCGCCACCCGCACAGCCGGCCACCCCCGGCGTCGTGAACTCGACCCGGCCGGCAGCTCCCGCGAGGCCCGGTGCCCGAGGATCTTCCCGATCACCACCGGGTCCTCGATGCTGGCGAGGACCCGGACCTTCCCCCCGCCCCGCCGGCGTCACCACTGCGCGCAGCTGGCTGTGCGGTGCGGTGCGGTGCGGTGCGAATACTCCGTGATAGCGCGTCAGGTGCATGCGCGGTGGCGGCACCAGTGCGGCAAGGCGGGCCGTCAGATCCAGCGGCTCCAGCACGACGTGCGTGGTGCCATCGAGATACGGGATCTTCAGCTGGTAGCGCACCTGGCCCGATGCACTCAGCGCCAGTCGTTCCTCGGCCATCGGCGGCCGGCTCACATAGCGACATAGCCGTTCGAGCTTGGGGCGCTGGTGTGGCGCGATGTCGAGGCCGGCATGCAGCGAGAACCCGCCGGCGTTGGCAGCGCCTCGGCTATCGCCCTGCTGCTCGGACTCTTCTGTTCTGGCCGGCACCGCCTGCAGCGTGAACAGCTTCTGGCCTGTGCGCGGACCCACCGCGATCCAGTAGGTGATGGAGTGGCCGATCAGATCATCCAGCGGACCGCCTTCCCCCCGCGTGGCCAGCCAGGCGTTCTCCGCGTCGCGCTCGATGAGGCCGATGCGCGCGGCGATCTGCTGCATCAGTTCGGCAAGCTCGGTGGCCGTCGGCGCGGACACATGCCGAAACACCGGCGGCGCGTCTTCGACAGCCAGATACACCCCGTCGAGAAAGATCATGTGGAAGTGAATGTTCAGGTTCAGCGCTGAGTGTGTAGCTTCAGCGGAATCCGGAGAAAAAGTTTTGCGTGAGATAGAGAGACTTTGATCTGCTGCGGGTGAGCCGCAGACGGAGCGAAGTGTATGAGCAAACGGGAACATCGACGATTTACGGCAGAGCAGAAGCTGGAGATTTTGAAGACGGCGGATCAGCCCGGGGTGACGGTGAGCGAGGTGTGCCGGCAAAATGGCCTGGCGCCCGCGGTGTTTTACCGCTGGCGGTCGGTAGCCAAGAGCGGCTCTGCCGAGTTGGTGCGATTGCGGGCGGTGATCGCTGAGATTACCGCCGAGAACCTGGAGTTGAAAAAAAAGATCTGAGGCTAGAGGACTTATCGCGTGTACCGGCACAGACGAAGCAAGCCGTGATGCAAATCGTGCAGCACACGCGCCAGCGCTCGGGCTGGGCAGCCTACCGCACGTTAGCTACGCTGGGCGTGCCCTCGAGCGTGTACTACGCGTGGCCGCGTCGGGTCTATGAAATGTTAGCCACGGAGCGCACAGCCATCTGCGAATTTTCACTGCAATTGCCGAAGATCGGCTACCGCAAGCTCAGGTGGATGATGGTCGATGCGAACATCGCTTGTGTCGGGGAGAGCACGGTTTACCGGGTGTTGAGCGCTGCGAACCTTTTATCACGCTGGAAGCGCTCGGAGCGCTCCCGTGGCGTCTATGACTTCCGGCCCACAGGACTTAACCAACAATGGAACACGGATGTGATGTACGTATGGGTCGGAGCGCGGTTCTACTTTCTGCTGAGTTTTGTCGATGCCTACAGCCGCTATATCGTGCATCACAAGCTGCTGATGAGCTTGGATGGCGTGCAAGTGGCCACGGAACTGCAGGCAGCCTTGGAGACGGCTAACGGCGCCCAACCCAGAGTGGTGCACGATCACGGCAGCGAGTTCGTGAACCGTGACGTGGCGGCGGTGATCCGCACGCACAACCTGCTGGAGATTAAAACGCGGCGGGGACCTATCCGGGATTTTGTGTGCGAGTCATATCATGAGAGGTAACGAGGATGGATATGCTACGCAAGAGACGAACGGTGGCGGCTCAGGCAGCGGCCCGAGGGCCAGGCCAACGAGCACAACGGCGCGAGCGGCAAGACAGTGATCACCGAGCGCGGCCCGCTACGAGTCGAGCTGCCGCGCGATCGGGACGGCAGCTTCGAGCCCGTGCTCATCCCCAAGCACGAGCGGCGCTTCACCGGTTTCGACGACAAGATCATCGCGATGAATGCGCGCGGCATGAGCGTGCGAGAGATCCGGGGCTTCATCGCCGAGAGCTATGGGACGCAGATTTCTCCGGACTTCATCAGCTCGATCACCGACGAGGTGATGGCCGAGACCATGGCTTGGCAGAGCCGCCCGCTCGAGCCGATGTATCCGGTGGTGTTCTTCGATGCGCTGCGGGTGAAGATCCGCGGCGACGGTGTCGTCAGCAACAAGGCCGTTTATCTCGCGCTCGGCATCCAGGCCGATGGCCAGCGCGACGTGCTGGGGCCGTGGATCGAGCAGACCGGGGGCGCGAAGTTCTGGCTCAAGGTGTTCAACGATCTGAAGACCCGCGGCTGCCAGGACATTCTGATCGCCGTCGTCGATGGCCTGAAGGGACTCGCGGAGGCGATTTACACGGTCTATCCGCGCACGACGATCCAGACCTGCGTCGTGCACCTGATCCGCAACAGCCTCGACTACGCGGGCTGGAAGGATCGCAAGCTCGTCGCCCAGGCGCTGCGCCCGATTTACACGGCTGTCAGCGAAGCGGCGGCGCTCGATGCGCTGCAGGCCTTTGCGGCAGGCCCTTGGGGCGCCACGTACCCCTCGATCGCGCAGTCCTGGCAGCGCGCCTGGGAGCACGTGACGCCGTTCTTCGCGTTCCCGCCCGAGATCCGGCGCGTGATCTACACGACCAATGCGATCGAGAGCCTGAACATGCAGCTGCGCAAGATCATCAAGACGCGCGGGCACTTCCCGACCGATGAGGCCGCGATCAAGCTGCTGTGGCTGGCGCTGCGCAACGTGCTGGCCAAATCCGTGCGATCGGCATTTGACTGGAAACGTGCGATGAATCAGTTTGCTATCCTGTTCGGCGAGCGCTTCACGCTAGCGCGCGGCTGACAGAGCGGTTCAAATGTTCAACCGCCTCGCCCACAAAAATACGGATAGGCTCTGGGAGACGCGCGGCGAGAGCCGGCGCCGGTCACGGTGACGCGATAAAACACGTTAGACCGCATTCAATGCAACTGTGCGGTCCGGGAAAGCCCTCAGAAGCTTCTTGTCCATCGTCACAAGCTTGACGTCGAGTTTCTCGGCCAGTGCAATGAATTCGCAGTCGTACGCCGAGCAGTCACTATCACGCACCAGTTCCAGAACGCTGATTGAATCAACCTCGTACTCGTACCCGGCCAGCAACTCCTCAGCCTCTGCCTGTAATGCGGCAGCGTGCTCGAAACTCAGGCTCTTGCGCCGAAGGTAGCCCGCAAGAATGCTTCTGAATTCGCTACGCCACAGCAACGGTGCAGTCCACTCCGGATCACTGGTGAGCAGCGCCTCGGCACCCACCGTGAAATTACCGGGCAAGTACAGGTAGGCAAGTACGTTTGAGTCAACAACGATCACTTGCGCCCCGCACGCTTCAACGCATCAATGTCACGCGCCAGGAACTTCGCAGGTTTAAGCACAGCCCGCAGTTCACGTGCACGCGCCAATCGCTCCGTCGGCCCAACGCGCGTTGGCGAAAGCACAGCTTCCAGGCACACAACCGCCTCGCTGTTCATGCTTCGCCTGTGCAACTCTGCAGCCGCCTTCAGCCGCTCGTAAACGGAGTCGGGAATGTTCTTCAAGGTCAGCGTCGTTGGCATGGTAACTCCAAAAGTGCAACCATTATGGTTCCAAATGGGATGCCCGTCAACTGCCGTCGCCAATGCGCTCTAAACCCTCGCTCAAGCGGAGCGCCAACGGAATGCCACCAGGCCCGGTCTCGCGGTACGCGTTACATTTTCGCCAGCCTGGGCCTGGCGTCCTGCCGTTGTCGCCCGCTTAGCTCGAACGTTGAGGCTGTAGAAAAACTCTTGATACTCGCCGTGTGAGGCGATGTGATCGTGGTATTGAAGCTGCGATGACAGCGGATGTCAGGGAGATGGGTCGATGGCGCGGTACGAGCATTACGACCACGCACAGATGAAGCTGCTGCCGATCAGCTTCGATCGACAGATCCTGCCCGGCACGTTTGAGCACACCCTGAACTATCTGATCGATGAGAAGATCGACCTGGCGGTGTTCGAGGCGCGTTACCACAACGATGACGGCGGTGCGCCCGCCTACGATCCGGCGATTCTGCTGAAGATCATCCTGTTCGCGTATTCCAAAGGGATCATCTACAGCCGCAGGATCGAGCAGTTGTGCCGGGAAAATGTAGTGTGCATGGCGCTGTCCGCCGATACCGTGCCGCATTTCACAACGATTGCTGCCTTTGTATCCTCACTGTCTGCCGAGATCACGACGATCTTTCGCAACGTGCTGCTGGTGTGCGATGAGGCAGGGCTGATCGGCAAGGAGATGTTCGCTATCGATGGAGTGAGGCTGCCGAGCAATGCCTCGAAGGAATGGAGCGGCACCAAGGCGGACTTGAAGAAAAAGGCGCAGAAGATGCAGCGCGCGGCGGAGCATCTGCTCTCGCAGTATCAGGCGAACGATGTGGCCGGAGTTGACGAGCCGGTGCAGGCAGCGGCCGAGCGACAGATCAAGACGCTCAATGCCGCGATCGACAAGGTCGACAAGTTTCTGGCCACCCATGAAGACAAGATTGGCAAGGCCGGCAAGCCGAAGCAGAGCAACATCACTGATAACGACAGTGCCAAGATGCCGACCAGTAAAGGCGTGATCCAAGGCTACGACGGAATCGCCTTGGCCGACAGCAAACATCAGGTGGTGGTGCACGCCGCAGCCTTTGGGGAAGGTCAGGAACACGGGTTATTGGTGCCGATGCTGGAGCTGTCCGAGGACATTCTCAAAGAAGCGAAGCTGACCGCGGATGCCGGCTATTCGAGCGAAGCCAACGCCAAGTATCTGTTCGAGCACGAAATCGATGGGTACGTCGCCGACAACCTGTTTCGCAAGCGCGATCCTCGCTTTGAATCCGCCGAGCGCCACAAGCCCACGCGTGAAGATGAGCCGTTCGCCAAGCCGAACAAAGACGCCACGCTGTTTCGGCCGCAAGACTTTCAAGCGGCCAGCGATCTGAGTCATTGCATCTGTCCGGCCGGTCAACGATTGCATCGCAATGGGGCGAATGTAGTTGTCGATGGCCGGATTGGAACCAAGTTCACGGGCAGCCGCCGCGCATGCGGGGCCTGTTCTTTGCGTTCGAAGTGCTTACGTCATCCCGATCGCTCGCGCTACCGACAGGTGGTGTTCTTTCGCGGGTTCGTGCCGGGGAGGCCAGAAAAATATCTCGACAAAATGAAGCGCAAAATCGACAGCGACATCGGTCACTACCAGTACAGTCGGCGCTTGGGCGTCATCGAGCCGGTGTTCGGCAACATCCGCAGCACCAAGCAACTCAACCGATTCACACTACGAGGCCGTCGCAAAGTGAATGCTCAATGGCAGATGTACTGCCTGGTGCACAACATTGGGAAGATTCATCGCTACGGACGGCTCGAAGAGCGGACCACATCGAGGCAAAGGAGAGCGCCATGAAGATCAATCTGCGCAATCCCTGCGCTCAGCCAGCGTATTCGGGCTCGAACACCAAAATCGATCATTCGGCCATGACGCCGCGGCCGCAAAAGCGGGTTTTTCTACAGGCTCGTTAGACGGCTTTGGAGGTTTCCGCCGATGGCAAGCTTTACAACTCTCGGCCTCTCTACAGTGTTGTCGCTCCTTGTTCCCGGCTGTGCAACATTTGGGGCTAGCCACGACGCTAACGAATTCACAGAATTTCTCTCCCGTGTAGATAGCGCGCAAGTGCAGCTGCAGCAGGGTGTGCCCGAGCCATACAAAGCCCTCTGGTCGCACAGAGACGACATCACCTTGGCAGGTGGATTTGGCGGTCGTATTGAGCAAGGCTGGACCCAAGTCTCAAAGCGCTTGGATTGGGCAGGCTCGAACTTCGTCGACGGCCGCAATGAGATTCACAGGCTGGCTTTCTCTGCCAGCGGGGACGTCGGATACCTGGTGCAAACTGAGCATGTGATGTTCAAGACGCCCGACGCTTTAGCTGCTGAGCGCAACTATCGTGTAACCATGCTCTTCCGTAGAGAGAACGGCGATTGGCGCATCATTCATCGCCATGCGGATTCTCAAACCACGAAAGAAGCGCCACGATGACGCCGTCTAACAATTCATTCAAGCCGAACTCCTCTTCTCGAAAGTCCAAGACCAACTTCCGGCGCCTGGCAAGCCAGAGAAGCGCAGCGGTGAAGGTGAGCGCCGAACACCCCGAACTCGACGTAAAGCATCTCGTAAACGGGATCGTCCGTCGCGGCCTAAAGGTCTTCGTTCCTAAAGCGTCAGTTTCACTACGCATCGATGCCGACGTGCTCGAATGGTTCCGATCGAGTGCTTCTGGCTATCAGACAGAGATTAACGCTGTCCTTCGTGCATTTAAGGAAGCTGCCCGCTAACACCGTGCTGCAGCGCACGTGCGGCCCGGCCTCGGGAAGGAATCAGGGGTCCAGTCCGAAAGATCAATTGCCTTCGCTCTGCGGCATGCCTCCCGTGCCAATGTGACGTGCGGCGCTGAGCGCGGGCGTTAGGCCTCACAAACGAACTGCCGTCGTACCGCCGACAACAAGAACTTTCCTGCTCGTGCAACCGCTATGCTCACCAGATTTCTGACGACATTTAAACTTTATGAGTCTCGCTGCTACTGCTGGCCTGTTTTTTGCTACTGCCGTGATGGAGATCATCGGTTGCTTCTTGCCATACCTATGGCTGAAGTCCAGGGCGGGTCCGTGGGTACTCATTCCCGCAGCCTTTGCACTTGCCGCCTTCGTATGGTTGCTTTCCCTTCACCCAGCTGCATCAGGTCGTGTCTATGCGGCCTACGGGGGCGTCTACGTAGCAACCGCCATCCTTTGGCTCTGGCTGGTTGATGGCGTTCGCCCGTCCACCTATGACTTGGCGGGTTCAGCTATTGCAGTACTCGGCATGTTCATCATCATTCTTGGCGCCCGCAGCAGCGGGTGAGGCCTAACCCCTCGCTCAAGCGGAGAGCCAACGGCAGGCCACCAGGCCCAGTCTGGCGATACGCGGTACATTTTTGCCAGTCCGGGCCTGGTGGCCTCGCCGTCGTCGCCCGCTTAGCTCGAACGTTAGGCGCAAAGGGGAGTTCATGGAAGCTTCACCAATTTCTGTAAGGTTCCCTTTGCGCGGCGAGTGGTCTGCTTTCAACACGCCCGCGCATAGAGTGCCAAGTCACGGCACTGATTATTTGGCTCAGACGTACGCCTATGATTTCGTTCGTCTGAGCTGGAAGAATGACAAGCCTGATGACTTTCACAGCAAGACCAGCGTTGGATACTTGCTAGGTCGGGTAAATCTTCGCGATTGTTTCGGCTGGTCGCAGCCCGTCCTAGCTCCGTTCGCGGGGACAGTCGTGCATGTGGCGGATGGGTGGCCGGAACGACAAACAGTTCATCCTGTGAGAGACGTTCTCATTGCGTTGAAGAATGGTTTACTCTTTAACGAGAAGAATCAGGAAGACCTAAGGCCGCTAGCGGGTAACCACGTAATCTTGGAAGGAGAGAACTGTTTCGCCTTTCTGGCGCACTTCAAGACCGGCTCAATCCCGGTACAAAAGGGAGATAGAGTGCTTGCCGGCCAGTTGCTCGGTGCAGTCGGCCATTCTGGGAACTCCACTGCTCCTCATCTTCACTTTCATCTCATGACCACTCCAGATCCTCGCGCAGCCACGGGTGTACCGTGCTGCTTTGATGACTATGAGGCGTATCGTGATGGCACCTGGGTTCCGGTTCGCAAGGGGATGCCTGGGCGCTTGGAGCGTATTCGTGTGTGCGCCTAACAATTTGTTCAAGCCGAACTTGCTTCGCAAGTCGGCTTAACTCAGGCGTTAGACCTCACAACAGTTTTATCAACGCACGGGGAAACGTATGCTCCTGCCGAAATGGTTGATCGCAGTAGCGAGCCTCGCCTTTGCAGTACTTGCCGTATGGACCTATCTATTGGCCACTGGGCGCAACCCACTTCCATTCCCAGATGCCGGGTCGCGTATTTTCACCACACCGTCGCCTGAAGCTAAAGAAGCCATTGTCGCTCTTCTGGCTACTCACGGCATCAAGGAACGGTTTCAGGCCAACAGCAGCGGGATTCTTCGCTCAATCATGTGGGATGGAACCATCATCAACCACGCCCCTCCCGAGGTTCTTGAGAAGCTTGGTC
>Ga0163155_10000629_pt1 | contig 43359 bp, 51 predicted proteins | sample OliLakLV19SP4G1_FD_148611 | JGI IMG/M metagenome (GOLD analysis project Ga0163155, IMG submission 148611) | Freshwater microbial mat bacterial communities from Lake Vanda, McMurdo Dry Valleys, Antarctica - Oligotrophic Lake LV.19.SP4.G1 | ecosystem: Environmental > Aquatic > Freshwater > Lake >... | reverse complement strand
GCATATGGGAGGGGGGGGTCCATCGGCTTATCCTCTTATATTCCCATAGACTAATCGTCGCACACTCAATCTTTTACTGCTGACCCCATTCATAAACTATTGAAAATAGTGCTTGACACGGTGAGCATGTACCTGTACGCTCGGAGGGTTAGCGTATAGCAGTTCCAGGCGCTAATCTGACAATCCTTACAAACCAGCTTCGGAGAATTTAATCATGGACGCATTCGCAAAGTTTAGTGATCAGATCAAGTTTAGTTTGGCAAGGCAAGCTTTTTCCACCAAGATGAATATTCATCTGCTGAAAATGTCCAGAGACTTGGCAATCTTTGCAGAGGAAATAAAAGAGATGGAGAGAGAAGATAAGAGCGAAGAACTTATCGGCGGACTTCTTGTTCAGTTCATGAAAATTGACGCAATCATGACTAAACTCCGCGAAACGAAATAAACACACTTCTCACCCTTCGGAGAAACAAAATGCTCAATATCAGTAAAATAACGGTTCAGCGGGCAGGAAAAGAGATTAATCAGGAAAGATGTTATCTTGCGCTGATCATACATGATTATCAGGACGGGATTCTTACGCCGTTAGAATTCTGCGATCTTGTTGCCCAAACGAAAAAGGTTTTCAAGTCACTAAGGAAAGCGGGTCTATATGATCTTCAGACTGGATTGAGAAACAAGCATGCTGAATTTAGATTGAAAAACGAGCACAAAAAAGAGCAGGCAGAATAATGAAACTAACCTGCTATATATCCGGCTTGAATATTCAGCATGCTCCGCAGTTCGGAAAACTTTGGAAAGAGTATAAAACCGCTCATCCTATTTTCCGCCTGCCCAGTGAAAGATTGTGGAATCTGGCAGCTAGTTCGGCAGGAAGCGATCTGCAATGGCGGAAACTTCCTGATGAAGAAAAGAAGCTGTTGCTTCTGGCGCTTCTGAATAATTCCGGATTAGTAGAATTCCACGCTCCCGCGCGAGTGAGCATAAGTATGGTAGAAGCATACTTTCCTCGTGTGTATTACTTTTGCGCCTGGAAAAACGCTCTGCGCAGACCCGGAAAGTTTCCCAAGTATGCTGTGCGGGCAGATAATGCTAGCCTGGAATCTTTAGGCGCTTGGTTGAATGAATGCGAAGAAATAAGATTATCAGAATTCCTAGTGCTTTCTGCAAGGGATAAAGTTCTCAAGCAAGCAGAGATTGATGAAAAGATTAATCTGTTGCAGAAACAAAGCAAACTGAGCAAAGGTGCTAAGACAAGATACTTAAACAAACTGGTGAATTGGATTCTCAGTGAGTTAAGTTTGGCTGAAGCGGATGAAATGACGGTAGCGCAATCTATGAATCCGCAGAAAAAGAAAGAGAAGAAGATGGCAGATTTTATCCGCGATCTTTTCTTGACACAGGATGACGATATCCATGATATAAATCAAGAAGATTTAGATTTCATGGTAGATTATCTTGCGATCCGCTTGCCCGTAGGAAGTATTTCGGCAATGGCAGTTCAGGAAAGATTACGCGAGATTAAACAGAAAAAGAGCAGCGAGCTTAATAGTTTCGAGCTGTTCGCGGAAACGGATGCAGAAATAGATTCTCTCCAGACTATGCTTTCTGTAGATAAATTAGTCGGTGTAGATGCAGAAAATGCCGGGCTAGTTTGTTTGCCGGAGAAAGCCGCGCCGCTCAGAGTAGATTTCAAGACCGACTTTGCTTATAAGCATGCGCTAGCTAGATTTTTAGCCGACCGTTCAACATTTAGCGCGAAAGCAAGCAAGCACTAGAGCAGAAAATTATTAAGCAGAAACCTATTCACCCAGCATCCAGCATCCAGCATCCAGCATCCATTTCACCCTGCGGAGAAAACTAATCATGAGCAATATTAAACTTCTGAGCGATACCGCCCAAGCTAATCTTTCTAGCCATTTTCTGGAGCAACTAAAAGACGATCCGGAAAGTAAACTTATTCAGCGGCGGCTGGCACAATCTCATTGGAATCTGCGCAGCTTTGCGCCGCAAGTTTATGATCGCCTGGAAACTTACTGGCTCGATAAGCGGCAAGCAAAGATGATTACTAAACAGAACAAGAACGGTATGATCTTTTTCTTGGGCAGTGAATATCAGATACGCTTTACACTTTGTGGACCGGCAGATCTGCGAGCGTTTCCGGAGAAGCAATACTTTCTTTCTTTCCGAAAGTTTGCAGATCCGGATATGCCAGCATTTGTACTTATTCGCCCGTTTGTTCCCGCCGTTTCCGCTGGAGATTAAATAATGAATGCAATAGAAAAAGCTAAGTTTTCTGCAATGCTAGCAGCGGCGCGATCCAGATCTGGAATTATTGCTCCAATTGCTCCAAGGCTTGCGCCAGAAGTTAACACGCCACCGGCGCCGGCGCCAGAAGTTAACACCACGCCAGGTATTTTCTCCCCAGAATTTGCGCCACAGGCACAGGCACAGACGCCAGATTCTGAAGAATTAATCGAGCTGCCGAATGGAAAGCAGATCAAACTAAACGCCGAGCAGAAAGAGTTTGTTGCCGAAGTAACTTCTGGAAAGCCGGTAGTTTTAATCGGACCAGCAGGTACTGGAAAAACGACTGCACAATTTTCTGCTACGCTTAAGCTGCTGGAGACATGCTTACCTTTAGCAGAGAGCACCAAGAATCTCTTTGCAGGCTCGCCAGGTATTGCGGTGATAAGTTATACGAACAGAGCAACAAATAACATCCGCAAGAATCTTCCGCCAGATCTGCAAGCAAATTGCCTGACTTTCCATAAACTTCTGGAATATGGGCCGATCTTTCTGGAAGCAGAAGATCCGACTACCGGAGAATATAAGACTAAGCGGATATTTGTACCGCAGCGGGATAGAATGAATCCGCTTCCGCGATCGCTCAAAGTAATTATAATTGAAGAAGCAAGTATGTTTAGCAGAGAGTTTTTCAGGTTGCTTATGGAAGCCTGCCCGCATCGGCCGCAAATAATTCTACTCGGAGATATTTGCCAGCTTCCGCCGATTTATGATCCAAGTATTCTCGGCTTCTGGCTTTGTGATCCAGAAGTTAAAGTAATCGAGCTTACTCAAGTTCATCGGCAAGCATTAGATTCTCCAATACTTTCCCTTGCGACAGATATCCGCAATGGACTGGAATACACAGGTGTAAAACTTAAGGAAAAGTTCGGGAATTCTCCCGGAATGCAGCTGTATCCTTTCCAGAAACGAGTGGCAGCAGAGGATGGAGTTTTCCCGCTTGCAAATGTTCTGTGCAAGATGATCGAGCTTGGTCGCTTTAATGTGGAGACAGATATAATTCTCTGCCCGCATGAGAAAGAATTCTCCGGTACGACTGGCGAAAGGTTAATGAGCACAATCAATATAAATAAGAAGATTGCCACATATCTTGCAAGGAAAGCAGATAAACCTGTTCATCATATCATTGCAGGTTTCCAGAATAAATACCTTGCAGTCGGGGATAAGGTTTTCTATGCGAAAGAAGAAGGTTATGTAACTAAGATTTCCCGCAATGGGAAGTATATGGGCAAGTCCCCAGAGCATGCAAGTTATTACATGGACCATTTCGGCGTAGTAAACGAGCCGGAGATTGAAGTAGAAAATGCGGCAGAATCAGATTTAGCTAAAGAGCAAACTAAAGCAGATATGGAATCAGAATCCGTAGATGCTATGCTTGCAATGCTGGAAAAACTTGGCGATGGCGACGAAGAAAGAGTCCACCAATCTTCGCATCTAGTAGATATCGTTACGCTTTCCGGAACTGAATACACGCTAGATTCTGCCTCAGAAATGAATGAGTTACTTCTAGGCTATGCTTTGACTGTACATAAAGCACAAGGTTGCGAGTGGGATCAGGTAGTAATTGTTTTCCATAACTCGCACCAGAAAATGCTTCAGAGGGAAATGCTTTATACTGCGATTACCCGCGCCAAGAGCAAACTCACTATGTTCTATGAATTGGAAAGCATTGCAAAGGCAGGTACATTTGTTACCGGAGTCCGGAGCCAGCGAATTAAAGGTAACACACTGGCAGAAAAAGCAGAATACTTTAAGGGAAAGTATATAAAAACTGGGCTGTCAGACCCGGATGTATTTTTAGAGTATTAATCCATTTGAGCATACCGAGCAATCTTTCTGAGCATACCGAGCAACTTTTTTCACCAAGCTGAGGTAAAATATGAGCGGTAAACAATCTCACCTGCTAGTAGAAATTGATTTTCGCTATACTTTTCAGACGGTAATATTGCCCGACGGTAACGAGCACACTATTAGGCGCCTGGAAACGGCTAAGACTTGGATACTTTTCCCTACAAATTTCGGGGATCAGCCTGTTTTCGGCGAGTGGGAAACAGTTCCAGAAGTAGTTATTGATCCGCCAGAAGCGCCAGAAGCAGAGGAAGCACCAGAAGCAGAGGAGGTAAAAATAGACCCAGAGTAATTTAATGAAAAAGGGGGCTTGACATGCGCTGCACAAGCGTCTATACTCGCCCTTCCTGAATGGAACACATTAGCTCACCTTTCAGGACAATGTTTAGCTAAACAAGTAAGTGAGCAAACTAAGTAAGTGAGCAAACTAAGTGAGCAAACTAAGCAAACCAACCCACGAGCGAAAGCTCAATTTTAAGAAAGAAATAAAATGAACAAGATCGCTACTAAGTTCGGTTTCAAAGCAACCAAAGTCAAAGACGAGAAAGGCGCGGTTATCGCAACCCAGCCCGCCCGCGAAAGCTTCAGTCTTGATCTTTCCGTGCCGTCGTGGGAAGAAGTTTGCGCCTATGTGGCCGGAAGCAAAGAGCGCGATCTGATTATGGAATCGGTATTCGATACGATTTATAATCAGGTTCGGTCGGCGATTGCAGACGCTATCAAACTGGAAGATTCGACCGGCGTCAAGGCAGATCTTTCCCAGACCGCATTGGCAATTGATGCGATGACTTGGGAAAGTATTGCAAATATGCCGGCAGCGAAACGCGGCGCCACGAAGATCGATGAAGAATCGTGGACTGCATTCGCTGAGGATTATGTTCTGGTGATGAAGCAAGTTTCCGCGTACTCCGAGCCGCTTCTGAAGAAGCAAGCGGAAGCATTCTGCGATAAATTCAACTCGAATGGTGTTCGCGGTAAGAAGAAGATCATCGAACTGTTGAATTCTTTGCTGAATCAGTGGTTCGCGGCTTCGGCTTCGGCAGAAGAACACTTCCGGGTTTATCAGTTCCTGAGTAACAAAGCGGAAACCGCGCTCTCGGCTGATGAACAGAAAGTCGCTGAAGGTTTGTTCGGCGCCGTTATTTAATCTTCTGATCATCTTCTAAAAGGCTGTGGGCAGAGAGTTTCTAGCTAGCAATTGAAGCTCTCTGCACAAAGTTTTTTTTACCTCATTTCGATAGGAGAAAACACAATGCCTGCGCACGGTCCCTTATCTATTTCAGTAAGCCAGATTCTAGACCAGCTTCTGGTAAGCAGTTCGGTAACAATTCTCTGTGCTCCAGAGGCACAAGAGATTATCCGCCGCCTGGTTTCTCAAGCGAAGTATGATCAGGACAGCAGATTGCAAAGAGCTGGACTGATGGAAGCTGGTGAGAAACAAAGGCTTCGGTTTGTCTATAATGAAGTTAAGAAAGAGCTTAAAATCACGCTAAACAATCCTCTGCGTTTCGAGCTAGTTGGATTAGGCTAGTGGGAAAGCGATTGCGAGTACTTGTTGCTTGCGAATTTTCTGGGATTGTTCGTGACGCATTCAGCGATCGTGGACATTATGCGCTATCTTGTGATTTACTTCCCAGTGAAACACAAGGCAGGCACAGGCTCGGAAATGTTCGGAGCTTGCTTGTTCCCGGCGCCTGGGATTTACTTATAGCGCATCCACCTTGCACGCACTTGGCAATTTCAGGTGCTCGATACTTTGCGGGCAAGGAAGCAGAACAAGAGCACGCATTAAGATTTGTGCGTGCTTTAATGGCAGCACCTATTCCAAGAATCTGCATAGAAAACCCCAAAGGTATGCTTAGCACATGGATTAGGAAGCCGGATCAGATTATTCATCCGTGGCAATTCGGGCATATAGATAAGAAAGGTACTTGTCTATGGCTTAAAGGATTGCCTTTGCTTTCTCCCACAAAAGTGAGCTGGATAAAAGTATCTGCGCCGCACCAAGCCGGTCAAACTAAAGACCGCTGGAAAGATAGAAGCAGAACATATAAAGGCATTGCACAAGCTATGGCGGAGCAGTGGGGAGGCGAAATTTAATGGCAGCTAAACCCATTGGCAGACGCTACAGAAAGATTATCTTACTTCTTTTCCGTGACGGTGAGTGCATGATTAAATGCGCTGCACAAGCTCAACGTAGAGTTAAAAAGATGGTCATTCTGGAAAAGCATATATATGAGAAAGAACAGAACCCAATATTCAGCAGTGAGTGGAAGATGTTAATCACGCTCACAGAAACCACGGTGCATTTCAAGTTAGTTCATCGGCAGACTGCGGATAGATTTATTGCTGATGTGCTTACGCCAGACTTGCATAAGAGCGCTTCACAACTTGAGCTAGATCTTGACTTTAATCTAGAGGAATTTTCCTAATGTCTACTGTACTTGATGTGAACACTGAGCAAGAGCTATTCAATAAATTATCTGAAGTGGAAACTGCGCTCACTTCTAATCATCCTGCCTTGCAATTGCACATGGTTAAGCTGCACACTTTTCTTAAGAAGCAACCTGAGCTAGTCCACGTTTTGACCGATGCGCAAATCGGTACTATGATTGGGGCTTACTCTAAATTAACAGCCGCAAGCATTACTGAGCCTAATGCAGCTAAGAGCGGAACTAAGCGTAAGACTTTCTCTGCCGCTGATCTTGGGCTGTTTGAGTAAAGAGCTTAATTGCTTCTAACATAGCTTAGACGGATAGATGGAATCACTGAGAGGCAAGAGCTTAGACGGATAAGGAATACAAATGAGCACATATTCTATTCATCCAACTCGAATTATCTCTCACTCCTTTGCTAGAGCAGCAGCATTTGATTGGAGCAGAGAGGAGTTGCAAATAGATTCTGACTGTGAGCGCATAACTGTTGCTCGCATGGTTGCAACAATTAATAAAGCATTAGGTGATGTGTGGCCGGGACTTTATCTGCACAAAGTAGAAGCAGCGACTATTGACTGGAGTTTCTGTTTCCTTTGCAAGCGTCTAGCTCCCGGTTTTAATCGCCTGACTGTTTGTTGTGAAGCATGCTCGGGAAGATTGACGTATCCATATCTTCACGGAGCAGGTTTGCATTTTTATCTGCAAGCTTTCACAGACTTTCTTTATCTATATCACCGTCAACCCATGCTTGTACAAACCCAGATATTTGATATTCTAGAAAGCACAGCAGATGCCAAACTTATACGCAGTGCAAATGGCCGACCCGAATCTTCTCTCCTATTCCACACTTCAGGAATTGCAAGGTTGCCCGCGTAAATTTGAGCTAAACAAGCTTCTGGCGCACAAACAAATAGAAGTAGATGATGAGCCAGTAGACTTTGCTTTCGGTCACGCTGTTGCAGCAGGCGTACAAGATTATCTGCTTAACGGAGATAGAGCTAAAGCATTGCTTGCTTGCTTTATGAACTGGAAAGCACCATATCTGGACGAGAAAGAGAAGAAGAAGAAAAGCATTTACTATGCAGCATTTGCGGTGGAGAAGTTTATCTATGAGAAAGAAATGCTGCTCAAAGATTGGGAACTGTTAACTTTTAACGGCGTGCCTGCAATCGAGCTTAGCTTTCTTATCGAGCTGCCAGCACAGAAAAAGTACCGAGGAGATATAGATGCGGTACTTTGTCATAAAACTACAAAGAAAATCATGGTGCTTGAGATTAAGACCACTGGTTTCTCAAATGTCGACGAAGCGATTTATAAAAATTCCGCGCAAGCCGTGGGTTATGGAGTCGTACTTGACCAGATTGCTCCAAACTCGACAAGTTATGATGTGCTATATCTGGTTTACCAGTGCGGAAGTATGGCGTGGATCACTATGCCCTTTGTTAAAACCAGAGTACAAAAAGCTCTCTGGATTAAAGATGTACTCAGCGATGTACAAGTTCTACAAATGTACGAGAAGCAGGCGCATTTTCCAAAGAGGGGGCAGCATTGCTTTAGCTTCTTCAAACGATGCGCGCACTATGATTACTGTGGAAGTAGTAACGAAGCCTTAGGTTTAGGTGTAGGCAAGCAAGCAGAAGTTAGAGAACAAGAGTTACGCAGATTTGCTTTGCCGCACTATCAATTCAAATTCACTCTCAGTCAAATACTCAGTACGCAAATGTCTCTCACTCAGACTCATAATTAATCAGAAAGCCTAAGATGAATTTTTCTGACTACGTTCCACAATCAGCGCAACACACGTTAGTTTATGGCGCGCCTAAGACGGGCAAAACTCAGCTAGTAGGTGAGCTAGCACGCAAGCATAAGATTCTCTGGTTCGATCTGGAGAATGGTATCAATACCTTGCTCAAGCTCCCGGTGGAAGCACAGAAGAACATCGAGCTGATTAAGATTGCAGACTCCAGAACCCATCCGATAGCAATAGAAACTATGCTAAAGGTTAGCACAGGCAATAAGACCCGCATCTGTAATGACCACGGGCGAGTTAATTGTGTGGCTTGCACCAAAAATAATCCGCAAGCATTCTCTGAAGTATGTCTTAATGAATTAGCAGAAGGTACGATAGTAGTATTAGATTCTGCCACGCAGCTAAGCAACAGTGCTATGGCTAAGATTTGCATGAATCAGACCGATGACTATCAGCCTACCTTCCATGATTACAGATATCAGGGAGCAGTGCTAGACCGAATCTTTTCTCAGTTTCAAGTAGCAGCTTATCACATGATTATTATCTCTCATGAGATTATGGTTAAGCTACAAGATGAAAGTGAGAAGATTGTACCAGTAGCAGGTACGAGTAATTTCTCTCGGACATTTGCAAAGTATTTCGATCATGTAATTTACTGTGAGATTAAAGCTAAGCATCACAAGCAAGGCAGCTCAACTACTTACAGTCTGAATGTTCTCACAGGCAGCAGAACAGATGTGCTTATTGAGAAAGCAGATGTTAGCAGTCTAGAGTTAATCTATTCCCCACAGAAGAAAGGAGGTGGAGTCGAGGAGGCAAAACTTAGTCAGTCAGTCAAGTAACCAAACCGAAGTTAGATCAACGGTCAATAGTCAATCACATCTCAAAAGCGAGTACACAAAATGGCAGACAATAACGAAAGCACAGGCATTTCTCTCGAAGCTCTCATGAGCATGACTCTCGGCGAGCTTCCTGAACTGAATGCTTTGCCCCCCGAAGGAACTTATTCCTGCAAGCTGAAGCTCACCACGAAAAAGATCAATGGCGTGAATTCCATTGAAGCCGAGTACAAAATCGTGGAATGCATCGAGCAGGATAATCCGGAAGCAAAGCCGCCGGGCAAAGATGCAAAGTTCAGCGAGTTGTTTAAGACTGACAATGAGATTGCGCTCGGTCGTTTCCGCAAGATTGCAGAGACGATTAAAGACGCTTGCGGCGATGACATTCCGCAAATCATTGGTGAAAATAAAGCATACGAAGTGCTTATCAAACTGAAGCACCGCAAGTCAAAAGATGGTGACATGTATCCGAATGTCACTAAGATGGATTTGATCTAGCCCTCGCGGGCTTTTTATGGAGTCTCTTGCTTTGCAGCAGGAGGCTCCATTTTTTTCACCAAAGGAATAAGACTCATGCCTACCTTGGAAGAATACGAAAAGTTAGTCAGCGCGCTTTCTGAGAAACTTGGTGAGCCACTGCCAGACGATCTGCCTGAAAAGTTTTCCTTGCTTCCGCTGGCAATGGGAATCATGGCGGTTGCCCGAGACAAGTTTAAAACTTATGATGCGTGCCTTGAGATGCTTATGAAAGCGCACGCTCAGAAAGAACTGAGAAAGGTGAGCAAGCGGGAGAGCGACTCATGAAAGATTACATGAATCTAATTATTAAACAAGATATAGAAACGCTGATAGCCGGTATGATCATGGCTTTTGCCGTAGGTATAATGTTCGGCCTTATCGCCAGCGTTTTCTTTTTCCTTTAATTAGCCCGGCCTTCTATGAAACTACTTCTTTGCTTAGCTGATTATCACAGTGATCTAGCACCGAGAATTATTCCACTGTTGCAGGATCACGCAGTAGCAGTCACAACTAAATATCTAGACTGGGGATCTTTAGTCTATTTAGCTAAAGCAAAAGGCTTTGAAGGAGTGCTTATAGAAAGCGAGGAGATTATAGATGATTATCTCAGTTCGCGGTACAGTCATTTTGCAGCCGCTAAGTTACCCTCAGCAGAAAGTTACGCCGGTAGTATCACCGAAAGAAGTGGGATTACCTTTCTGTTTCTCCCTTCGGCAGAGCGTCTCTATGACTCCAGCTACGGAGTATTTCTGTGGAGACATTATATTACCAAGATTACCGCTAAAGCCGCGTGGAGAACCCCACCACAATTTACTTTCAGCGTCTATAACAGAACTGCCGGAGAGTCTAGTCCAGCCGGATTGGTTCGACGCTTTTCACAAGCAAGACTGATTGCAATAGATATAGAAACAGTTCGGCAAGATTTGCAGATTACTTGTGTAGGCTATTGCGCACTATTCTTTTCTGAGCAGAGCGGATGGACGCAAGAAACTCTAGTAATTCCTATGGAAGATGAGTTTAATCTTGCGCTTATCCGCCAGCTTAATCTACTCCCAGTACCTAAGATCTTTCAGAATGGCAAATATGACAACAGCTATTTCTTACGTTGGGGAGCACCAGTTTCTAATTGGCTCTGGGACACGCAGACTATGTTTCATTGCTGGTATGCAGAGCTTCCTAAGCGCCTAGACTTTCTGGCAAGTTTCTTTATTCGTGATTTTGAATACTGGAAACACGAAAGCCAGAGCGGACAGCAAGCTGATCTGCACAGATACAACGCGAAAGATGCTTGGGCAACAGCAGTAAGTTTGCTTGCAATGATTCAGAGCGCACCGGACTGGGCAATTAACAATTACAAGCAAGAGTTTCCATTAAACATGCCTAGTCTCTGGGCAGAAATGGTAGGCATTAAATGCGACATGCCTAGACTAGAGCTAGTTAAAGAAGAACTGGAACTAGAAAGCGCAAGTGAGCTGAAAAGATTGCAAGTAAGCACGAACTTGCCGCACTTTAATCCGCGCAGTCCTAAGCATATGCTCTGGCTGTTTGCTGTATTAGGTGCTAAAGGTATGACTAGCGCAGCAGAAAAGCATCTGATCAGAGTAAAACGCTTACACCCGCTCAATGCTTTACTCATTGACAGAATCAACAAGTGGAAGAAAAGCGCCAAGCTACTTAGCACTTATCTCGTACCAGAAAAGTTTCTCGGAGGAAGAATACTTTACGCTATTAATCCGCACGGAACAGATACTGGCAGGCAAGCTAGTAAAGCACATCATTTCTGGTGCGGATTGCAGATACAAAACATTCCAAGAGGCAATGCAGTAAAGCAGTTATTTGTTTCAGATGCTGGCTGGCTGTTTGGAGAAGCGGATGGCGAGCAAGCGGAAGCTAGATATGTTGCTTATCTTTCTGGAGATAAAGGACTTATAGAAACCGTCTGCTCTCCGAAGGATTTTCACTCCCTGAATGGCGAGAGATTTTTCGGTATACCTTATGAAGAAGTGCTCAAGAATAAAACTCTACGAGACTTAACTAAGCGCGTGAACCATGGCTGCAATTATAATATGGGGCCAGCCGTCTTACTTGAGACTATGGGAATAGATAAAGTGTTTGAGGCTAAGCGCCTGCTAGCATTACCGCCGCAACTAAGCGCTTTTAACGTATGTGAGCATCTTATTCATCTCTACGAATCAGCCTATCCAGCAGTAAAGACAACGTGGTACACTGCGATCAAGCATGAAATAGCGCTGACACATAAACTTACCGGAGCGACAAGCTGGACAAGATATTGTTTCGGTAATCCAAGTGGAAACAAACCAGATCTTAATGCTTACGTTGCTCATGTTCCTCAGTCACTTAATGCTATGGTACTCAATAAAGGTTTTCTTGCAGTCTTTGAACAGATCCAGTTAGTTGATCCAGACAATTTCAGAATCCTTGCTCAAATCCACGACTCCATCCTGTTTACTTATCGAATCGGTTATGAGCACTACGCCCACAAAGTTAAAGAGTTAATGGAAATCCCGGTACAGATTACTGGGGCAGATAAAGTAAGCAGAGAAATGATAGTTCCCGTGGCGCTTAAGTTTGGCAAAGAGCGCTGGTCAGATTTATAGCAAGTGTTTCAGACTCTCAAGGATTAGTTAAAATGAATGAGCCATCGTGGAAAGTAGTCACTGAAAAGAAACTAAGCAGCCTGACGACTGATCTGACAGAAGAACCTAGGAAATATACAGCGTGGGAAACTCAGTTTATTCTTTCTGTCGAAAGACAGTGGGAGAAGAAAGGCGAGCTTAGCGAAAAGCAGCGTCTGAAGATAGACAGTATATTCAATGAGCATATTAATGCGGAGTTGCGAGGACTAGAAGGAGACGAGGATGACGAACTAGATCCGCTAGATGCTTGGCCGCTTTCAGGTAATTCAGGTAATAACTAACTGAGCCGCGAGGTATGGAAAGCTATGCATGAGTCTAATTCAGGAGTACCTAGAGTACACGTCAGATTCAGAATCTCCGACAGTCTTTCATCGTTGGAGTCTAATTACTGGCCTCAGTGCGCTAGTGAGAAGAAACGTATTTATGAAACACGGAAGCGCACAGATTTATCCTAATCTATACTCGATGCTTGTTGGCGATCCGGGAGCTAGAAAAAGCACAGCAATCAAAACGATGAAACGCTTAATGCAGGCTTCCGGTTATACAACTATCTCGGCAGATAAAACTACGAAGGAGAAGTTTCTTCTAGATCTGCAAGAGCAACAGAATCCTAATGCTCACATGGATAAAGAAGATGAGCAGCTTGTTCACTGGATAGATGCTAGTCTAGGAGGCGCTTCTCAGTCAGAAGAATTTGCGCCTGCTTGTGTGCTGGTAGCGGCAGATGAATTCAACGATTTTACAGGCAATGGTAATATTGAGTTCTATTCTACGCTCGGCGTACTCTGGGATATATCTGGGCCTTATAGCAGCAGAATTAAAAATGGTAAGTCGGTGACAGTTTTAGATCCTACAGTTTCAATCTTAGCCGGCAATACTCCCGCAGGCATTGCTCTAGCATTTCCGCCGGAAGTATTAGGGCAAGGCTTTCTAAGCAGGCTATTACTTATATACGGAGAGAGTAATGGACGCAGAATCACATTTCCTAGAAATCCTGACGCTGCCGCGACCGAGTCAATCGTTGCGCAGTTTAAAGAGTTACAGAATTTCAAAGCTGAAATTACGTACTCAGCGGAAGCTCTTGAAACAATTAATCTACTCTACCAGCAATGGATTGATTTGCCAGATGCACGGTTTAGATCCTACTCTACGAGAAGACTTACTCAATTCTTTAAAGTGGCCTGCATCTTATGCGCGGCTAGGGGAAGTAGAATTGCAGAGTTACAAGACGTGGTTGAAGCAAATACTTTTCTCTCTGCCATCGAACTCAGAATGCCGGCAGCACTAGGGGAATATGGAAAGAGCAAGAATAGCGATGTTGCACAAAAGATAGTTAAGATTCTAGCAGAGAGCGGGAAACCAGTCACTGCTAAGCAACTGTGGAAAGACGTGCATAATGATCTGGAGAGCCTGCAAGAGTTAGTTAAGCTACTGCAAAATCTTAAAGAAGCAGATAAGATTCAGTATGTTGCAGAAGGCGCCGGATTCTTGCCGAAGATACACGCGGTAGATTCAAGTAAAGATTTAACAGACTTACGCGGAAGTAAATCCCACATGCAGTTTGTTGATTGGAGACTACTCAGTGAACAAGAAAGACACTTTTACAACATTTTCTGATTGGACTGCGCGTTTCGGTCCGGCGGAATTTGAAGCTCCAGAAGAAGTAGAAGGGGAACTGAAAAAGGGTATAAAGCACGACAGAGATAAGAACCGTGCTTATCAAATACTCGGCGAGTTTCCGCTTGCGCTCTCAGAAATAGTAACAGTAGGCGAGCATGGAGCAAAGAAATATTCGCTGCACAATTGGAAGTATGTTGAAGAAGGCTACTTACGCTACTCAGATGCAATGATGCGGCACATACTTTGTGAGATGTCTGGAGAAGTTCACGATAGGGAAAGTGAAATACTTCACGCAGCACACACCGCTTGGAATGCTTTAGCTCGCTTGCAGTTGTTAATGGAAGATGCAGAGGGCTGGAAAAATCCAGTTGAAAGAGCGCGCGATGAATAAAGGAGATTGAGAAATGAGCGACGCTGGAGTTTTAAAGCTAGCGAGGCAGCTTTCTTCCGAAGGAAACGAAGAAGCTAACTACGCCATACACGGACTGTTAGAAGAACGGGATGCACTGCGCAAAGAAACTGCACGGCTGAGAGTAGAAATAGAAGCACTGCGGGCCGACACCGTAAATACGTATATGAAAGGTTATGATCTTGGCCAGTCCCGCATACGAACTTTACTCAGTCCCGCAGAAGGATATGCGAGGAGCATAGATCGAGCGCGCCAAATGTCCGACAATTACTGGGCTAACTCGGAGAGCGATGTAAAGCCAGCAAAAAACAAGGAGATTGAGAAATGATAGTTAAAAAGACACCAAAAAAAGAACTTGTCGGAGACATAGAAAAAAACATTCCCTACGTTTTCCTAACAAGGAGGCCCAAATCCCCAGTGACCGAGCAGATTGAACTGCTTAATATCGGTGATTCATTTTTGACAAACAACGTTGTTAGTGACGCATCTGCTCGTGCTACGGCTTGTCGTTTGGGTAAGAAACTAGACCGCAAGTTTCTCACTTCAGCGACGAAAAAGGGCTTTCGAGTGTGGAGAATAGCATGACAGCTTTTAACGTGAAGGATAATCTAAGTGATTACTCGGCTCAGCTTGAGCAGGTGGAGCATTATTTAACTTGCTATAAAGCGGCGATGCTTAAAAAAGATTTTTATCAAGTACAGCAAGCTCTTTCTGGACTGGCCATTTGGCAAGCAAACTTGGCAATTGCTACTGGCGTACACATTCAGAAAGAGGCGCAGATGACTAAAGTATTTTGGCCCCAAGGAAAACCAGATGGGGATGGGGATGCAGATGCATATTATATTAGTCTGAACAAGGGATAAAAAAAATGAGTGAAGAATCCAGATTCGCAAGAGACGCTGATGATGTGACAGTCGTGCAAATGCCAGAGCCTTACTTTCAGCTCTTGCGGGAAATAGAATATCACTCTCAGCTAGTCGCTATCTTTAGAGCAGGTGCAGGCGCACAAACTCCGTGGGATGAAATCATTGCACATACAGCCGCTTACTGTGAAATAGTTCTAGATGGCTGGTATGCAGAAGATCGCATCTTGGAGTTGTGCGACATACTCCTTAACAAACTTAAAGATAAGCGATCAATTATTGTACACTAGCGCTAGCACTTTGCGCTTCTGCTTGGGGCGGGGAGTTAACAAAATCTTGCAGTGGTTCCCCGCCCATTATTTGCTGTAGATTACGAGCGATGGGTTTTTGCAGCTGGTCTCTGAGAATATTAACTTGGCTGGTATTGGCGGATTTCATTTGCCTTACCATGAAACCATTAAAATTCTCCAGCCGGCCTCCAGCGCTAACATAGCTTTGAAGAAACTGTTGAGCTTGTTCTGGATCAGGGTCACGCCCACCGATAAGTGTGCTCTTAACGGCTGCACCTAGATTCTGCAAGCGCTGCTTATCTGCTGCATTATAAGCATTCATTCGATAGAGAGCATCAAGAGCAATGCTTTCATCAAAAGGTTTGCCGCCTGCGATCCTTATTGCAGAAGCTGCACTCCACATATCATTGGCGACGAGCAGACTACCTTTACCTGTAGTCGTATAACCTTGTATCACTTGCGCTAGTCCTGCAAGCGGACGGTTAATACTTGCGTGCTCAATTCCTTGAGTAAATGAACTCCAAAGATCGCCGCCATTCTTTACATTAGTCAAAGACTGGTAGAGTCCGCCGAAAAATTTACTGGTGATGGAGACAATTGGAAGTTCGGTAGGGCTGGTAGGATTAGGCAGAATGGTCCACTGGCGAGGACTAATGTCTCCTCTTGTATAGAGGTTAAACTTGAGGCTAGAATTAAGCAGGCCCAGTGCATTACTTCCCATGCCATACATGAGCCAGTCGCCAGTGTCTTTACCAAATGTACCGTAGGTAGCAGTATACAAATCTTTGTGTTCCGGATTGCCAGCTGCATTACCAACTATGTGGGTATTCAGATAACTAAATCCGGGCAAGCCTTGCATACCATAGAGACTTCCCTGTATGCCGAAAAGCATAGCAGCGCTTTTACCTTGTCCTTCTTGTGTATTGATCATTAAACGCTGGAGCATGTTAAAAGTGTAAGTCTGCCACAGCGCCATAGTCTGACCAACTACTCCTTGGAAAATCATCGGACGCTGGCTAGCTTGGTAAGTTCCATTAACCCGCGTTACAAAATTATAGATAAGTATATCTAGCTGATCCGCAGACATAACTCCCCGAGCAACTCCTAGCTCGCCTACTTGCCTAGCTACATCAGCAGCAATAAAGCGAGTGAAGTTCTCTGCAAAATCATTGCCTGTCCACCTGCGGCCCGTAGCAATAAGATCTTCAGACTGGGCTACTTTCTTAAGAATGATTGCTTCAGCTTTGCTAATCTTGTCTAAGGCCAGGCTATAGTTATTTGAAGAGAAATCGAGCGTAAGCCCATCTACTGCTTGGCGCTCATTCTGCAATTCTCTAGCATCTGGAATAGAGCGATTCTTTTTATATCTTTCTAGCAGCGCCCCTTTTGGCAATCCTTCCATAGTGCCCATAGCATCTTTGCTATAATTCTGCACTGCGTTAGATAGCAGTCTCCACATAGAAGGCACTTGAAGCGGAGAACCATCAGCAGCAACTTGCCCCGGAACATTAAGACTGGTCAGTGCTTTATAGTCTGCGGCTGCTTCAGGAGACTTAAAGACTTCTTTCAGCAGAGTCCTCATCTCCATGCTATACATAATCGGAGCGCTAACAATTGTATTTATTGCTTGCAAGGGATCCAGATTAAGCACCATCCCTGAAAGCAGACCTTGCACACGACCAATAGCACTCGGCAACCAAGGCGCAGGCTTGTGTATATTAGTTAGCATTGCCATAGCTGCATCTTGAAAAGGCGTGCCTAAGCCCATGCTTTTAGCTGTGGAATTAAACTCTGCTACCTGCCCGTCATCCGCAAAATTAGTTTTAGTCATTGCTGCACGGATGATTGCGAAAGGTTTCTCTACCGCATTGCGTGCAAGCTCATTAAAAGAAGTCCAATCTTTGTACTCTTGTCGTCTAGAAATATTAAGCATGACCTTGAGATAATCAAGATATGGATTCTCCATTTGAGATTCCAGCGTTTTGCCAATGCCTCGCAACTGAGACTCTTGCAGATTTTTAAATTGATCAGCGTGAGAGTTAAGAGTAGTCGTAAGCTCTGCATAGCGAGAGCTAACCATTTCTCTAGCAAGATAAATCTCCTGTTTGCTGTGCCAATCTAGCATCTCTTGGGCGAGTACTTTTCCATCAGTAATGGGAGCGTAGCGAGAAAACAAACCATTGCGCTTAAGCGTAGAGTCTACAAAGCCGTCACTCATGCTGAGTTCGTAATCGAAATCGTTATAGAAATCTTTGCGGTTCTTTATCTGAGCGGCTGTAATCGCGTCGAACTCTTTAGGAATTTTTTCAATCATCTGCCGAAGCGTATTCTCATCTGGCGCAACAAGCAGACTGCGCGAAAGATTCATAGCGTCTTTAGGAATTACCCAGACATAGTGTTTATAATCCTTAGGATTCAACGGCGGTATATAAAATTCTAGATGCTTTGAAGGCTCTCGCACATCGCCAACGAGCGCTTTAATATTTGATTTGTGATTTTGGCGCGTAGCATTTAAGTCTGCGTGAGATTTCAAGAAAGCATAGACTGCCGGATCGAGAGGAATCTCAGCAGGTAAATCCGCGCTCAGTGACTCGTAAGGTTTACGGTTACTTTTAACTCCAGAGAGCTTAGACTCAATCTGCTCTGCCAAACCGCGAGTGACTACGGTATTTGGCTTTAGCGGATGGGGTACATAAACTTCAACATTTCTACGAGCAACCTCGTAAAAGCTTCCAAGCTCTGCACCAAGTTTACCGCTGGTATCGAAAGTGATTTTCTGAGCAACTGAGATAAGCGTGTCTTGCACAACTTTAAGTTTGCGCTCAGTCAGTGCTTGCAGCTGAGAACCTACGAAACTAACAAACTCTCCCATAGAGCCGAAAGCATAATGCCCGCCCATAATAAGACCTGAGCCAGCGCCTAGTCTGTCAGGAGCAGGAAGATTCTTAGGCGCTTCTGGGAAAAGTTTAGCATCCTCTCCAACATAGTTAGAGAAATTATTTTTAGCTACGTCCGCATACTGTTTCTGATAAGTAGCAACATCCAGCTCACCTTTGATGCGAGCGACTGCATTCTCATCAATCAGTTTGCTCGTGTCATATTTCATTGTAATGTAAGCAGGCTTTAAGTAATCTTGCTTCCAGTACTTCAGCTCAGATTCGCGCATTCCTTCCGGCGGAGCTTTCTTATCCCACTTAACTAAACCATCTTCGTCTATCCGTTTGCTTAACCAGCTGGTACTTGTATTAAGCCTGAGAGCAACTTCTCTCTCGTCCATACCTTTCCTGAGCAACTGATCAGCAATTTCACCTTTCTTCCTCGAAACTAATTCAATGAGAGAAACTCCAGTAGGCGCTTCCATCAGATAAGTTTCACCTTCCAAGTCAAGCCTGAGCTTTACTCCCTGAGTGGGTTCTCTAATAAGTTTTTCTAGCAGAGAGAAATCGTGCTCATCAATAATGGCGCCGGGCTGTAAGCGCAGATAATTGTTTTCAAGCGCCCAGATGTGACGAGCTTGAATAGTAGCAGTATCTACATTTTTAAGATCTGCCGGAGAGAACTTGCTTGTATCTTCTAAGCGATTAAAGAACTGGCGCCCAGCAACGCTTACAAGATCTTGAGTAATAGTCAAAGGATGGGAAGCAGTAGACAAATCAGCAAGAGTAGGAATGGCGGTAGGGTAGCTTTTTCCATCTTCAGTGCTTACGATTGTTGCATCGTCTTTCTGAGCAACTTTAGGATCAAAGCGTTTAAATGCTTTGCTCATAGGATTAATGCTGATCTGCCTATTCTTGTGATAATAAACATCGAAGCCTTCCTCGAAAGCTCGCTTCATCGAAGGAAAGACTTGCTCATCTAGTATTTCGTCTGACCACTTTCCCCAGACAGCAAGATTAATGTCTCCCAAGGGTTTAGTAATCACGTAGCCAGCAGAGCTTTTACCCAGTGCTGCTCCGAGTTCTTTCTTGCTAGCAAACAAATCCTGCACAGTCTGCGGCCTGCCGGGATTAAGTACATCCAGCAAATCTTCTCTGCTCAAATCTTTCTTGAGAAAGACTGAACCCGTAGCATCCTCTATATAACTATCAGATACACGCCCGACTTTGGAAAGAGCTCCAAATAATCCAATGAGATCTTGGTCAGTTTTAGACGTTCTAGCCATCGTCTCAAAAAGATATTGAGCAACATCTTCATCTCCACTGGCCAGACTACGAAGTTGAATTTTTACTTGAGTATCTATACGGGCATTTCTCTGCGCAAGCATTTCCATCTGGCGCTCAGAGCCTTCAATCGGGCTTCTCAGCTTCTGTGCCCAGAGGCTCATAGCAATAACTTCTGGAGGAGCCGCGCCTTCTGGTACTTCGACCAATTGCTTATAAGGTGCATTCTCTGCGTCTGTTTGTCTGCTAGCTTTACTAAGCAGCCCAGAAATTTTAGCTGCTTCAAAGACAGTGCCAATACTCCCGCCGATCAGCAAACCTGTAGCAAAATTAACGCCAAGCTCGTAGGCATTCATCTCGCTAAGTATTGGGGACTGGCTCATAGTTGCCATTACTGCAAGCTCGAAAGCTCCAGCTTCCAGAAATGATTGGCCTGCTCCAGAAGCAAGAGCACGCAGTCTGTTTGCTTCTATAACTTTAAGCGGAGCATCCTGAGCACGGATAAGTTTGTAGGCTTCATCCAAGTGGGCAGATTGTGTAGTTCTAAGCAAACCTGTTGCCTGAGCAATAAAGCTAGTTGTTTCTCCAGTCTCAGCTAACTTAAGTGCTTGAAGTGCTCTCACGCCTCTTACTGCTGCTACGCCGGGCACAAGACTTCCAGCAATAAAACCGCCGAGAGCAATCCCTGAGCGATTCTGTTCAGCGTAATTGCCTAAGTCCTCATCAAGACTTCTAGCAAGATTACTTAGCTGAGCAGCTTCTATGGTGCCTTCCCCGCCGACCATATTACCTAGCGGCACAACGGTAGAATTCCAAAGTTGCAGTCCGCCTTCTGCTATTGCAAGAGGCACGCCTAGACCTACGCCTTTAGCAACAGACGTAAACCAGCTACCGCTACCGTTAGCAATGTTATAATTATCTACTGCTGAAAGGAGAGGATTAGGAGATTCACTCATTTAAGGTCTCGGCTTTTGTGTTATAAGCGGCGGATTTATAACTTGCAGCGCGGCTGCCAAATCTTCTCTCGGCTGCTGAAGCAGTCTAAGAGTAACGGAAGCTGTAGGATCAGTAAGATTTAGTGCGGGAGACTTAAAGCCAAAGCTACTTAGAGATACAGGCGCGGCAACATTATAAGTATTAATTAAATCTGCGGAAGAATTATTAGGGAAGTTAATACCGAAAGCTTCTAAGCGACTGGAAGCATTTCTAGCTGCAACGGCTGCACGGAAATAATCAGAACTAAGTTGTGCCTGCTGTTGAAGCGTAGCCCCTTTAGCTTGAGCGCCTGCCATAATTGTCTGAGCTACAGTCAGCGCATCTACTGGTGATTTAGCGGCTAGCAACGGAGCAACAAAAGTACCGAGCTGGAGAACAGTAGCAGAAGATAAACCTGCAAGCTGTGCGCCGATTAAGAATGTACCTTTAGGTCCAGCAGTTCCATCAGAGCCTGGCTCAAAGAAATCTCGCGGCTGAGCAATGCGCGCAAAACTAAGATGCTGATTGCTAGTTTCAGGAGCAGCAAAGTCTTTACCTACGCGGTCTCTGACTTCTCTATCAATCAGATCAATCATCGTCTGAGTAGGTTTCTTTGCTGTCGTAAAGGCTTGACTGGAGCCTGTAGGACTAGCATTAATAATTCCCTTCAATCTCTCTTGTGTTTCAAGCGTAGCGCGATGAATAGGATCTTGCGGATTAAAAGTAATGCCTAGTTCCGCAAACACATCAGTATTTCTAATAGCAGCAAACGGGGTTGCTCCGAGTTTGCCTGTGGAAGCAGCTACCAGAGCTGCGCGTACATCTGCGGGAAGTCTAGCAATAACTGTAGCATCAATAGAGCCAGTAGCCATACCAAACATCTGCTCAGTTTTTCTAGCCACTACTTCGTGCGTTTTAGTTTTGCCTAAGCTGCCTTCCATAGAACTAAGCAAACTGAGTGCTTGTATCTGCTGAGTTTCTTGAGTCTCTGCAAAGCGTATATTATCTACTTGAGACTGAAGAACTCTCTGGGCTTCTTGTTGAGCAACTGCTAATTGTTGCCCGGCAAGTCCGGCCATTGCTTGCTCTTTAGCAAACATCTGACCAGCAAACTGTGTGCTAGCAGTAGCTAGAATCTTATCTGCTTTAGCCGCTTCAATCTTTGCTTGAGCACTGGTTATCTGTGCAGTGCCTGCTACTTCAGCAGCAGATAGCGTGGGAATAGTCTGCCTAGCATAGTTAAGCTCATTAGTCTTTAGAGCAATAAGATCAGCAATTTCACTACGCTGAGCACGAGCCTGCTCTGCAATAGAATTCTGTTGAGCAACTTGTCCCGGAAGTACGAATTGATTCTCTAGCCAAGTGAGCGGGTCACTGAGCGGGTTCACATTTGCGCGCTGATCAATCTGCTTACGCATTTCTCTAGCTTGATCTGTAAGCGCTGTAGATTCAGCAGCTAGCTGAGAGATTCTAGAATTAGTTTGATTAGCGAGTCCGCCGAAAGGATTAGCAATATCTTTAGCTAGTTGCGCTATTAGATTTGCTCGCTCTAGTTTAGCTTGCTCCTGCGAAGTGATTGCTTCCGCTTTCTTCGCTTCATTCTCTTTAATTGAAGCGGCTGACTCTCGCAAAGTTTGCAAGCCAGCACGTCCAGTTTCTTCAAAAGCGGCGCCACCAGCAGCTACATTTCCTACCGCTGCTGTAAACGGAGCAGACGAAGGGGGATTATATGAGGGCAGCTGAGGAGCTGGCCGGCTTAGATTCTGCATTACTGACTGCAAAATTGTGTTAAGATCAAACTGAGTTTCAGCCATTACGCACTCACTCCAGCTTTAAACACACAGCGTCCTATTAGATAACAGTAGCCTCGGCCAAGTTTATCGACTACATAACCAGTAACTGAGTTTCTAATAGTTTTAGGGAACTTCTTGTGCGCAATGTAATACATCCGCTCGCCCATAAGCTGCTTGGCTAGCCAGATTCTCCACTTAGAGCCAGCGAGCATTTTCTCGGCAGCGCCTTTTGCCCAGTAATCATAACCAGCACGCACAGTCGGAGAAAGTTTTTCTGAATCATCTGCACCAGCGATAAGAAGTTTCTTATCAATTTCTCCAAGGTTTACAAGTGCCGTGCAAATATAAGTACCTGCAACATCTCCAATGCTTGAGCCTACATCGCCGATTGCTCCATATACATCACCGAATGCATCATTGACGACACCGGCGACGCTATCAACAACTGGAATGCCTGAGCCTTCAAGAGCTTTAGCACCAAGGCGTATGGCAGTCAGATAAGGAAAACCTATACCTGCTGCGGCATCCAGACCTACACCTGTTGCTGCATCAAATCCATAACCTGCCGCGTCCAGAGCAAAATCCCCGGCGTAAGTTCCTGCCAAATCGCCCGCAACATCAAATCCGTAACTTGCTGCATCTAGAGCAAAATCTCCCGCATAAGCACCTACTGCATCTCCACCGAAAGAAGCAAAATCTAGTGCGTCCATGCCAGAAAATACACTGTCAGCGCCAAAGCCAGAAAAAACATCAGAACCAAAATCAGCGCCAATATCTCCTCCGAAAGAGGCGAAGTCTAAACCGTCCATTCCAGAGAAAGCACCATCTGCTCCCAAAGAAAAGCTGGGTGCAAAGTCTGCAAAGCTGCTACCCAGAAAAGAACCTACGCCACTTCCGAAGCCTAGCATGTCTGATGCTTGCGGAGAGAAAAGACTGGTAAATCCAGAAGTACCTACAGGCGGTCCAAATGCTCCAGAAAGTGTGGTCATTCCAGAATCAGCAAATGAGCTGCCGGGCAAAGAACTCATCAGCAAGCGGCTAGCACCAATAGCATTACCGGGAGAGCCCAAACCGCTAGCTGTACCAGCTGATCGCCTTTGTTGTTCTCTCAATCTTTGAGCAAGACTAAGAGCGGTGAGCGCAGAACCAACATTTAATCCTTGCCCCGGAGTTTTCTGCGTCTGAGTCTGGTTGCGCGTAGCAGTGTTAGCTTGCGTCTGGCCAGTAAGTTGAGCAGCAGTTTGCGCCGCTTGTTGCTGAGAATTAAGCACAGCACTTGCTGATTCACCTGTAGCACGAGCAAGTAAATCATTAAGCAGCAGTTGTTGAGTTGTGCTGTTATAGCCGCCTTGACTTACGCCAGAAATCAGTCCTGGAATATTCTGCTGAGCGCGAGTCAAGATGTTACCGACTACTGCATCAGATTGCTGAGTTCCAGTGATTTGCGGAATCAACTGACTGAGAATAGAATCAGTGTAGCCAGAAGCTTGCGGAGAAATAGAAGAACTGGCAGAGCTATTAATATTAGTTTTGCTTCCAAAGAGCATAGGCAGCAGGCTGCTCAGAGCCTGAAGCATCTGAGGATTTACGCCAGTAAAGTTTGCGTTCTCTGCATTTCCTGCTGCTTGGGCCATTTTATTTCTCCGCTTTAATAGTTTGAATCTTTTCTGCTGTTCTAAAAGCACCTAGACCAAGCATGCCGAACAGGAGAGTGAGTAGAGTTTCTAATTCGAGAGAAGGTGGAATGCTCCAGTCATTGTTTTCTGATAGCCAAACAAACACTGGACGAGCAATTAACTGATACACTAGCCCGCCGACACAAGTCCAACCAACCGCAGGACGCCAGCCGCTTTTAAATATATTCTCACTTGAGGCTTCTACTGCGTTAACACGAATCTGTTCAATTGAAAGCTGCACTTGGCGCTCGGCCTCCTGCATTCTTTCTCCTTGCGAAAGCTTATACAGTTCCAATTCCGCTTGCGCCCGCTTAATTGGATCTTCCGGAAGCATTCTTTCAATCAAGGTTTTACCGATATCGAGAATTGCGCCGACAAGAGGAGCTGCGATAAGTGGAATCATAGCTGTACAAAATCTCCTGAGCTAACATACATAATTAAAGCGCCAGAAATGCCTACGCCTACGAACTGTCGAATGTTACCTGCTGCTGCTGGCGCTGTTGCTGTGAGCAACCCATTAGTAGTGCTTAGAAAATATCTGATTCCCGGAGTAGCTCCAGAAATATTTGCTAAGCCATTTCCAAAGATTACCTCACCGAATTCGCCACTAGCAATACCTCCAGCAGTAGAGCAATAACCACAAGCATAGCGAGAATTATTCGTGGCATTTGCATTTCTTACTCTTAAGCCGCCAGAATCGTGCAGATTAATAATTGCGCCAAAATTGATTGCTTCAGTTGCTTGTACATAGAGCCGGTTATTGTTTGCTATAATTAAAGATTGCGCAGGTACAACTTGACTCCAGTCAGGCTGTGGCCAACCTCCTACACCACACTGCTCTTGGAAAGATCTAACTATATTCCATATAGAAACATACAGTTGCTCAAGAGCGGAGCGAACAGATGCTGGAAGTTCTGATTCAGGTATCTCTGGAAGCCTGAGCTGAATAGGCGAGTTAAGCTGAGAACTTTGAGCCATGTTTATCTGCCGCCTGCAAGTACAGAATTAAGTATGACGGTATTAAAGTTAAAAGTGCCCTTAAATACTATTGAGTGATTATAGGCAGTTGTTCTAAAAGCGGCGGCTAGGGATTCTCCATTGCGCGTAAGTAAGCGAGCAGGAAGATTAGAAGTAAATACTTTACCTAGCAGACTAGAAAGCAAGCGTACTTCGATAGGCGCAGTTGCCCCTAGAGGACTAGAATTGTCTGCGAATACATTAAGCATGGTGAGCATCTTGGTGCGCTCAAACTGAAATTTACCTAGCATAAGGATCGAATCAGCCGCGATTGCATTGAGAGTAAAATCGACAGTGAAGATTGTTCCATCTGCTTGAAGAAAACCAATGCTCTGTTTAGGGATTTCAAAAGTCTCCAGCCGCGTGAGCAGCTGAGTATAGGTAGTATTGTATAGCTGGAAGTAAGCTATGTTAGAAGCAATCAACGCAGTGTAGGGAATGTTTCCGTACAGGTTAGGCGGAGTGTAATTAAAACAATCCACATGATCTATTTTCAGTTTGCCCCAGCGCTTAAGTGACACATCCTGCAAAAGCACATGAGTAAAGCTATTTACACCGTAACTGATTGCTAAATAACGCGAAGCTATGAAAGCTACCTTTACTTTGAAAGGAGTGCCCGTATAGCTTTGAACTGGCTGATTGGTAGCCGTATCCCAATCTTCAAAAGTACCTCCAGACAAAAAATCTGTTATCTGGGGGCTTTCATTAAGCGCCTGATTCTTGTCCATCTTTTGCAAGCCGCGCGTAGTGAATGCAAAATGTTGCAAGAAGTTTGCGTCATAAGTAACCTGCTCAAGTGAAGCAATTCCTCCAGAGTTAGCAACTTCTTTAAAAATCCACGGATTACGAGCATTGCCCGTGAAAGTTGCTGAGACAGTATTGGTAGTGGTATAAATCATGAAGCCACCAGTTATCTGGAGGCAAGCAACGATTGTACCTTTAACATCTGCCGGAGTGATTGCACCTGCACCAGTTATTAGTGAAGGCACAAAATCAGTAGGTGTTATTAACGAACTCCAGTAAACTGAGTCAGCGTCCCAAGCAATTAGATAGTTGCTAGAAGAAGTCAGCCCGAAGATTGCAGTTGCTGTTAAGCCGGTAAGAACAACAGCATCAAATACTTTAGTCGTTGTATTATAAGTAAATGCACCTACACGCTCATAATAAATATACTGAGCATCTTTAACAAAAGTAGCAGTTACTGCTGTTGCTGCATTTACATCAGTACGCGGAGAGACGCTAGCCCAAGCAAAACTTGGCGAATCATAAATGTAATTTTTTCCTCCTGCTGGCGACCACAGAGTAATATTCTCTGCGCCAGATCGGAGAGTAAACAACGCATCAAAGTTAGGAGTAAGAGGAGCAGGTGCCGCATTTGCTCTTTTAATATAATTGATTGACTGAATGCCCTGCTCAGTAGGGACAATATTATGCCCGTAAAAAATTTGCGGAATGCCTACGTCTCGATCTTCATCTGCTCCAGCAAAACTAGCAGATTTCTGAAAGTTCTGATCAAAGCGCGGGAGAATAATTGTACGCCCCTGCCAGTCAGAGACTAGAGGAAATTGCGCAGCAGAAAGATTTACTCGCAGAGTCAGCTCAGCCATTTACTTTTACCTGCTCCGTATAGCAGTAGCTTTATCATTTTCTTTCTTAAGTCTATCCGCAGCAGCAGCGCGCTCTGGACCAGTCAAATTAAGAATACCTGCTTGGTCCAGAACAAGCTCTCGGATTGCACGAGTAGAGGCTTTATCAATAATTTCTAGGGCCTCTAGTTTTTTAGCTTCTAGCTGCTCTGTAGTTTCTGGTGGCTCTACATACGCAGCAGGGATATTGCCCTTTGCTCGCCATTCTAGATATTCGGCGTAGTCCTGATTCTTGGGGTCAGCCGGGATAAAAGAACTGTCCGCAAGGCGCAGAACTGAAGCTGTGTTGGGGAGTTCTTGGTAACTCATGATTAAAGCCTCGCTGCGGCGGTAATGGCGGACTGGCAGAACCCACCAACAGCGGAAGCATCAACAGAACTTTCGTAGCCGCTGGCACTGGAGTTAAAGAAAACTAGATTGCTAGCGTTGGTGTACGTTGGCCCGACTGCTGCCATCGTGGGAGCGACACGCATGCTTACCGGAAATCCGTGCTGCTGGTAGAACGTAGTTGCTACCTGCGCCCGAACCGTTATATTGGAACGGTTGAAGTACCTCTGCACGCGAGCGAGTTGCGCCTGAACTGGCATAGTTTCAAACGGAGTGCAGACTGGGCCACGCTCAAGTTGAATGCCGGTGAAGTCGAAAGTATCCGCAGCGGCCGAACTGATAAATCTCTCGGTGCCGGTGACTCCAACGAAGTTGTTTGCTGACCACGCATTTGCAGTTCCACGAGCGTTCGCGCCGCTGCCTACATCTATGGTCAGCACCATCGACCTCTGGTTGTCTACGGGCCAAGTTCCGGCTGTATCTCCAGGAATGTTCGGGAGCGTGATCAGCTTCCACACGTTCGCAGTTTCCGTTGTCCACGTTACCGGATAGCTCCTGGCTCCTGCGGCGTTGCGGATGCTGCCGCCCCAAGTCCTTGGGCCAGTAAGTGATGTGCGAAACATGAACTGATATGAAACTGCAAGAGCATTCGCGCTGCCGAATTGCAGATCGGCAATGTCCCAACCTTCAATCAGCGCCACCGCTAAGTAAACTACTCCAGCAGCAGGCGAAGCATCTTGAGTTCCGCGTGTTATCCGCGTAAATGCCGAATATCCGGGGGGTGGAGTAGTGCCGAGTTGCTGACCTGTAAAAGTTCCGGTAACGCCCGCACCACTTGAACCCAGCAATACGCAATCGGTGCTGTTTTGCTCGGTGCCAGCAGAGACGGTAACAATTCCGCCCGAATTCGTCTGATCGAACCGCATGCCACCATTAGCAAATCTATTCTTCCAGCTAACTAAAGATTCAGCAGTAGGCGATCCTGCTAATCCAGCAAGTATTCCTTTCATTGCCCGCATTTCTTCGGCAGCATAGCCAGCTGCTCTAGCGTCTGTAGGTTCTGCTGCATTTAGCGGATCAATTACATAATTAGCCATCAGTCTGTCCTTTTTACTTCGGCTTAATAATCAAAACTGATTTGTCCAAAGCCTATGAGAATTCGCATGTCCAGATGCAGGAAGCTTCTTTTTGCATTCCAGCCAATGCTCCAGCCTTGCTTCCAAGCAAAGGTAAACAACTCACCACGATAGAAGCCATCCGGTGTAGTAATATCTATAGCCAAGCAGCCTAGCTGGCCTTCGTGTTTAGGATTATCCCCAATATGAAAACTGCCTGGCTTGCCTCCTACAGCTGCATTATGTACTGCACAGCGACAGCAACTTGTAGGATTCATTGGCTTACCGAATGTCTCTCGTAGAGTATAAAGGCGCTCTAAGAAATAAGGATGAAATTCGGTAAGCCCACAGTGTTTACAACGAAGCTCGGCGCTAGAAAAGTATTTACTTATAGGTTCCATCATTTTTCGACTACCGCCCACAGGTGACACTTGCGCAGCAGGTTGATTGCTTTTACCGCGCTGGCTTTTCGCTTGTAGCCTTCACTCTGCGCGATTATTTTGTGGTTTCGCGCGAGTAACCGGAAACGCCACTGTTTATCTTTATCCTTAAACAGTTCAATTTTCACCTTAAGCTCTCCTAATCACTTACCTAGAGCAGCGAGAATAGAATCTTTAAAAAGCAAGATTGTTGCCCACATTGCAGAAAGCAAGAAAGCAACTCCACCTAGAAAACCTTTATACCTTGTGAGTTCTGCGCTAATACTTGCAAGAACTAGGAGAATCTCTTTCTGGCTAGTTTTCAAGTCTTTGTGATCGTTAAGCAGTTCTTCCAATCTAGTTTCAACAACTACTACACGCTCAAACACATCCGAGTGTAGGCTCATATTTATGCCCTAACAATTAGAGGAAACCAGCCATCAGCGTCCATCTCAGCTTTAGTCTTTACCTGAGCGGGATCGAACTGTTCAGTGATCTTTCCGACGGTCAACAGTTTTGCATCAATAGCATTTATTAGCGCAGTTTCCGCTTGCTCTTTGGTTTTCACTGACTTGGAATAGATAGCCACTTGCAGTTCAGCTTTGATTCCTTCGTCGTCTGTGACTTTCTGGATATCCCCCTTAGTCTTGGGGTGTGGCGTGAGCACATAATCAGAGGGCATTACCAGAGCGTACTCGTCACGAGTCGGGTGCTTATTCCAGCCCACAGCAAACTCAGTAATGCTTCGCCCTAGACTTTCTGGCATGACAAGCCGCCAGATAGTTCGGCTTATCTTTTGTGCTTCTGGCAGCGTGAGTCCGACAATGTAAAAGGTTGTCATTTGTCTTAAAGCCCGAAGTAAGTTCGCTGCGCAGTAAAGAAGCCAGCCAAAGCGGTAAAGTTGTCGTCGGGCCAGTGAATCAGTTCTCCCACAGGGCCATCTATCCCGGCTGTCCAAGATAAGTCGTAATTGAACATGGTGTAGGTACCCGTCCCACTAATAACATCGCCTACAGGAAGCGTTGAAATTGTTCCCAAAGTCGATCCATTGTTGTACACGCCGCCGTTTACGCCATTCCTGTTCACAACGGATTGTCGAAAAGCATTGCCAGCCCCGGCAAGAATGTAACGCGTGGTGGAGGTGTTAGCGAAGTCCGCATAGATGTTTCCATCAGTGAAAGGCAAGGCAACTGCAAACCGATTAGTGAGATCGCTCACATACCAGTGCCATGCGCTATTCTGGGATGAAATAAGAGAACCTTGCACCATCGCTGTGGTGAGCTTATTTCCTGCCGAATCGGCAAACCAACTAAATGGAACTGAGGTTGCCGTCATTCCCGTAGTCGTAAAGTTCCGAATACACGCTCTTGAATTTGCGCCTGCGGTATTAAGAACTCCAGCGGAGCTACTCAACAGAGGCTGCCGTGAAGCGGTGGTCTGCGGCATTACTTCCCCAGAATTCATCTGGTTTACAATGCCCTCAACAAAGAGTTCGTTATTGCCGCCGGCAGTAAGTAGTTGCTGTAGTGTTGTTGCCCCGGAAGTGCCAGTGCCCGCATAACTAACAGTGCTGGAAGTGTTTATTCCCCCCGCTGCAAGTGTGGTGAACACAAAGTAGCTTGAATTGGGCGTTCCGTATGTTCCAGGACCAGACACGCGCACTATCATCACTGGCGGAGACTCAGAAGCTGCGCGTAGAGTTCTTGTTGAGTAAGCAAACCGGGGGGCAGGAAAGCCATCAAGAGGATAAGTAGGCGCAGCGCCGCCACTTGGCAACTGCCTTATAAAATTCTGGCTTTTAGCTGGATTTCTAAAAGCATTATAACTTACTCCACCGCGAGCCATGCTTAGACGTCCCTGTTAATTACAAGGAAATTAATCGCCATATTTGCAGCAGGTCCTGTACAGTTAACTGTGAAAGAGCCAGCTCCGGCAACTATCGAGTTCACACGCCCAGAAGCATCTACTTGAGCGGGCATAGCAAAAATCATAGAGTTTGCATTTACTTGGTTATTAGTAATTACCACGCTCGTGCCCGCAGCAGCAATTACAAAACGGCCAGCCATTGTATTAATTGTCTGAGCGCCTACGGCTACGCTAATTACGCTGGCAGCGTAGAATCTACGAATCCCGATATTGGCGGCGCCTAGATCAACTACTCCATCTGCCATCGGAATAATTGCGCCTGTGTTAGAAATACGCAACCACTCAGTTATAACTCCATTGTCTGCTTTAGTAGCAAAGCGCAACTCCCCGCCAAGGTTGGCAGCCGTTGCTCCAATAGCATAAGTATTAATGCTGGCTAGTTCAACGTAAGCAGGTATTACGCCTACAAAGCCCATTGCTGCAAACTTACCTAGCACATCTCCAGTTTGTGAAAGTGCTGGAACAATCCCTGTGCCTCGGGAAGATTCTACTATAAAGCCACTGGTAGCAGCAGAGCCTAGAACACCTTGCGCAGATTGCGGTTGGTAACTTTCTGCACGGCCATAAAAGTTAAACCTAGCCAGCCCAGAGTAATCTCCATTAGTGCCAAGAAAAAGCCTGTCATTGGTTGGCTCGAAATAAAAGTTAAGGGCGTCAACAGTGGTATCTAGCGCAGTGGTAATAAACGGAATGCCGCCAGCTATTGGAGAACCGCCGAGAGCAAGAGCTTGCCAGAAATTAGACATGAATTAGAATCCTTCGGGCGTCGTAAAGTTTGTGCGCATGAGCTGAATGTTTTCTGAATTCAGCTGGTCATATTTTCTGCTTTGCTCGTCGTAGCCAATCATCTTAAAAATTCCACTAACTGCGCGATCAATGACTGCATAAGGCATCAGATCGGCGATCCAGCTAGAGAATTGAGCGTTAGTAGGCAGAAGCAAAGGCAATTGATACCAGCCAACAAGTATATATTTCAAGGCATCACTGCTGCGAATAGTAAGTATGTCTCCAGCAACATAAGCAACATTTACTTTATTGCTGTAGTACTCATCAAACAAAGCTTGCGGATCGACAATATCAATCAGAGGATATTTACCCAGTCCTGACTGCAATTGAGTCTGTGGATCAACGCCGGCAGGGTTGAATTTGCGGATAAAAGAAAACGCCCGGAGGCGCTGAAAAGTGTCACTTATCTGCATTTCTTGAATAAAACCAGACGTTGCAAAAGTGTAGTAATCTACTCGTCTGTCTCTTGGCCAAAAATCCATGCTATGCAGCTGATTAGTTGCTTTAATGATTTGTTGCGCAGTCTCTGCTACCATATCCGGACGATTGGTAGCTGTATAGACTTCTGTAACTAATTCGCTGAATAGCATGGCAGGCTCTTAAAGTTTTTTCGCTACTTGCGCTGCTGCTACTTTTGCTGCTGCTGCTTGCATAAGTGCAGAAGAAGGAGGAGCAGAAGAATCTGAAGCTCCAGTGAGCTGTGCTGTATTAACTGGATTTAGCTCAGAGCTTGAAGGATTAGCAAGAGAGGCAACACGCTCAAGTTCAATCTGAGCACGCAACTCATCTTCATACTTTAGTTTCATTGTTTCCATAAAGCTAAGACCAGAAACAGTTCCAGCCATTTCATCCGCAGTAGCCACGCTAAGCCAGTCAACACCTACAGCTACCCAACTATCAAGCTCTGTAATCTCTGCCGGAATAGACGTGCTGTACAGGTGATTAACAAAGTTAATTACTTTACCTTTTTCTAAAACTGTTCGGCAGCTTATGTAGCCTGAACGATAGGTTTTAATTTCTTTAGGGGCGTCAGACATTATTAAGTACTCCTGGGTTGTTTTTTATCGCACTTAAGCGCACAAATGAGTTGGGAGAGCAAGTCTTAGAAATTTTTAGCTAAGGGGGAGTTTAGCCTAAGACGTCTAAAAAGTGCTCTCCCGGAAAATTAACCGACTGCCGAAGCGGTCAGACCAGTGATAACTGCACATGCCGGAGGATTCTTAACAAGGCAAGTCAGCTCCGTGGTAAGAGTTCCACCAACTGCGTCAATGCCGTTATCCGCAACCATGTCACCTTCAGAATTAAATTCCTTATTCATGGTTTTGCGGTTACCAAGATAAGCAACGTTGAAGGTGGGCAGATCTACTGCAAATGCGACTGCGGCCCAAGCTGCATTGCTGTTAAACAAAGGATGCTCGATCATACGGAAAGTTCCACGAGCAATACGGAAAGTGTCGAACTGGAGACCAAAGTCCGTCTGTCCGTGCTGCAAGAAGTAAGTTCCGTTAGTCCGACCGATGTTGTTAATCACCCGGCGAGCTACACCACCCACAAACAACAAGCGCTCGTTTGCATACTTCGGATCAGTGGTTTGATTGAAACACGGATCAAGGAAGCCTTCAAACTGCGTGTAGTTTGTAGTAGCGCCTGCTGCATTAACGTTAACAGCAGTATAGCTCGGAGGATAGAAAGCCAGGTTGTTAATGATGCTAAACAAACCATCCAGCATGCGAATCGGCTGACCATTACGGAAAGAAGTACCGCGCTGACCCCAGAAAAGAGCCTTCTCGATATCTGCACCGTGGAAAGCTGCGCAGTCTGTGCGGTTTTCAGAAATGTTTGTCTCACCAACAAGCATTTCAGTAGCAGCAACAGAACCAGAGATTGCCCAGGTGTTACGGAAGATCTGCGTCAGGTTGGTAATACGAACCGGATTAATTGCAAGAGCTGCCGGACGCACTGAACTTTCTTCAAAGGCGTTACCAACTTGAAAGAGCGCAAGGTTAGCACCAATTGCAGCCGGCGGAGCAGTACCAACGCCACGAATAACTTGCACTTGCGTCGGGCTGAGCACGTTGTTAATAATAACGTTTTCGCCACCAGCATTGTTAACGCGCATAACCATACCGGCCAGCACATTAATAGTGGTCGTGACGGTAAACACAGTGTCCGTAGCCGTTTGACCCGCAGCAGAACAAATCAATTGCGGAAAGAGCATAGTCTTGCTGAAAAATCCATGCTCAACAGCCAGTGCAGTTTCTTCAGCCAGCATGCCAGTCATGCCAAACAAAGGAGCATTTCCGTTAGGCATAAGTCGAATGAACTGCGCAGCAAATGATTTGCGTGCGCTGTCCGTGGTGAAGTTAAAACTAGAAAAAATACCGGTAGACATTTTTGTTCCTTTCTGGGGAGCTTGGAGAGCGAATTAAGCAGTACTTGCGCGCAAACCGTCTATACGCACGGAAGGCATGAAAGTAATACCGACGTTATTAGCCGTTGCGGTCGCGTTGGCAGAAAGAGTAATCACGCGAGTTGCAAAGTTAATACCAATAACCGTAGTACCTGCCGTAATGCCAGCGCCGGAAACAACCATGCCAACATCAATCGCATCAAGACGAGCAAGCTGATCCTGAATCGAAAGACCGGTATTAGCAAAACTGAGCGCGGGATTCGCGTTAGCTGTATCTTGGCCAAACAGCGTTTGTGGCGTCGAGTTAAGCACAGTTACCAAATACTCACGGTTAACTGAAGCAGCAACGTTCACAGCGGCTCCGACAACTACTCCAAGACCACCTGCAAAAGTCATAATAAATGCTACGCCATTAATAAACAGAAAGCGGAACGTGCTTCCCGGCATAACATTAGAGTTGTTACCAGTATTTCCAGCAAGAGCATTAAGAATGTTAGCTGCAGTATCGGTAGTATCTGTGTAATCACCTGTCGGACCAGTGCGACGAATGATACCGCTAGTAATCAAGGCGGCAGTAAGCGTACCCGCACCAACAGTAGTCAGCGGGGCAATAATCTCACCACTCAGAAAAATATCTCCCGGAGCAGAAGTGCGATAAGCAGTGTTACCATCAAAACCAGTAAGACGAAGGCCAGGCATGGCTATATCCTTTGTAAGAAAGTTACGAGAAATTAAAAATACCGAGAGGATATAGAACTAGGAGGCGAAAAAGTTATCCCAGTCTACAGCCTTATCTGCTGCCGCAGAGGTTTGTTGTTTTGTTTTCTGTTGAGCAGCTTGCTCTGGTTTTTGAATTTCTGCCGCCAATTCAGAGAAAAGACCTTTCGCCATTCCGGTTAATTCAGCTCCAGTGGCGGCGGGGTACTTTACTGCGAGTTGGTCGCGTAACATTGTTACAAAGGGTTGAATAGTGGGATTTGCAAACACTGGATTCTCTTGCGTCAGCGAATCCCCAATCTGCATCTTTTTAACTTCATTAGGAAGCAAGGCTTTAAAGCTTACTGCTTGTTGCGCAAGAGCTTGTTCAGTCATCTTGCTTGCTGCTTGTAGAGATTGAGCAAAAGCAGTTTGAGCTGCTTGGTTAATTGCTTGGGAGAAAGCAGCTTGATCCCCACTTAGCGCTTTCTGCATCAAATCTGGAGTAAGCGAGCTGGTAAAATTCATCTTGCTTACTGCTTCAGCTAGCTTATTTGGATCTATGCTTAGATTAGGAACTGCTGAGGGGAGAGCACCTTTTGCAGCAGGATCAATTTGCCACAGGCCATCTAACTGCTCCATGACTGATTTGGGCGTAGGCTCTGCTTTAATAGAACCTGCATCTGCTACAACATTTTCAACTGCCGGAGCAGTTCCATTATTAAAGGCTCCCGGATTGCTGCTTCCAAGAGGAGCAAGGTTAGTATTACCTACGGGCATAGACTCGCCAGAAACTGGAGCAGTAGGAGCGGGATTACCGCCAAGAAAACCACGCATAACATTAGCAAGACTCATTGTATTCTCCGAAAAGGGTTAAAGAACTGCGGTGTTTCTCTCGAGTAATTCTTCTTTTGCTAGCTGGTGATCATTAAGCAATAGCTGCATAAGGATAACCTGGCCTTTGAGTTCTGCTTCTGCTTGCGCAAATCTCAGAGGATTACCTGCGTCAAACATAAGCTCCATTTTATCTTCCATAAATTTCGAGAGCATGTTTTGGTAATAAGCTTGTTTGCTTGGATCTAGAATTCTAGCGCTAAATAATTCATCTTCAGTTAATTCATACCTGTCAAAAGGACCGTTAATGCGCTGCATTTAATTATGCTCCTGCGGGGGAAGAATTTGGTTGTGGTTGCTGCATTTGTTGAGCCTGCTGTGCTGCTGCTGCTTCTGGTGATCCTTCTGCTGGTGGCGGAGGTTGCGGCATCGGAGTAGAAAATTCAGTTCCTTTCTCTGCCGCTAGTTTAGCTGCTTCTTGCCACGCACCCATTTGCTGCTCATACTGTAGCTGCTCTTTGCTCTTTTCAAATGGCCTCAGATCTGCACCTTGTGTTTTCATTAGATAAGAAAAGAGCTTAGTTATTTCATAACCTTGGCCGAGTCCTGGCATTGTTGCCATAGACTGCAAAGCTGCTTTAAATGCGTCTGCTCCTATAAGAGTATCAGTTGGAATCAAGCCATCGCCAATCTTAAATTGCAAGACAGCTTCTCTCAGACGCACAGGGTCTACTTCTACAGAGTCCCGCTGCTCTGGAGAAAAGACTGAGCTAGGCCCTTGGTTCTCTAGAATGTTTAGAGCGACCAAGTTTTTCAGCGGAGCCATTAATTGATCTTCTACCGTAAGCGCCATCAGCTGATTTCTGCCAGAGCCGTGCTGCATAACATCATCGTACTCGTGCATTGTACGATTGCCTTTAATAAACTGGCCTTGGAATGGACGATTCTGACCAGATATCAAATCTGCCATGCGCACAACTTCTGCTGCTTGCTGAAGATTTGCTACTGCTTGATCTTCTCTATAAGGAAAGGGAAAGACTGCCTCTGCGATATTCTTTCCGTAAGCAGTCGGTCGTACCGGTATTTTAGCAGCAGGAGCATCAGAATTGATATCTTTTGCTGCAATACGCGAGGGATCATAGAGCACTCTATCAGATATTGACCGGCGTCTAGAAGCAATCGCTGCATTCCAAAGCGCCGAAGCAATGTCCTGCATATTGGAAAGATTGCCTGCAAAAGGTTTAGTCTGATAGCCAAGTCCGTCATCCAAAGGTTGAGAAAACAAGATTGGAAGCAGGTTATGCGCAATGCTTACACGCTCTGCATAGATAAGCACTTTATTATTGACGATATAAAATTTCCAAACTTGCGGAGTTGCTTCTGCCGGCACTCGCAAGTCAAAATCTACCGGAATAATACGCCCATAAAGAACAGTCAGCTGGTAAGAGTTAGAGTATTTAATCTCTCCTGCTCTTTGTCCTGTCATCCATGAATTCCAATCAGTTCCACCAGCTAATTGATTAGTTACAAAGCTTGCTGGATTGATCCACGGCACATAATAAGTATCCGCAGCTACTGACTGCATTCCAGAAGTACCGCCAGCTAAAGAAATAGTACCGCCGCCTGATTCAAAAGCAGTAACTACGTTAGCAATCATTTTGTTCGGCAGAGAGTTAACAAATTCTTTGAAAGCAGGGCGGTTAAACAGCCGGTGGTAACCTGCAAACTCTCCATAGCGCGAAATATCAGTAGGAAGAACACGAGTATCGTAGAATGTATTGTACATATCCATGTTACGGAGTACGTTACACTCTTTAACTATTTGACGAACATCTGCTTTCTGATTTAGTGAGCTAGAAAACTTAGGCGCTGTAGTTCTTTCCCAGTCTACTTCCATTCCAGCTAGGTTATATTTTAATCCATTGCGAAAATGTTTAATTAGATTCTGTCTCCAGCCTGCAACGCGAGCTTGTTGAGAAAGAATTGCTGTAAATTGAATTGCTGCATCTTGATCTTTAGGGCTAGCAACTACTGGAAAGAGAGGCTCACCTGTTGCAAATACTGAAGTGAGATAAGCTAAAGCCGACTCTACTTGAGGCATAATAATGGGAACAGTTACGTTCTGGAGCTTGCTTTTATCTCCTTGCCTGTTTGCTAGTTTAGCTTTCCACTGTGCTTCAGTATAATCATCTTCTCGCTGATAGTAGCGATCAATTGCTTCCAGCCCTGGCCGCAGATTCCAGCTGCTTTGCAGTGTTTGCGTGCATTGCTTATAGAAATTAATTACTGCTTCCTGTGATTTCTTAGAAAGCAGCATAGGCACATTGCCAACACTTTGACTATTTGTATTTTGGGCCATGCTGGTTGATCCTTAGTCCTGTGAGTTCTTAGCTTAAAAAGGTGTGTTGTTGTAAACTACGGCGGCTAGAGAAGCTTCGTTAGAAATCAGTTGACCGCGCAATGTCATTAAGTGCCCATACTGCTCTAGCACTTTAGGGCAATAAGCGCATACATCTAAATTATTATCAACATTGTTATTCCTAAGAGGCTTCCAAGCAGAAAACTCACTAAGAACAATGGCGCGCACTGCATCACCAAGCTGTAACTCTTTTTTGCAAAGCTGCATGTACATGTCACGAATGCGTGCATTTTTGCTACCTCGTCCGGGAAAGATTGGTTCAAAAGAAATACCTGATATCCCGTACTGCTCAGATATAAAATTGAACCAGTATAGGAGAGAAGCTTGATACTGCACAGATTCTACAACTACTAGCGAACAGTGGTTTTCCATTGCTAGTGTCAGTGCTAGCCTAATTGTTTCTCCTGGAGACCACCGACCATTAATCAGCTTTCTTACAACTGGTATGCCATCGTATACTTTAACAAGCCCAATTGCACAAAGATCGCTGTTTACTTTGTCCCCTGAAGGATCAATAATTATAAAATTGCCTTGCTCTAATTCATCTTCTGGAAAATCACAGTAAGGAATTTTACTTAAATCTAATGCATTGTTGAGCGAGGCATTTTCATCGTTAAGCACTTCAGCATAGAAAATCTCTGGGTGGCCTAGCGCAGCATCTGAGCGAAACTCTGCGAGCAATTGACTTATTGGCTTCAGATCTTCCCAGAGAGAGCTACCATCTGCTAGAATTCCGCCGACTACAAAACTTGTCCACTCTGGATTACGCTTAAGCTTTTTAAGTATTGAGTGCGGCGTAGGATACATATTACCGATGAAAATATAGAGACAGCCGAAAGGTGAAGCTGCTTTCATTGCTGTTCCAAGCATCCATTTGAGGAGAGCATCAGAAAGTAAATCTGAATCCGCATCTTCTCTTTTCTGAATGTCATCGAAAATCATTACATCTGGGCGCTCGTTGTTTAGGTTAAGCCCTCGAAGTGAAGTGCCTGCTCCGATCGCTGCAATAATTATAGAGCGCCCTCGGAAAGCAAACTGCTTAATTTGCTGAGTATCGCGGGTGAGTGCTAGTCTCCAGTCTCCGAATGTTTGCTTAATGTTTCTCTCATCTAGCATGTCTGCTACGTCTGAAAGAAAATTGACTGCAAGAGGCTCAGTGTTTCCTACGATTAGTATGAATTTCTTTTTTGTAAAAAATACGCAGGCTAAAACAAATAGTTTGATCAGCGTAGTTTTAGCAAAGCCTCGGGGAATACCTAAGCAAATCTTTGAGAAATCTCGTGTTTTGTTTGCTGCATCTCTAAGCATTTGCCAAGCTAGCAAAAGCAGAGAAGGGAAATTGAATACAAAAGTTGCTGGTGCTGCAAGCGCTGCTAGAAAGTTAAGTGAGTCAGAAGCTGTTTTCTGAACTTCTTCTAGACTAAAACTTGCTTGCTCTAGAGAGCTATCTTCTGGAACTGCTGCATACGCGTGGACTTGTGCTTGCGCAGCAGGAGCAACTAAATCTTCTGGAAAATCAATTAAACGCTCTTGAGAAGCTGCTAGTGCAGCTACAGCAATACTATCTTCTTTAAGCTGTTTAGAGTCAGCTGTCCCAAAGAGCTTGTTTGCAGGGAGAATCTTGAAATTCACAGAAAGCTTTCAGGACTCTGAGTCTGCGTCTATAGAAAGTTTTAGCTCTTTTAGAATTATCAGCGCTCGCTCAGTTTCTTTTTCTGCTTGCACCTCTGCGGCTAAACGAGCTTGCTCAGCGCGAATTAAAGAAACAGGTCTAGTGCCTTCTAACTGTTTTATTGCTTCTTCCATATCTGACATGTAGCTCATTTTTCCCCCTGTGCAGCATCCACCATATTTTTCAATTGCTGCGAAGTAGCACTGACCATCGGCTTGCCGTTTACTTCGATTACTTCTCTGGAAGCAGAAAGAGCAAACTGATTGATTACTGAGACTGGCATATTTAGGATCACCTGCCTAGTGTTTTCTAACTGAGCAGGCTGATCAATGCTACTGCCTCTGCGCTTAGCTGCATTAACTACTTGCATAGCACGAGTTACTTCTGCTGAACGACTCATGAAAGGAAGAATTTCTTCTAAGCGCTCAAGCAATCTATCTTCTAGCGCATCATATCGCCCATCTCTTTTGCTTTGTGCTTGCAGAGCAACTACTCTTTTTTCTAGAACTTGTGAGCGAAATTCTGGCTCAGAAAGAAGCTGAGAAATGTAAGCTGGAGTGCAACCAACTGCTGATGCTACTGTTCCTTCTGGCAAACCACTGCCGAGAAGATCTAGAATCTTCTGGTGCGTAGCAGTTAATGCTGGAGTGAAAGAAGTATCCATGTGGTAGAAATAAATATCCAGTATTTGAGCGAAAGCCCGAAAGGCTGGCAAAAGCCGCCGCCTTCTGAGCATCTAAATAATACTGGAAAGCATTAAAAGCAGTGAAGGGCTAATCTGATGAAAAAATAAATCTGGCGAAAGCCTCTGGCGAAAGCCGCCTCTGATGAAAGCTAGAAATCCAAACCTGAAAGCCTCTGGTAAAAAATTTAGAAAATTTGTCGAAGGTCCTAAGGAAACGCCTGGTTTGATTTCGTAAAAAGGCTCCCACCCCCCTCTCAATTCTAAGCTTTTATAAAGTATCTGCGGAGTATTTGACTTTGTTCTGTACCTATCGCACAATGATTGAGCTATCACTAGGTTCGCGTCTATAAGACATAAGAAGAATGATCAATGAGGCTGCTTTTGAAGTAGACCTTTAGTTTGGACTGAGCGAAGCGAACTATTTTTATGCGGAGCATTTGTTATGCGCAGCATCTCGTGTGAGCGTAGCTCATACTGATTTATGCGGAGCATCTGTTGACGCAGTTATGTATTGAGCGCAGCGAATTGTTGTGAGCGTAGCCTGCGAAGCGATCTGTTCTAAGTGCGCAGTTATGTATTGTGCGTAGCATAAGTGCGCAGCATAAGTGAGCGAAGCGAATAAGCCGATTCTGACAATACTTACAATACTTACATTCAGCAGTCGTGAAAATTCCCGGCTGACTGCTCCGGGAAAGTTTCCAGCGCTTGAAAACCTGGCGGTTAGGTGGTTTCTTCCGCCTCCCCGTCAAGCGTTACACCGAACAGATCAAAGGAAGAATCCTCTTCCACTTCGTTTATGATTCCATCCAGCCGAGAAAGAATCAGGCGTTCCGTGATTCCATCCTCGGGTGAAATGCCGGCCACCTTGACTAGCAGGCGTTGTTGCTCAGTCGCAAGTTTCTTGCTTACGCTTCCTTTCTTGGCGAGTTTCTTCAAGCCGTGCAGGAACTTTTTGAACTGATTCTCCGACTGCTCCACGCTCAGATTGTGCCGCGCCAGTACATTATGAAGCGCGTCGTGGAGTTGCGTGCAGGCGTCGAACCATGCGGTGATACGCTCTGCGGACAGTTTCTCCGCGCTTTTCGGTTCTAGACTTTCCAAGTATGCCAGCGCGATCTGGCCGTTATCGAAGTGCCCATCATCAATTTCGCTGCCATCCGGCAGGTCTTGGAAGCGGGCCTTGACGTATTCAAAGCGCCAGTTGTCAAACATCCCGGCCAGCGCCAGATCGATACATTTATTACCTACCGTCGGCAGGCTTTCCTTTATCAGGCCCACCGCGAAGCTCTGTGCATCGGGGTTTCCAGTAGTGACATTTTTGCGGATGGCGTAAATCTGCCGGTCCGTGTTAGCTGCGCAGATGGCAGCGAAAGCGGTGACGTTGTCGTAATTTTTGCGAAATGCCATGATTACTCTCCCGAGTAGTAGTTTGTTGCGCCTGCGGCGGCAACTTTCGCGCTAAATATCTCTGTCAGCTCTTTTGCTGCGGCAGAAACCTGTTCCGCTTCGTAGAATTCTGCGCAAAAAGTACGCTCTGCGCGGTTTATTGCGACTTCGTACCGCGAAACTTGATCATGCATCGCCAGCATCGCCACTTTAATGGTGACGAATTTTTCCGGCGACTGATCCTGAATGAAAACCTGCCAAGCGGCATGCGCCAGTTCATTCTGTTTGTAGATGCTGAGCTCCATCCTTGCTTCTGAGAAGCTCTTTGCAAGCTTTTCCATCGTTATATCGATTCCAGTTTTCATGGCTTGTGTCTCCGTAGATTTCAGCAAAACCTGGCGATTACCGGGTTTTATGCTGCCTTGCTGCCTTGCTGCCTGTCTACCGCGTCCTAATTATCTTATAGATCGATACAGCGTGTCAAGTGTTTTATTCAATTATTTATATGATTGTTTCCAGCATGCCTGGCATGGTAATTGCCCAGAATTTATTTTAGCTCACCCGGAAAAGTATTTTAGCCCGCTCGGAGTCGTTTTTTGGTGCCTCTGTAGCTAGGGAAAACTTCGCAGGTTCAACGATCGGCAGGCAGTTGATACTAGGGTACTCGCAGTTGATTAGATTGATCCTAGGCCCTTCTAGATACCTTTCTGGGCATTGTTTGATTCTGACCCACTCTGACCCATTGTGGCATGATTTATGCTTATGGCATGATATTTGCTTGATCTGCGCACTTTTCCATTCTGGCATGGTAGTTGCTTGCATTACCTGGCGCTATGGTATCTGGCACGATTTATGCTATTGGCAGAATCTATGCCCGATGGAATCATGGCATGGTTTATGCTTAGATTTCATTGTGGCACGGTAATTGCTTAATGGTGCACTGCAGCATTCTGATTTTCCGGAGTGAGCATTCACTTACATTGGTGCAGTGCAGCATTTTATGTTTTTGAAGTGAGCACTCACTAACATTATTTGATAGTGAGCACTCACTCCGAATTTTTTCTGATCGTAAGCTTTTTAAGCTGCTTTTTGCGAGCTACACAATTTTCGGGTGCGCAGATTCGGGCGCGCAGGTTTATTTTCGTGCTTGTCAATTGCTGATCGATGATCGATGATCGATGATCGCTGATAGTTTTTTCAGAACTGACAGTTTTTCAGCCTTTCTTTTGCAAGCTACACAATTATAAGTTTGTCTTGCACAGATTAGTGGATCGGATTATCAGATTGTAGTGAAAATAAGAGGATAAGCCGATGGGGAGGGGGGTCCATATATACCCCCCTATACGTTAGCTCCCACTAACATATATCTACCTATTACTGCCTGCTGTATATTCCCTATCTATTCCATACTTCCCTATACCTGATTCCCTATACCTGCTTCCCTATACCTGATATCTATTATCTATGCCTGCTTCCCTATCTATTATCTATGCCTACATACTATACTATATATATACCCCCTTTTCAGTTTTCAAATATTTGAGATGGGGGTATATATAGGACGTGATAAGAAGAATGGTTAGATTATATAGTGCACGGTAGGTAAAGATCTAGTATGTTAGTGTGAGCTAACCTTATGGGGGGCATATGGGAGGGGGAGGGTCCATCGGCTTATCCTCTTATATTCCCATAGACTAATCGTCGCACACTCAATCTTTTACTGCTGACCCCATTCATAAACTATTGAAAATATCGCTTGACACGGTGAGCATGTACCTGTACGCTCGGAGGGTTAGCGTATAGCAGTTCCAGGCGCTAATCTGACAATCCTTACAAACCAGCTTCGGAGAATTTAATCATGGACGCATTCGCAAAGTTTA
>Ga0163155_10000628_pt1 | contig 43372 bp, 35 predicted proteins | sample OliLakLV19SP4G1_FD_148611 | JGI IMG/M metagenome (GOLD analysis project Ga0163155, IMG submission 148611) | Freshwater microbial mat bacterial communities from Lake Vanda, McMurdo Dry Valleys, Antarctica - Oligotrophic Lake LV.19.SP4.G1 | ecosystem: Environmental > Aquatic > Freshwater > Lake >... | reverse complement strand
ACTCATTCTCGAAAACTGAAATAACCAAGGATTGAACAAACCAAACACTACAGTTATCCAGAAAACGCCTCGTTTGCCAGTCAAGTTCCATCCGATCAGGCCCAGCACCACCGGCAGCAACACACCAATCAAGATGTGCATCGCTCGTGCTTTGAGAAATGGATCTACAAACAGAAAACTTCCAAGAGCCATGATGGTACTTGGTAGCTCGGCATAGAGTGGACTGGTTGGCTTAAGCTGGCAAGGCCGCCAAGTTCCAGTCAGGTCACTTCCGCTGATCGCTATCGACTGAGCTTCACTGATATAGTGAAGTTCGTCATGGCTAAACATGGCTGGAGCGGTACGTAAACTGATGAATCGAAGCGCTACAGACAACGCTAAAAGGAGAAAAAGCAGAGCTATTGAACGGAATCGAAGTGTCATCCAGATTAGAATAGCAGACTATCGCCCACTGACAAGTCGAGCGATGTTAGAATGAATATATGGCAACCGTAACTGCACTCGTTCATACCAAAAATTCCGAAGCAACTTTAGATAAGTGCTTACAATCACTCGAGTTCGTGGATCAACTCTTGGTTGTCGACATGGAAAGCAAAGATGCGACTCGTGCCATCGCAAAAAAACATGGTGCACAGCTTTTTGAGCATAAAGACATTGGGTATGTTGAGCCAGCACGCCAATTTGGACTTTCTCACGTCACTTCAGATTGGACGTTAATCGTGGATGCGGATGAAGAAGTTCCAACACCACTTGCCAGTAAGCTCAAGCAGTTAATGAATGATGACAACGCTGCGGACGCCTACTTTTTACCCCGAAAAAACATCGTTTTTGATAAATGGATCGAACACTCTGGCTGGTGGCCTGATTATCAGTTTAGATTCTTCAAATCTGGAACTGTTACTTGGCCCGCAGAGATTCATGCTCAGCCAAAGATCACCGGAAAAATTGTAGAGTTAGAACCGCTGGTGGAACACGCTCTAGTCCATCACAACTACCAAACTATTGAACAGTTCCTTGATCGGATGAACCGATACACCTCCATTGAAGTAGACCGAGGTCAGAATACTCATCAAAAAGACCATGGAACATCTCAAGTGCCCAGCGAGTTCAGTAATGAGTTTGCTCGAAGGTTTTTTGCTGATGAGGGCTTCTTAGATGGTGGGCACGGTCTAGCACTAGCCTACCTACAAAGCATGTACCAGGTGATTGTTGAGTTAAAACACTGGCAAAAAGCAGGCTTTCCCGAAAATCAAAACTCTGCTGAACTGGTCACCAACGTCCGAAACTCATTAAAGGATTTACAGTATTGGACCACAAGCTATAGTATTGCGCGAACCACTGGAATACAACGGCTTGTATGGAAGCTGAAAAGAAAGCTCCGTGGGTAACGGAATACGTTATTTATGACATCAGTCGCTATCATTATTGTTCATTTCAACACTGACGAAGAAACAAAAGATTGTCTTGATTCGTTAAGTAAAGTCAAACACAAAGGTATTTCTCTCAATACGTATGTGATTGATAATGGTTCAAAGATCCCGCTGCATTTATCAGATAGTCTCCTTGGGAAAAACAGTAAACTTATTCGAAGTGACGCCAATTTGGGTTTTACCAATGGAAACAACTTGGGTATATCTGTTGCCATTAGAGAAGTTGAGCCAGATTATCTTTTACTTCTGAATAACGATACGACTGTAAAACCAGACTTCATCGAAAAACTTGTCCTCGCTGCCCAGGCTGATCCAAAACTGGGTATGGCAGTACCTAAAATTTATTTTTACCCAGGTCGTGAGTTTCACAGCACGAGTTACACGCCTACTGAGCGCGGAAACGTGCTGTGGTTTGCTGGTGGCAGTATCGACTGGGCAAACCTCGATGCATTTCATCGAGGAGTTGACGAAGTAGATCGTGGCCAGTTTGATCAAACAACTGATACCGAGTTTGCAACAGGGTGCTGCGTACTTATTCCAAGAAGTGTTCTAGAACGAGCAGGGACACTCGATCCTCGCTACTTCCTGTACCTAGAAGATGTTGACTGGAGCATGCGTATTAAACAAGCGGGCTATGATATCTGCTTTGTTCCTGAGGCTGTCATCTGGCACAAAAATGCGGGTTCATCGGGTGGAGCAGGCTCTGCAACACATCAATACTACCAAACACGTAATAGCCTTTTCTTCTTTATGAAGTATGCACAGCAGCACTTCTTACTTGGAGAAAATAGTAACGATTTTTCGCAAACACGAAAGTTACTCTGGTTTTATCTGCGTGTTTTGAAGATGGCTGTCCAAAAGATGCTCTTTGGTGACGGAAACGTTCGACGCGGAGCATTTGATTGGCTACTTGGACACATGGGTAAACAAACAGTATATTGAAGAATGTATGTCATTACCAAACATCACAGCAGTGATTATCACCAAAAACGAAGAGCTCATGATTGCAAACTGCGTTGAGACGTTACGCTGGTGCAAAGAGATCTTAGTTATCGATAGTGATTCTCAAGATCAAACTCCTCAGATTGCAGAACGCCTCGGAGCTAAAGTTGTGAGCACTCATGCGCAGTCATTTGCTGAGCGGCGCAATGTTGGCCTGGAGCACGTCAAAACAGACTGGTTATTTTATATCGACGCTGATGAACGAGTTACACCTCAATTGGCCAAAGAAATTCTTGTTCAGATCGAAACGACTACCGCGAACGCCCTGGAAATGCATCGCCAAAACATGATGTATGGAAAGTTTTTCTTAAATGGTGGGTGGGGGAATGAGTTTGTTCAAAGAATATTTCGCAAACAAACATTGGCTGGCTGGAAAGGTGACATTCACGAAAGTCCTATTTACGAGGGCGAAATTATCCGACTTCATAGCAGTCTCTTCCACTTAACACACCGCAACACTATTGACGGTCTTTACAAAACCGCTTCCTGGACACCACTTGAAGCAAAACTCCTGTATGACGCTAATGTCCCCCCAGTTACTGGAACTGTTCTTCTTCGAAAAACAGTCATGGAGTTTGTTCGACGAGCATTTTTTTGGTCAGGAAGAAAAGACGGAATTGAAGGCTTGATAGAGGCTGGCATTCAAGCGATGAACAGATTCCTTGTGTATGTTCAGGTCTGGGAACTCCAGCAACATCCATCTCTTTCAGAAAAGTATCATGAGAAAGAAATGGACTTTATGAAGATGTGGAAGAAGACGACACTCACCGAGCTCTCACCAGTGTTTAAAACAGAGGAAGAATGAAGATTTGTTTATTCTCCCCATACGTTCCAAAACATTTTGGCGGCGGCGAGAAGTATTTTTTCGACGTGGCCACTGTACTTTCCAAGGATCACAAAGTCACTGTCGCTTTACCTCGTGACATCAAACCCACCGAAATCTTAGAAAAAGTTGCTCTTTACGAGGAATTTTTTCATAAGTCTCTTGAACATATTAGTTTCGTGCCCTCACCTTTGTATGATGGTTCAGTTATCGACAAGCTTCGATGGACAAAGAACTATGACTGTTGCTATGCGGTAACTGATGGAAGTTTCTTCTTCAGCGCGTCAAAGAAAAATATTCTCCATATTCAAATTCCATTTACCAAACCGATTCAAGGAGTGACAAACCGTCTAAAACTTCAGAACTGGAACATAAAGAATACGAACTCCCAGTTCACTAAATCCATCGTCGAGCATGCTTGGGACACAAAGATCAATTTTGTGCATTATCCATCTATCGACCAAAACTGTTTTCAAGCAGTCGATAAAAAAGAAAAAATTATCTTGAGTGTTGGACGTTTCTTCAAACAGTTACACAGTAAAAGACAAGATGTGCTCGTGAAAGCATTCGCCCAGTTGATGCACATGGATCCCACCCTTACCAAAGGTTGGAAGCTGGTCTTTGTTGGAGGAGTGGAAGATGAAACATACTTTACTGAGGTTCAGCAGTTTGCGAAGAGCTTACCGATTGAGTTCTATACCAAACTCAATCGAACTGAGCTGATGAGCTGGTATAAACGAGCCCGTTTTTATTGGCATGCGGCTGGATTTGATGTGAAACAAGATGAACGTCCGGAGCAAGTGGAACATTTTGGGATTAGTACCGCCGAAGCGATGGCAAGTGGCTGCATTCCGATCGTGGTGGGAAAGGGTGGTCAAGTGGAAGTATTGGGTGAGCAGCTAAAGATGCTTGAGTGGCAAACAGTTGATGAGTGTTGTCAAATCACTCTTGGTCTCATGCAACAGCCTCAAGACTGGCCCGCTTGGCAAGATGCAGTTCGCGCTCAAGCTGGTCAATTTTCCGAGTCTCGCTTTTCACAAACGCTCTATGAGATGATTGGAAAGTAGTATGTCTACTGTTTCAGTAGTTATTCCAAACTTTAATGGTCAACCGCTTCTCGAGCGACACTTGCCCTCTGTGCTCGCTGCAATGAGAACAGGCGACGAGCTTGTGGTCATTGACGACTGTAGCACGGACGACAGTTGGGTATGGTTAAAATCCACGTTCTCCACACAGCCAGAGGAACTTGAAAGCTTCGATGGACTGGTAGAGCACGGTTTTTGGTCAAGCGACTCAAAGAGTGGTCCTGTTTTACTGCTGCAAAATGAACGCAACTTACGTTTTGCCGTGAGTTGTAATAGAGCGGTAGAACAAGCGTCACATGAGCTGATCTTTTTAGTCAACACAGATGTTTCCCCTCATTCTAAAACTCTTCACAATCTTGTCGAGAAGTTTGAAGATAGAGAGCTTTTTGCAGTCGGATGCCTAGAGCACGAAAACATTGCAAATAAAGATGTCATTGGTGGGAAAAATGTCCTGAATTTTGGACGTGGCATGTTTACTCACCAGCGTGCTGAGACGTTCACATCGGGTGAAACGGCTTGGGCAAGTGGTGGCAGCAGCATGTTTGATAGGCAAAAATGGCTTTCACTTGGTGGCTTTGACATGGACTACTTCCCGGCATACTGGGAAGACGTCGACTTATCGTTTCGGGCAAAAAAAAGAGGCTGGAAAGTGTTATTTGCTCAAGACGCTCCAGTTGACCACAATCACGAGTCAACCAATACCTCTGCTTTTGGCAAAAAGAAAATGGCCAAGATGAGCTGGCAACATGCACAGACGTTTGTCGTTAAAAACGCCACGTGGCAGCAAAAACTGCAGTACATTCTTTGGCAACCCTACTGGTGGATTAAAGGACCTACTATCGCTCCTTTACAATTACAACTGATTATTTTTGGTCTCATTTTGTTGGTTGCTACAGCACTGAGATTTAACCAACTGGCTCAGGTTCCACACGGGATGACGTGGGACGAAGCAGCAATTGCCTATAACGGCTGGTCAGTTGCCAACACTGGACGAGACGAGTGGTTATCCAAAGTACCAATTTCTTTTCGGTCATTTGGTGACTACAAAGCTCCGCTGGCTATTTACATAGTGGGTGCATTCACCAAAATACTGGGCATGACCTTGCTTGCAGTCAGACTCCCATTTGCTATCTCTGGAGTCGCAGCAGTCTTGGGGATGATGGTGTTAACCCGTCTGCTATGGCAACGCTGGGTGCCCAAGAGCGGAATTTCTCAGTTTCCTGTCCTTGATGCAAACAGTGCCGCGCTTCTAGTGGGGGCACTTATGGCCACTTCTCCTTGGCATGTTCACTTCTCACGCATTGGTTTTGAAAGTGGGATTGCCTTGAACTTTCTTATCTGGGGACTAATTGGAATGATCGGGTTGCTGTTCACTGAGCGACACTCGTATTCGTCAGCTCAACTCTTTTTTCGTGCGGTAGTAGGTGTGAGTAGTGCCGTGTTCGTTGCCTCATCACTGTATACCTACCACAGCGGTAAAATTGTGACACCACTGATTATTGCTCTAGTCGGTGTCACATGTCTTCACCTCGTGAAAAAGTCTTGGAAAACAGTAACAATATGGGTACTTTTCCTTGGTCTCTTACTTTCACCGCTAGTGTTTGACTCAGTATTTGGACGAGGCGCAGATAGATTCCAACAATCCACTATTTTCCGACTAGGTTACTCTCCCTTACAAACAGTCGGCGTGATCGCAAACAATTACCTTGCACACTTTCTACCAGGTTATCTAGTGCACGGACAGACCGATACTCTGCGTCATGGTGATGGAAGATTTGGCATTTTGTACCTGAGTGATTTTTTCCTGATCGTCACTGCGTTCTTTGGCTATATCTACAGAGTGGTTCACTCAAAAAAGAACGGTATTCCAACCACCACTAAGCTTTTTTTCTTCAGTGTCTTCTGGATTCTGATAGGTGTTCTTCCTGCTGCAATCGGCGTAGATGTCCCTCACAGTAACCGCATGCTCTTAGCACTTCCTGGATTTTTATGGTTGGCTGCGCTTGGATGGCAGTGGATCGCCAAAAACTTTACCGATGATTTGATTGCTCCAGCGGTTTTAGGAATGTGTATTTTGTTTCAAATTTTCTTCGTCAGTTCGTACCTCAACCATTACTACAACGTCTTCGCAAAGACTTCGGCAACTGAGTTTGTGGATGGATACCAAGAAGCTGTCACCTACGCAATTAGCCAAGAAGACAACGTTGATCAGGTGTTGTTTACCACAGCTTATCAACAACCATACATTTACACACTGATTGGCCGAAAAACGAATGTGTATGAGTTCCATAATGGTGCACTGATTAAGTTTCTTTTCACAGAAAAACTCAGTAACGGTGATCGATTCAGAAATAATACGCTGTTGGTAGGGACACCTGATCAACTCACACCAACGGACTCCGACACGCTGATCTACGGCAGTGATGGAGAAGTTAAGTTTGTTATCGTGAAAACACCATGAAATTGCCTTTGTCTAATAAAAGTCTTTTTATCGTTTGCTGTTTGATTGTCATACTGCTGGCATCGTTTTTACGTCTGTACAAGCTTGATAGCATCCCATCATCCATGTACTGGGAAGAAGTGGCTCTGGGTTACGATGCCTACTCAATATTGAAGACAGGCAAGGATCACCATGGGAACGCTTTCCCAGTGGTCGCTTTCACTTCATTTGGTGACTTTAAGCCCAGTGGATATTTTTATGCCATCGTTCCCTTTCTCTCTCTCCTCGGCTTAAATGAACTTTCCGTTCGTTTACCAAGCGCATTTGCTGGCATAGCCATGGTGATTGGGATAGGTTTCTTAGTCAGGTTTCTCAGCGAAATACTTTGGCCCCATGCGTCAACTCGATTTTATCGAATGAGTTTTTTGGTGGCGCTGGGCATTGCTGCAATTTCTGCATGGCTCATTCAGTTTTCACGCGGGGCTTGGGAAGTGAATCTCGCAAGCACACTCCTGCTTTGGTCGGTAGTATCTGGGTTGTTTGTCGTTCGTACAAACAAACGCCAGCCGCTCTACATGCTTCTTGCGGTCATATTTGCGGGGCTATCGATGTACGTCTATCACGCTACACGAGTTGTAGCTCCTGCTGTCCTAGCTGCTCTGTTTTTACTGTGGGTTTTTCCGATACTTAGTAACTCTCGATTCCGCCTAGATGGATTTTTCACTGCATGGAAGAAAGTACTGTTACCGGGACTGATATTCGTCGTTTTGATTCTACCGATACTCCTCAGTACTCGCGATCAAAGCACAAATCAACGTTTTGCAGAAACCAGCATAATGAGCGATGGGGAGTATGTTAAAAAAAGTAATGAGTTCCGTGAGCTGACTGGAAATAATCGGATTATCAATATTTTCACGCACCGATACATTATCCTCAGCCAACAAATTGTGACCTCTTTCTTGAGTCACTTTTCTCCAAACTTTTTGTTCATCTCTGGAGACACCAATCCTCGCCACTCCACCGGATTTACGGGAATCATGTCACTGCCTGATGCTTTTTGGTTGATTGTTGGCGTGATGTCGCTTGGCTATGCGTTTCTCACTAAGAGAAATACACGCGGCATAGTTCTGTTTCTAGTCTGGTGGTTACTCATCGGAATACTACCAGCAGCGATTACCAAAGCTTCACCACATGCGCTGAGAATTCTTCCTACTGCGCCAGTGTTCATTACACTCTTGAGTATTGGAGTTCTTCAGACATTTATCTGGATGAGGAAATCAGTTGACTACAGAATCTTCACGTTCATCCTCCTGTGTATTGCTGTTGTCCACGCCGGCTTCTGGCTGAACTATTGGCGTTTCTATACAAATATTTATGCTGTAGAAAGTGCATCCTCCTGGCAGTATGGGTATAAACAGATGGTCAACGAGTTAAATGTTTTGGCAGCTGGACAACCAGATACGCCAATTTTTGTAACTCGAGAGTACGGGCGTCCAGCAATGTACTACTGGTTCTATAGCAAAACACCACCTCAAGAGGTTCAAGCAGAAGCAGTGAGTGCTGCAAAAGACCAAGGAGAATTTTTGACCTTCAAGAACATATCTTTCATCAACACTGTCAATGAAGCAAAGCCTGGGATAATCGTTAGCTCTTCTTCCGGCTACGACCAGTTGGTGCAGGAGAACGCTTCTGTCCAGAAGCTCCGTGAGATCCGCGACCAACGCGGACAAGTTGTGTGGGTACTTTCACAGATCGCTGCTGAACAGCCGTCTGAAGAGGAAGTTCTACCGCCACCCATCGAATAGCGAGTGTATCTTTCACCCATAATCCAAGCATGATCACAAAGCTGATCGTTCTTACCCATCCAACCACTAGTGGCAGTGTCAAGAATCCCAGCTCCATATTCGATATCTTAGTCATTGATGAAAAAATGACCAGAAAAGACAACACAGCATACTGGATTCGTCGCTTAAGTGACTCAAAAGGGTAGAGCACTAGCAGCGGTAAATGCCAGAGTAAAAATGGGGTAGAGAGCACTTTCGCAAATACCATGAAGGTCAAGATGTAGCCGAGAGTAAAGTGTAGTGCTAATCGATATCGCTGCTCGGCAGTATCAACACCGGTACGAAGGATAATGATCAGCGAACCCAACAGAAATGCAGCAATTGAAGCAGGGAAGACTATTGCAGACACCTTTTTTGCTTGATCAGTGAGAGGCCCTGCGATCTCGTAGTTTTTATACACTTCAATCACTCGCTCTGAGTGAGTGAATCGATCTGCAGTTCGTAAGACCATCGCAGTAGCAGTATCAATTTGAATACCACGAATTTGTTGATATACCAAACTTACTTGTATTGATGACCGATAAAGGTAGAGAGGGAGTCCCCAAACCAGTACAAAAGCTACACCAGCTACGATCCCAGATTTAAGCCAGTTTTTCCGATCAATAGCAGCGTAGAGAACTGCTAGAGGCGCATTAACGTACTTTAGGGCAGTTGCGATAAAGAACCCCAACCAACCACCCAGTTTCCCAAGCATGTTGACCAACAGAAATGGGGCAAGGACACCTAGTGAAATTGCGGCAATAAAACTCAAGTCCATCGTGTCGTACAGGAAGTGATGGGCCTTTGTTGTAAGCAAGAGGTACGTACCCACCCCAATCCAAAAATGAGCAGCAGTGACTCGAAGCTTCCGCAGCGTTAGCAAAATACCTGCGAACAAGAGCACGTCGATGATCAACAGTTCCCCACGATATGCGTTTGAGTAGTTCAAATGCAGTGGCTGAAAACGAGTTGCCATGTCAACAGCATGGGGCAGTGCGAACAAGGGAATAGTTGCTGGGGGGTACTCATACCACTGATCCAGGTACGGCCGAGTCCCACCTGCCCAAAGATGTGCGTACGGCATGTAACTGTAAATGATTTCCGTGAATTCAGGAGGTGGATTATTCCAAATAAAAACACGGGAAATCGCAAAAAGCGCAATAGCTACCCACATTTTTTTGGCGTTAAGCCAGGCTAGTAAAGATCTACTCTGCAGATACATATGTGAATGATGATATCATCTTCTGGTATGTCACGTCGCTGGTTTTGGATACTCTTTTTTGGCGTTGTTATTGTTGCTGCGTCGATCCGGTTGTGGAACCTGGGTTCAGTTCCAGTTTCACTCTATTGGGATGAAGTCGCAATGTATGTGGACGTCAAGTCAGTTCTCGCCACCGGCATGGATATACATGGTCGGCCGTGGACACAACTCATCTACCCTTCTTATGGTGACTATAAGCTGCCAGTGTATATATGGGCAGCGATTGGCAGTTCAACACTGTTTGGACTCAGTGAGTTTTCACTCCGTTTACCTTCGGCAATTGCAGGAATCATGACTGTAGTTATTGCCGGAGTATTGAGCCGAGTTCTTATCGAGATAGGCTCGTCTTCAACGTACACATCTCGATCTCTTGAGAAAATCCAACTGTTTGTCATGATGATTGTAGCGCTCAGTCCTTGGTCAATCATGTTTTCACGGACTGCATTTGAGGGTCACTTAGGGCAGTCACTGCTGGGATTATCGGTGTTGTTGGCGGCGTGGGGTCTACTACGCAAACACCATTGGGCTTTTTTCTTATCTCCAGTGGTAGGTGCAGTTGCCACATACTCCTATTACTCGGTCCGATTCGTTTGGGTGATCGTCTTTTTAGGATTATGTGCTGTGTTTCTGATTCGAAAATACTCAGCGCAACCCACATTCTCAATCTTCTTTCACAGTATTAAAGGACTGGGTATTCAGGTGATTGTGGGTACGGCATTATTTTTTATATGTCTTATTCCAATGTTGTTATCTCCGCTCGCCAAAGATGCTGACAAGTTTCGGTTAGGTACTGATTCTGTTTTGAATAACGAAAATGTAGCGATTCAGAGCAATGTCTACCGAGAAATTGCAGGCAACACTAAAATCGATCGAGTCTTTTACAACAAGTGGTGGCTCGTTTCAAGAGAGTTACTCAAAAATTACAGTGATAACATGTCACCCGCCTATTTATTTGTAGCAGGTGATCCTAACCTTCGTCATGGAACATCTCAGTTCGGCCTTTTCTACTTGATCTTCCTTCCAGTGTTCATCATTGGATGTGCTGTTCTGTTTAAACGACACGTCTTTCTGGGACTTTTTCTGCTGCTGTGGTGGCTGGCAGCACTTTTACCCGCGTCTGTACCAGAGAACACACCTCATGCGCTTCGGTCACTCAATGCTTTGATACCGTTAAGTATTTTTATTGGCTTTGGCGCCTATTGGCTTTGGAATAAAGCGAACATCCTAGCTCTCAGAATCCTTTTTGTAGGACTTTTCCTCTTGTCGTTTGTCCATTTCTGGGTGTTTTATACTCAGGTCTACCCCAAGCTCTCTGCACCTGACTGGCAATCTGGGTACAAACCACTCGCTCTGCAGATTGCTCAAGAAACTGCGCAGCAGCGGCAAGTGTATATAGAAGCTTTCGATGATCGTTTTTATCTGTGGATCATGGCATATGGTCCATATGATGGGACTGAGTTCAAACAATGGAAAACTGATAACTATAAATTTGCATCAGCGGGTATTCCCAATAACTTCACAAATATTCTTTTTACCGTTCCTGAGGATTCAAAGTTAGTTGAGAGGCTAGAAAACAACGAACAGCCGGTGCTGGTAGGACGCACTCCAGAGATTCTGAAAAGATGCGAAACTGCTACACTGTATTCTTGTCAGCTCTCAAGTGTACAAGATGAGACTAACGAAGACACATTCTTGATAGCGAGACTAGTCAAGAAATAACGTATGTATAAGAAATACTCGAGTACCATCGTTTTCATCCTGATCATTATTTTTGGCGCTCTGCTGCGCTTTGTAGATCTGGCTCAAGTACCTAGTACTTTGAATCGTGATGAAGCTGCCTTGGCCTACAACGCATACTTGCTGCGTGAAACAGGTAAGGACGAATGGGGCAGAGTATGGCCAACCAGCTTAGAATCTTTCGGAGACTACAAGCTTCCCGGCTATCCGCTCTTGTTAGTCGCGTCATATAGCCTCCTTGGAGTGAATGATTTTGCAGTCAGATTTCCATCCGCTGTAGCAGGCACCATACTTATTGCGGTTGCGTTCTCTTTTTCACGAAAAGTACTAAAGCTCAGCAGCTTTGCATCGCTGTGTGTGGCTGCTCTGGTTGCCATCCAGCCAATTTTCTTTTTTTACTCACGGATGGCTTGGGAGGCAAATGTAGCTTTGCTATTCTTTACGATTGGAGTGACTCTAGTCCTTTCCCGAGCTGCCACTCAAAGAAACAACTGGAAGAGTGACATCCTTTCTCTATTCTTTTTTCTGCTTGCCATCTTTACCTATAACACACCCTTACTACTCCTGCCGTTCATAGGGCTTGCCATCATATGGAAAACTGGTATTACGAAAGTGCCTCAGTGGCTGTTCCCAGTACTGGGTATGGCTGTCATCTTCATGGTTGGTCTTTTCTCGCTACGTTCCATTAGTGCTCAAAAAAGCAGTATTACTATTTTCAGTGATGAAACGGTTTGGAGAGAGTCCGTCCAGTATTACGAGTCATTTAGTGGGATCTCTCAAACACTGTTCGGAAATAGATATGTATTTTTTGCTAAACTTATTCTCACCAATGTTACAGAATCTTTCAGTCCTTTATTTATTATCATCAGAGGTGGTGGACACCCTTGGCATACAGTTCCTAACGCTGGTCACATCTACGCTGCAGTCTACGTTTTATTCATCTTAGCGCTCATTTGGTTAGTTTTCACGATACTAAACAGTCGTAGACATCCCAAATCTCTCACTCAGCCAATTCTGTTGTTTTTTCTCTTAATCACTTCTTTAGCTCCTGCGGTGATCACCGTAGATGCTCCGCATGCCACCAGAAGTCTCTTTTTCTTTTTCCTCATTTGTGGGTACGCTGGAATTTCTCTTGACTGGCTACTGACGGTGCTTCGGTCCCGCTTTCACAACAAAGGTAGTCTAAAAGTCCTATTTGTCAGTCTGATCTTACTATTTTCCGTCACGGAGGTGCGCTCATACTTCACCAAGTTTTTTCTGGTGTACCCTGAACAAAGCGCCACAATTTTAAAAGCTGGTTTAGATACTGAACTATCAAAAATGGAAGCACGTCTTTCAACAAAAGCAGATCAAGTTGCCGTCGTCGATCCAGATGGATTTTTATACATTACCGCAGCCTGGGACCTTAAAATGACACCAGATCACTTCTACAGTACTATCAACCACCACCTGCCTGATAGAATAGGCTTGAAGTATGGTTATCGAGTAGGCCGGTATCGCTTTATTGCGAAACCCCAAGATCGACTACCAGAAGATACACACATCATTGAGTGGAACTCCAAAACCAATCGATGGGTTACAGACCAACTATGATTTCTGTCGTCCTAGCTACTCACAATGAAGAGAAAAATTTGAAGGCACCTTTGGAGTCAGTAGCGGCTTTTGCTGATGAAATCATCATTATGGATGGGGAGTCTACTGATGGTACCGTCGCGCTTGCTAAAAAAATGGGTGCCAAAGTCTTCTCCACCACCAACAAAGCCAATTTTCACATTAACAAACAGATGGCGATGGATAAGGCGATAGGAGATCTCGTTTTGCAGCTCGATGCAGATGAGGTGGTCGACGAGGAACTCGCCGCGTTCATTGTCTCCACTCACCAAAAACTGCAACAACAGGAAACACTTCCTTCAGCATGGTGGGTGAAACGTAAAAACTTATTTTTTGGACGATTTCTCCAAAAAGGTGGACAGTACCCAGACCCTGTTATCCGGCTGTACCAAAAAGGAAAAGCACACCTCCCTCAGAAAGATGTTCATGAACAAATGGTTGTGGACGGTGATCTTGGTTTGGCAGAGGGACACTTCTTGCACTACAGCAACCCTTCATTTGCGGATTACCTTCGCAAGTTCAACACATACACCTCCTTTAGCGCCGAGAAACTTCATCAGCAAAAACAACGCCCAAACTTTACCCTCGCTTTCTCGTACTTTTTTTGGAAGCCTCTTTCAACGTTTTTTCTGTTGTACTTCAGACACAAAGGGTTCGTAGACGGAACAGCCGGCTTTTTATTTGCAGCGTGCAGTGCACTTCATTTTCCAGTGGCATACGTAAAACTATCTGAACTTTATGAAACTCAACGTACTCCTTGATACCTCACCACTTTCTACTGGCAGCGAAATCCGCGGTATTGGAACCTATACGCGTTTACTCAAGGCAGCTTTAGAAGCGCGCGATGACGTCCGTGTCATTCCGATTGAGAAAAAAGCAGATATCAAGACACTTCAAAAAGAAAAGTTAGATCCTAAAACAACGGTCATCCACTACCCATTCTACGATCTTTACTTTCCAACGCTTCCACTCTTAAGAAAGTTCAAAACCGTTGTGACAGTTCACGATGTTATACCGTTGAAGTTTCCTGAGTTCTACAAACCTGGAAAAAAAGGTCACGTCACTTTTTACAAACAGGCACTAGCGCTGAAAAGCACAGATGCGGTAATCACAGATTCTCAAGCATCGAAGACAGATATTGAGAAATACTTAAAAATTAAAGCTTCAATTGTGCATCCCGTGTACTTAGCCGCACCACCAGAAGTTGTCGCTCAATCAGAGTCTGCTCAGCAGCAGGTCTTGGAACAGTTGAACCTCCCTAAAAAGTATGTCTTGTATGTTGGTGACATTAACTACAATAAAAACATCCCTCAGTTGATCAAGATTCTGAAGTTCATTCCCAACGATATTCACTTAGTTTGTGTTGGGAAAAATTTTGTCGAGCAGGACATCCCAGAATGGCGCTGGATCGAGGCGCAAATTGCGCTCAGTGATGTGTCAGAGCGAATCCACTTCGTGACCGAACTAGGTGTTGAAGCAGTCACCCAGCTCTCAGCTTTATACTCTGGAGCTATCGTATACGTTCAGCCCTCACTCTATGAAGGGTTTGGCCTGCCTGTACTCGAAGCTATGCAAGCAAAGTGTCCCGTTGTTTGCTCAAATAATTCATCACTTATAGAAGTAGCTTCTGATCAAGCTATTTTAGTTGAATCCACCGCAGAAGGTATGGCTGAAGGTGTAAATGAAGTTCTTGGATGGTCAAAAACTCACCGACAAGAGGTCCTTAAAGCTGCGTATACTTGGAGTCAGCAATTTACTTGGACAAAAGTTGCCAGTGAAACTGTAGAAGTATATCGACGTGTCCTGAACCTGTCATGAGACTCATTCGTTTGGAACCTTCCAAATTTTTTCCAGTGCTGTTGTGTTTCATTTTGGCCCTTATTTCCTGCCGAGTGTACTTACACGAGGGGTTACCCAGCACTCACGACAGTGAAAACCACTTAGCACGATTTGCAAACTATAAAATTGCGCTCAAGGAAGGACAGTTTCCACCGCGTTTAGCTCCCAATCTGTTTCACCGGTACGGATATCCTGTTTTTAACTATAACTATCCGCTTCCCAATATTCTGTCAGTACCCTTTTCACTCTTTAAGGTTCCATACATTACTACCTTTAAAGTGATCATGACTTCTGGGGTAGTGCTTTTGCTGTTAGGGATGTGGAACTGGCTTAGCATGGTTGGCATCAAAAAGTGGGCAAAACTGCTGGCAGTGACTAGTATCGCTGCATCACCATATTTATTACAAACCATTATTTATAGAGGGAGTATCGGCGAAGTACTCGCAATTGCCGGCATTGTCTGGTGGCTGGTTTGGGTTGAGTCTCTTCGTAGAGGTGAGGAGCAGTTTTCCAACGTTTCCAGGTGGAGACACTATCTGTTCTCAGTTCAATCAATTTTAGGTGGAGTACTCCTAGCACTTTTTTTCCTGTCGCATAACGTCACTGTGCTTTTCGGAACCCCAGTTATGCTCCTATTTAGCATCTGGTGGCTGTGGAAGACGAAGAAAAGACTGTGGACTGTTGCAGGTGCATTTGCGCTTGGTCTAGGTTTATCCCTTTGGTTTTGGTTGCCCGCACTCGCTGAGCAGTCCGCCATTATTGTGGGCGGTAGCTCTTTAGCTCAACAGTTCATGAGACATTTTCCTACCCACCATCAACTCCTTAATAGTCCGCTTCAATTTGGTTTCTCATTCGTGGGGGCAGTGGACTCACTTTCGTTCGCTATTGGCTGGGTCCAGATACTTGGGCTACTTTGCTTTGGTGGGTGGGTACTAGCCGCTGCGATGGGGCAGAAAGTAGCTAGGGGAAATCTTCACCAGACTGGGATAGTTTTCTTCTTGTTGAGTCTCATTTTAATCGTCTTTCAGCTCTCATTTACAACGCCAATTTGGCAAATGGTTTCATTAGCAAGATATATTCAGTTTCCTTGGAGGCTCGGGCTGTTTTTGATGATTACTTCCGCAGTAGCGATAGCTTGGGTAGCAAATCAAGGTTTGCGTTGGCAGGTTCGATTGTTAACGCTGGTGTTACTCCTGCAGCTCTTTGTTGGACTACGCATGAACCCCGCCGGCTACTTCAACAAGAGCACACTAGAGTACGACCTGTTCGAGCAAAGTACTACCACCAGCAACGAAAACTTACCTAGAGACTTCAAGTTTCAACATTTTGTGGACTGGCAGCCAACTGCAGTAATCTTAGATGGGCGGGGAACAGTATCTGTTTCTTCCTGGACTGGATCGAAACGAAGTTACACAGTAGTCGCTGAGACCCCTGTGGTGATGATCGAACCGACTATGTACTTTCCTGGGTGGGAGACCACCGTGACCACAGGGAACAGCTATCGTCTTACTTCGTACTTAGATAATGAAACGGTTGCTGGCAGGCTTGCATATGCGCTTGAGCCAGGCGTGTACGTAGTCCAGACAGAGTTTACTCAGCATACGGCACCTCGGATCATTGGCAACTTGGTGAGCATCCTGTCCTTAGCATTTCTACTTGGTGCAGGTGCTTGGATTTTTTACGCAAAAGTGAAAAAATCACGTCAATTACATGTCAATCAAAAATGATCAGCTACCAAGTAAAGCATCCGTCACAAAGAGTGAACTCTTGCAGTTGGTTGGTATCTTTACAGTCTGGAGAAGTATTCTGTTTGTGATTGGCCTCATCGCAGACAAAGTTCTCCAATACCAACCGAGTTTTCCCTATGCAGACATTGTCTTGGCGCCATCCAAACTCCCTCAATGGGTATATAGCTGGGCAAACTTCGACGGGGTTCACTACATCACCATCGCCCAAAAAGGCTACTTTGGGACAGGGTTAATTCAAGCGTTCTTTCCATTCTTTCCAGCCCTTCTTTTACGACCGCTCTATCTGCTGACATCTGGTCAAATAAACATCATTCTGGTTGGTTTAGTCATCACCAACTTTGCGGCTCTTGTCGCAGTCATTGTCTGGTTTATCTTCTTGAAGTCAGTCATTAACACTCGATCTGCATGGTGGGGAGTCCTGTTCTTACTTTGCTTTCCAACGTCCCTGTTTTTTGGAGCGTACTATACTGAGTCTCTCTTTTTCTTAGCTGTAATCGCCGCATTCTTGTTTGCTAAACAAAAGAAATGGCTGCTTGTCGCAATTGCTACCCTCGTGGCCACATCCACGCGTGTAGTCGGTGTGTTTCTGCTTCCAGCGCTTGCCGTGGAAGTTTGGCTTCAATGGCGAAGCACCCAAACTGCAGCAGTACTGAAGTCGTCGTTACTTTCCCAGTTATCAGTGTGGGTCAAAACTTCTTGGAAAGAACTGCTCTGCATTTCTGCAGGATCGTTAGGAATTCTTGGATATATGTTGTATCTGTGGAGTGCATATGGAGATCCGTTGTACTTTTTACATGTACAAAATGAGTTTGGAGCTGGAAGAAGCGAAGGACTAGTCCTGTATCCACAAGTACTTTGGAGATCCATTAAAATTCTCCTGACGCTGGATCCCACAACGCTCCGTTACTACACTTCAGTACTTGAGTTCCTCGCCGGAAGCTTGGGGTTGGTTGGCTTGGTACTTTCTGCATTTAAAGTCCGATTATCCTACGTCATCTTTGCGCTCGGCGCATTTTTCATGCCCACTCTCACCGGAACATTCTCGAGTATGCCTCGGTATATCATGATCTGTTTTCCGTTGTATATGTACTTGGTTCTGGTTCTGGAGCATCGGCCTCGCACGAGAGCGCTTGTACTGGTAGGATGTAGTCTACTCGTCATCATAAATACAATCATTTTTATTCAAGGATACTGGCTGAGCTAGGAGATATATGGCAAACATTATTGTTACGGGCGGTTCTGGTTTTTTAGGTCATCACCTTTGTCGAGCATTACTTGAAGCAGGACACTCTGTGAAGAACATAGATCTTCGACCTAACCCAGAAGTTCCAACTGTGATCGCTGACATTTGTGACAAAGACAGAATGATCGAAGAAATCAAAGATGCTGAAGTTGTTTTTCACCTTGCTGCACTCATTGAGGCTGGTGAGTCAGTCAAGTTTCCTCAGAAGTTTATTGATGCCAATGTTTCGGGTACTGTCAACGTTCTTGAAGCAATGCGTCTTAATCATGTCAATACGTTTATCTTTTCTTCAAGTGCAGCAGTCTATGGCGAGCCACTGCGTACTCCGATAAAAGAAGATGACCGCACTATTCCAATTAACCCTTACGGTATGACAAAACTTGCAATGGAAGCCTTAGTCAGCTCATACGTAGCTTCTTTTCAAATGACTGGGATTGGACTGAGGTACTTTAACCTGTACGGACCTGAAGAGCACCACGAGCCAGAATCACATGCAATTCCAAGATTCATTGATCAAATTCAAACGGGACAAGGAGTAACGGTATGGGGAAGCGGCGAACATCAACGCGACTTTATTTACATTTCTGATGTTGTTGATGGCCACCTCAAAGCACTTGAACTCGCCAAAGCGCAGCCAGAAAAGTATCACTACTTCAACCTCTCAACAAGTAATCCCACGGCTGTTGCACAAGTCATTGAAAAGCTCGAAGGACTGCTTGGGAAAAAAGCGAATATTCACAACTTCCCAAACCGTCCTGGAGATCCATTGGTGTTAGTTGCTGATGCCACAAAAGCAAAAGAAGTACTCGGTTGGAAAGCACAGGTAGGTATCGATGAAGGACTCAAGAACACGGTTGAGTACTTCACCTCACAAAACCAATGAAGAAGCTTACTGGCATCTACCAGCTGTTCATCACCTCACCTGCTATCAGACAATCAGCAGTCTTAACCTTTGGATCAACGATCACTGGTGTCATCTCTGCGATTGCGATTATCTACATTTCTAGAGTACTTGGTCCCACACAGTTTGGTATTTTCTCAGTAGGTACCGCAATTATGGCCATCACCGCTAAAGTAGGTGATCTGGGACTCTCGACAATAATCACTCGGCAACTCCCCAGACTACATCATGACGAACATAGAGCTCAAGAATTTTTGGCTCAGGTATTAAAATGGAAGCTGACGCTGAGCGCAATTGGCTTGTTCTTGCTGGCGTTACTCATTCCATATAGTCAGCAACTTTTAAACTATCCTTATCCAGGATTACTCGGGTTGGCCTTGTTTGGAAGTGTAGGACTGATAGCCTACGAATACGTTTTATTGGTCTTGTCAGCGTATCACCAGTTTAAATGGGTATCGGTACTCAACATCGCACAGGCTTTGCTCAAAGTCATCTGTTTTGTTGCCCTTGGATTACTTGGCTTGGCCACCGCCACCACTGTCAGTGTTTTTTACTACTCAGCTCCACTAGTTGCATCTTTGTTCGTGGCAGCCGTTTTCGCTCAATGGTTTTTCATACGCCCCAAAACAGGTTCTAGCACTATGCGTGCTGAGGTAAAAAAACACATTCTGCATGCAGGCATTGGGATGATCGCCATGACATTGATCGCCAATGTAGACATCTTATTTGTCCAAAAGTACTTAAGCGCATTTGAAACTGGAATTTACTCTGGAGCGATGCGAATCGCCTTGTTTGTCAGTTTTGTAGGCGCGGCGATTGGTGGAGTGTTAAATAACAGAGTTGCAAGATATCAATCGAAGGAATTACTCTCTGCTTACCTGAAGAAATCACTTGCTGTAGTGTTATTGGCCACGACAGGCTTCATCGTCTTCTTGCCTTTTTCACAGCTGATTCTGCGTCTTACAGTGGGTGATGAGTTCATCAGCGGACTTGTTCCTATGATCATTCTTGTATTCAATGCATTTCTCTCTTTAGCCATCATTCCCTACATTTCTTTTTTCTATGCAGTAAATCATCCGAAGTATTTTTCGATGGGAGGATTCCTTCAAGTCTTCTTCATTTGTATCGGAAATTTACTGTTCTTGCCAACCTATGGCCTGAACGCAGCAGCTTTGAGTAGAGTGGCAGCTACAGTAGCACACCTGGTGTTTACAGTGCTATTTATTAAGTATGCCGTTCGACGTTTGGAAAGTCCCACCTCAAAGTGATTTCAGAAAGCCCGAAAAGTTTCTGCCCCGCTCAATCAATATCGGGAAAAATGACGTCAACCACTCTTGAAGGCTGGTATGTTTGAGTACTACTAGCCACCAGTTTTTCAGGTTGAGCCAGGAAGTAAATGTTTTGCGAGAGGATGATGTTTTTTGCCCAAAGTGAGTCACCCAAACAGTTGGTACCACAACATTCTTCCAGCCCTTCTTTTTCAAGCGTAACCCTAGGTCTACGTCCTCGAGGTAAGATCCAAATCTTTCATCGAATACGCCCACTTTTTCTAGCGCTGACCGACGGTACATAACTGCAGCAGCATTACTCGCATCTGAAAGAAAAGCGGATTGAACATCTTTGATTGGTTCGGCCTTGCCACGGACACGATACAAAATTCCGGCGGACTCGACTTCACCATTGGGCATAGCTATGACTGGGTTAAGCGATCCGGTATCTTTTTTAGCATTCTTCAGTAAGTTCTCAATCCAATCTAGTGGTAAAACAGTATCATCATTGACAGTTCCCACCCAGGCTGCTCGCGCTCTCATGAATCCCACATTCGCGGTGCTGGCAAATCCATGATTTTGAGTCAAGTGAATCCAAACCACGTGTGGATACTTTTTCTTTAGCTCAGTTAGCTCTTTAGCAGAGGTAACTACGATCAGTTCGTCTTGAGACCAGTCCCACTTCTGTGCATTTTTTGAAAGGAATTCCTCGAGCAACTCTTTTTTAACGTTTGGAACTACCACACTTGCTCTCAACGACTCATCAACTGGGTAAAAACGATGTGCATCAAATCGTTGCGTAACTGAGTTTAAGATCGTTTGCTGCCAATCAGGGAAGTGCTTTTTGCTGAAAGCTCTGAGGGAACGGAAAAAGACTTGTTTTTTCCAATCTTCTTTAAGAGGCAAGAATGTTTCTCCTCCAACGTGCATCATTTGAACCTCAGTGGTAAGTTGAAAAGGGATATCACTCTCATTCAGACGAAAGGAAAAATCTGTATCTTCCCACCACAACCAAAATCGCTCGTCCCACCCGTTCAGTTTTTCAAACGCATTTCTGCTTATGAAAATACACGCGCCAGGTAGTGTTTTCTCCATGTGGACATCCTCAGGGTAAAGACGATGCAGTGGTGACCACTCAATGAGTAGTGATAAAAAGGTAGGAAGCTGCTGCTGATACTGCTTTTGAACTTGACCTTGTGTGTTCACTAAAGTGGGCGAGAGTACTTCCACCTTATTCTTTACAGCGATGGCATGAAGTTGTTGAATCTGCTCTATGCTCGGCTCACAGTCATCGTTAAGAATAAGAACCCAGTCGGAAAGAGTTGCTTGAAACGCCTGGTTCACAGCCTTCGCAAAACCGGTATTTGTTGGCTGAACCATCACTTTAACGCCTACAAACTTCGATCCTTTTTTTCTGTTGAAGTTATTTTCAATGACAACTGTGGGAAATGCATGAAAGAATGACTGTTTCCGCTCTGACCAGCCATGAGCAATGATCGCCACTGAGATGGAAGGAGCAGTCTTGGCGCTCATGGTGTCGTCCCCCAGCTATAGAGGGTTCCCGGCCAAAGTGAGTAAGGGTTATCGTCAAATGTGTAGTGATCGAGCATCAACTCTTTGTGTAGTTGCTCTGCAGCAAAATCTCTGACGTCTGCGGGAAGCGATGTGTCGTCGATCCAGATAAAACCTTTTGGGTGCTTGGCTATCAGTCGTAGAAGATCCTCAACTGAACTGACAAGGCCCTCATCTTTACGAAGAGTGCTCATCTTCTCACCGTTGGGTGTAGTTATGTACTGAGTCTGCTTTAAAAGCTCATCTGACTCAGTCCATCGAAACATATACTTTGCTGGATACTCAGCACCCAGATACCAGTCTCTCCGATCGCTCCATGTGTCGATGACTGCGGTTTCACCCTTTTCAAGCTCACCTTTGGTCTTGATCACATCGTACACTTGGTCGTAATCAATCAATGCAATTTCCCGAAAGTCATGATTCACTGAGTAAAATGCCTTCGGCTTTACTGAAAACTTATCGCCATTCAAGATAATAAGCATAGATAAGACGGCAGGAATAACAAAACAGAATCTTGCAATATATCGAGAGTGTTTGGTGACCGCTAAGGTGCTATTGACCAAGAACTCTAGACCATAACCTGCAAAGATGAAAAAGACTGGAAAAATAGGAAGTAAGTAACGAGTCACTTTTGGTTCAAATACAAAACTAAAGAAGAGTATGTAATTGATGACGCAGAGTGCCAACAACGTTGTAACTTTCCTGTCTTTGAGGTAGCTGTACACAGCCCCAATTACCGTCAGGAGCATCAACACTCCATACTCACGCCATAAAAACGAGTGGTAGTAGGCCAAGTTGTTTGGAATATTTCCAGCCAGTAAAAATGTCGCGAATCGTGAAATAGGTGGGAAAGAAACGTAGAGTAAGACTAGCGACGCTACAGCGCTGAACACTCCAATCAACTTTTGGGATGTAACCCTCTGAAAAATCTCGCTTCGATAGAACCATCCAGCATGAAGTATAAGCACAGCGACGATCAATAAAAAGCTCATGTGAGTGAGCACTCCAGCGACGATTGCAGTTAACAAAATAACCGCTGACATGAACTGACTCTTTTTTGTTTTTCCATTGAAAAAAGATACGTAAGCGGCGATGACAATCAAAAATAAAAGCTGCTGAAGAACATACCCACGCGCTTGTCTCGACCAAGTGATTTCAAAGTATGAAAATGTGGCAAACATTGCTGCAGGGAGAGCAGCTACTTGATTGCGGAACACCTTCGCCACCAAGTACCAGATCATCACCGGCACCAAGCTTCCAATTAGGATAAATGGGAGTCTCGCGGCAAATGTCGACTCTCCCAGCAATTGGAACGCTCCTGCCACCAAGAAATGCGGGAGAAAATTATGATACTCAACGTAGTACTCAGTCTGAGAAAATACATTCAACCCATAATCACGGATTAAGTTTGCTTGAAACGCCGTAGAAAACTCATCGACCCAAAAAGGGTGGTGTACTTGTGCCTTATAGCCTCGGAGAGCAAGGGCACACAGAAAAATAAAAAGTGGAATTATAAACTGACGCAGTTTAGCCATATACCTATTCTACAGACTTTTCATCACAACGGTATGTACTCAAACGCAAACTCGTTGGTCTTTTTAAAATCAAAGTTCACCACCCATAAATTTCCCGTTCTGGTGTTAATTGGGTCGACAACAAAAATGATTTGATCATTTTTCCAGTCGAGCACTCGTTGCGGAACACCTTCGATGACCACTCGTGCGTCATTATATGGAGCATTGCCAAAGTTGTTTCCATATACAGTGACTTGCGTCCACATTGTGCCACTGGAACGACTTAAGCCAGTAATCACAGCCTGTGTTCTGAGTTGATGAGTCGTTAAGCGAAATACTTGTGCTTGAACAATAAGGACTCCAAGGAACAGCACCACGACTTTCGATTGAATATCCACTTGTTTTAAGAAAGTGAAGAGTAACCCGATGAGTCCAATGACTGCCAGCACCTGAAAGATTGCGGTTTTCCACAGAAAGATCTCTACGCCATCATCCCGATAGTATTTTATATAAAACTCAGTGTGCTGATTAAAACTGATGGTGATCATCAGTATCAGAATTAGACTCAGCGCTAGTAAAAGTGCTTTTCTAAAGGTGATAATAATTTTCCAAAGTACTGCAATGAATGGAATGAAGTACTGATGAATACTTGACCTAAAAGGACGGTAGATGTCTTTAACCAAAATGAGAAGTGTTTTACGAACTGAATCTTGAGAGTGATCCCGATACACCTGTCTGAACAATAGCTCCACTGTACCTGCTACAAAAAAGATGTAGGACCAGTTGGATATTTTCTCAGCGTAGGGCTCTTTGTTCACGATCAGAAAAATTGGAATAAGTAAAAAGAAAATGATTCCGAGTGCAAAATGTGTTCGCTCTCGAACTCGATAGCCGATCGCTACCAGCACCCACATGGCCAATAATCCTGCAGTAAGTGGGGGGAAACTCGTTCTGTTTAGGAGAATCACGTCTACCAATAATCCCAACATGAAACCCAGCAACATTGGCAACCGTACCGGCAGTAACGCTAAATGCAGTTTAGTCAGTGTTGAGAAAATAGCTGTTCTTCGTTGCTGTGTAGAAGAAAGGAAAGCATCAAGCTTTGCTATTGGTTTTAATGAAGTGTGTGTAGCTATCAGTTGAATCAACAGGACGACAAAGAAGAATGGCACTGCAAAAAGAACCAAATTATTGAGAAGAGTTTTTGGCCAATAATGGAGTGTGTAGGTAGATACATCTGGCTGACTCATATCAGACCCACTCACTCTCCATCCGTACCCAAGTGACTGCAACAGATTTTCCTGCTCACGTACTGAAAAATTTGAAAATACTAAAGTCCCAGCAGTTTGAGTTGAGGGTGTATAACGAAATGATGGAACTCTTTGAGCTGAGGCGAGGGTTTCTTGTGCATAGATGCTCGGTCGTATCCGGCCCGAAGCTGTGCTTTGCGCAACATGTTTGAAGTCGATCTTGTCGTCGTATGTAGAAAAAACCAGCGGTTCTGTAACCAAAAACCGTTTGCCCTCACGATCTTCGACGTTCATCGTCACATTTTGGTCGTTGTATCTTAGTCCAAAGCTATCGCGCTCAGCGCTTTCGCTAGCTACCTCTATTTTTAGATAGTACTCACCAAACTGCTTCTGTGCAGTGATTTCTGTTGGGTAATAAAATGCAGTCTGAGTATCTCGAACCTCTTCAGGAACTCTGCTCATAAGTTCTGCAAAATAGCGTTGGGTCAGACCTACAAAAGCAGCTGAGTTGTATCCTTCTATATTTTTTTCACTAGCGATTCTCAACAGGTCCTGGTCGTGCATTAACAAATACCGGTAAATCTGACTATATAAAGTAGTCTTCACGTAATCACTTTGGGCGGTTTCTACCTTGTTGATTTGGCGTTGAACGTACTCTGAGTGCCGGAGCAGCTGTTGCTCCCAATCTTGGTAACTGAGTGAGTCATGAAATTTAACCATTTCAGCAACTCTTTTATGCGCAAAGAAAATGGGTTCTTCTGATTGATCCTGGCGTTCTTTGGTTAAAACTAAAAGGAACTTCTTTTGGGTCGGTGACGTTTCGACATACGGATAACCTGGAGCCCCGAAAGCTTCTAAATTGGCACGTACGAGTAATGAACGAAATGGCTCAGCATAGCTTTCAGAACTCACCATTTTTTGTACTTCAAAAAAATGAGGCTGTTCAGGCGTCCACCGTGTAGCGAAAAGAGACAGCAAAGTCCCCAATAGAATCAGGACGAAGAGTGGAATTAAGTTACGATTTCGCATAGACGTGTTTCGAGAGAATATCAGAAATAGTCAGCGCCGTTTTTTTGAAAAAAGCATTTGCGTAGGTCAAGCGATATACTTTTCTACTGAGCAGTCTGCCGAGGTTACCTTTGCGGGAAGGGGATAACCGTTGAGCATCATAGGGTACGCTTGGCAGCTCACCAAAGTTATAGGCAAAGACATTGAAGCCTGCATCAGGATTACAACGCAGGATGTGACCCGCATCACGAAGATCATTGCTAATACGTAGGTCTTCTGGTTCTCTCCAAAGCATCGACTCATTCCATGGAAATTCTTGTAAGAACTTTTTCTTTGATATATGGAGCTGACCACCTTGGCAAATATCAAAGTCCCAGTCTCGGTAATCCATAAGGGACACAAAACTGAACTCCAAATTTGGAAACTTTTCGTGAATCTCCCAATCATTGATTCGCTCACCGTTATAGTGCTGGGTACAAGCAAGATGATCAAAGGTCTTTCCCCATTTTTTCATCCCTTTGTACCAATCTTTATTAAAGATGATCCGATCATGAATGATGCAGAGGTTTTGATACTTCGCATGCTCAACGATAGTATTTTTCTTTTTGGTAATCCAACCCCGATCATCACGCTGGTGAAATGGAAGATAGCGGACACCTTTTCGATCTTTGTAACTTCCACAAATAATAATCTCATAGTTGGGGATGCCCTGATCTTGAATAGCTTGAATTATTTGATCAATCCAATCTAGTCTCTTTCCGTTGGTAATGATTCCAAAGGTCCATTTTTCAATACTATCATCGGGAACTTCAGTGGATTGCGTTTTTTTGCACACAAAACGAAGATACCCATTCTCTTGCTGAGGAGTAGTTATGGTGGATGTCACACCTTGGTATCGCTCCTGATCACCAATAAACGTTTCAAGATCTCTTTGAGAACTTTTGAGTAGCTGCGCTTCTGATACTGGACCATGATAGATAACTTGGTAGTGCTTCTTCCACAACCACCACATCTTTTTTTCAAGTAGTGACCAGTTGCAAATGGTATTTGGCTGATAATCAATTACGAGGTAGCCATCCTTCTTCACTAGATAAAACCATTCTTTGAGAAGAATATCCACGAACTTTGTGGTGTTCAAAATATCCTTGGCGTAGACGATGTTCTCGCTGTCCTGAGGAAAGGTACCTGTGGGGTGGTAAAGCTGATTAACATCCGCTGTCCAGTGACGGACTTTTGGACATTCAGATCGTAGGGATAGGTCTAACATAACGAAGAATTCATTCGAGAATTCAGTGTATCACATCTGGCTAAGCTTTTTATTTTGGAGGTCAAACTCATACTTCATACTGATCTCTGAGGGTGCCATTCGCCAACTCCCTAGCCCCAGCTGAAGCTTAGTAATTTGGAGCGAACCAAAGTGAGTATTTGTGTGGCGTTTGGCAAATTCAAGGAGTGAGTTTGGGTCAACAGGATTGGCTAACCGTAAAAAGGTGGAGTGAGCGATATCACTTTTATAGGGCTCCTGAAGTTGGAGCGAAGACTCAGCAAGGCTCGCTCGTACCTGATCACGTACAGCATTAATGTCTTCAGTAGGCGTACCAGCCAGAAGAAGTCCAGTGGGTATTGCGATCAATCGATGAAAATCAATCTGAAAAGGTGTCAGCTTGAACAATCCTTTGGCAATACTTTCTGCGTACGCGTCGAATCTGTCTGTGTATGATGTGGGAAGGAGTGGAACAGCGAAATGTACTTGAAAGAAGGTAAAGTGCAGCTGACCAACATAAAACGACGCCCGTTTTGCCCTGGGATGATATGAAAGCGGCGAGTACAGAACTTGGTCAGGAAAAAGCAGCTCAGCCTCTTGATACATATCTACAAACTCTGGGCTTGGAGTGGATTCATAAAACGCAAAAATGCCGATTCCCTTACGCTGATCTTGAGCGTTGAACTCTTGGTCGAGCTTTACCCCTTTCGTTTCGAGTTCTCTAGAGTTTCGATCAACCATTTCTTGATAAATTTCTTGAAATTCGTTTTGGAGAGTGTGTTCATTCATGTAAAAGCGCCTTTGCTACATCATTTCCTAAGTTATTGAGTCCTTGTTGACCGAGGTGAACACAGTCAGTGGATGTCATCGATTCCTCACAGTTCAGTGAGTACGCTTCAGCACGCGCTACGATTGAAACTTGAGCAGATGAAGTAGAGACTGCATCAACTGCCTGGCGAACAGTGTCCAGTCGCTCCTGGCTCACACTTTCATTTTTCACTCTGCCGATATTCACTAAGTAAAAAGGAACGTCGTACTGAATATCACTTCGAACGTAGCCGATGAATTTTAGTAGATCCTGATGGTAACTTGCTGCAAGTTCTGGAGTCGCTTCGGCGGACTCGCCGTGATACCAGATCACTCCCTTCATTGGACCAAACTTTTGTAGCTCACTAATGAAAAAGGGATAGAAAAAGTCACTTTTGGGATGTTCTTTCCCTGCCAAGTAAATCCCAATAGGGGATACTCGAGTAAGATTAATCAGTCCAACTGGTACCCCAGATTCACGATAATAGGTATTCACAAAAGCCGGCCAAGCGCTTCCACCAATCTCAATTCCTTTTTCTTTATTTTCCAACACCATGCCAGGAGATCTAAACTGACGTTGATATGGATCGTACATCACTGAGAACTGTGTTGCTTCTGGCTCAAGCTCAAAGTTGAGCGAAGCGCCTAGCGCATTGGACTGACCAGCGACGACGAAGACATCTCCCACAAAAAACTGACGTTCGTCAAGTTCCTTGTCTGTTTCACAACGTAAGGTGTGCAAACCGATCCCTACCTCTAAATCAGACAGCTGCTCTAGCTCTTTTCCATCAATTGAACACAGGGCGTCAGTCTTTAGTGTTATTTTCACTGTTCCAGATCCATCAACTTGCTGAAATATCTGTTTTTCTAGTGGCTGGAGAATAATGTTTCCAGTGGTCAGCTCAACATCTGACGAAGTTGCTTTAGGACGTAAAAGCACGTAGAAAACAAGCACCATTGTGATAGCTAAAAGCGCAAGAGAGAGGAGAAAGATATATTTTTTCATGTTATCTGACTGTACAATACTAATACTTCATATGGAAATTCTTACACACAGAGGACTTCGCCCATCTCGTACATCATACTTCGCTGAGAGCAGTTATGAAGCATTTGAAGATCAACTTAAAGATGGATTTGGGATCGAGTTTGACCCAATCTTCCTAGCCGACGGTCAGATAGGCGTGCTCCATGCTTCAACCACTGGGCAGGTACTTCATAACTCGGAGGCAACGTTGGTTGAGGACCTAGCACTATCAGACTTTCTTTCACTAACACTGACATCAGGACGTTTATCTACACTCGATGAAGTACTCCAGGCAATAGCCATGAGCCAAGCACCTTTATCAGCGCTTCACTTTAAAGGGAAACACCAGAGCGAGGAGCACACTCAGCTCTTGATCGAAGTACTCAAACGTTATCCAGAGGTGCTTTCTCGATTGCTTATTTTTGATTTAAAGCCATTCACCGCAGCTATTCTCCAAGCAGCACTCCCAGAGCTTTTGCTTGCCCCGTCTGTAGCTCATCCATTTGACATCGAGAGATACAACGACTGTGTCCATGGAACGTTGATGAGCGCAGAAGACGTTGTGGCAGAGCGCCAACTCTATGACTGGGTGTGGCTTGATGAGTGGGATTTAAGTGCTGAGAATCAACGTACCAAAAAGTACTACACCGCAGAAACATTTGAGCAATTTAGAAATCAAGGCTTTAAGATTGCACTCGTTACTCCAGAGCTTCATGGGACGTCTCCGGGCTTATTAGGCGGAGAAGCACATCCTGACGCTGCTTCAAAAGAAGCTCTTTTTGCTCGAATTCAAGAGATCATTGATCTTAAACCAGACGCGGTTTGTACTGACTACCCCGATGAAGTACGTGAAATGTTGCAAAAGTCCTAAGCCTTGTAGTTGGCTAAAAAGTACTCAAGATCATTTGGTGTACCTAGACCCCAAACTTGAGGGATAATGGCCGTTTGTACTTTCATGCCTTTGGTGATTAAGCGCTGATACAAGGGGGCAACATAAAACTCTTGTTTACCTGAAGGCCCGAACATTTCGTTATTTTGAATAACTTCTTCGGCTTCTTTGATCAACAATGAACCCTTAGAAAAATAGTATGCACCTATGTTGGCGTACGCACCTTGGGCAGCTAAAGCGGCGTCTTTTTCACCAACCGCTGAGGCGGTGTAATCTTTATCAAAAAGGGTGTAGCTCCACTTTACTTCAGCATCTCTTGGCTTAAACACCGGAATAATACCAGCTGTTTCTTCATCTTTCTTGAGAATTGCATCATAGAACGCGCTCCCATCAAAAAAGTGATCTGAATCAGAAATGATGACGGACTGATCAAGCTCAATAAGATGTTTAGCGGCAAGTACTGTTTCTAAAGCACCTCGTGTAACTTCTGGGATTAAGACCACATGTATCTCGTTCCCAAAAATTTCTTGGAGTTTTTCTGATATTCCATACTCTTTTTGATGCTGTTCCAAACAAATAAAGATCAAGTCTTCAGGCTTTACCACAAACTTTGTCTTGGCTGGTCTGCCAGGTAGCTCGACAAAAGGGAGCGAAGAAACGGCCCAGCGAACCATGGGAAATTGATTGACCATAATAAGTGGCTTAGGTTTCAAGTACTCAGGGTTTGTATCTGCGACTACTTGAAATCGAGAACCACGACCTGCCATCGGAATAATGATTTTCATGCAACTCCTTTAGGAACAAGAAGCGTTTTACGCTCTACTGATTGCTGTCCAGTAACCAGGAGCAGATCCAACTGGGAAATTTCAAGTGCTCCTGTTTGTTCATCTGATAAGTGTTCAAAATACTTCAGGACACAACGTAACACCCCGATGTGTGTGCAGACAACTACCTGTTCGTTACCCAGCTGTTCTAATTTTGAAAATAGAGGAAGTAATCGTTGATACAGTTGGGCGTAGCTTTCACCAGGCAACCCTTCAAATTCACCTGGGTGAACGAAGTGGTATCGATCCTGCATCCGGACTTGCCATGCAGGCAGTAGCTTCAACTCTGCTTTATCAACGGCTTCCCAGTTTCCGTAACAAATTTCTTTCAGGTCCTGGCGGACTGAAATAGCGGGCTGAAGGTTCTTCAGTCCTATCTGGATAGTTGATTTGACTCTGGGAAGAGGACTCATCAAAACTTGATCAGGTACAAAATGCATTGTCAGAAATTGGTTTAAGGCTTCCGCTTGGAGAACGCCATTTGTTGTGAGTGGTGAATCACTCACACCTTGGAATTTATCTTGGACGTTAAAGACAGTTTCTCCATGTCTGCAAAAAAGAACGTTCATAAATCACCCTTGTAGAAACGCGAAAATTTTTCAACGTCTTCCGGTGTGCCTAAACTCCACATCTCATCAACTGAGTACGCAATAACTTTCTTCCCCGCAGCAATCAGCTCGTTGTAAGCTGGGCAAACATAGTACTCCAAACCCACTGCCAATTTTTTGAGGATCATTTGCTCAGCCGCCCAAACAAAATCTTTTCCATGTTTAAAGTAGTACAGACCCACTCTAGCCTTGTTTGAAATAGCCTGTTTTTCCGCAGTTTGGATCACCACATTACTATCATCAGTCTCAACGTAACTCCATTTAGGGTGGGTAGCCTGAAAAATTGGGATAACCCCGTCTGCATCTGTTGGATTAGTTGCTAAGTACTTTTTTAGACTTGGATGAAAAAACTGATCAGTGTTATAAATCACCAGCTCCTCATCAGTATTAATCAGATCTTTGACAGTCAGTACTGTCTTCGCTGCTCCCGCTGGGACTGTGTCTGACATCACGATGACTGCATCCTTGCCCACAATTTGGCGAATTTTTTCATCAAGCTGAAACTGGTGTTGATACTCCACTGGAATAATAAAGATCGCATCCTTCTCTAAATCAAAGTCAGCAATTGCGGAAAGTGCCCACTCAAAGATGAATTTATCGCGCACTTGAATCAGTGGCTTTGGCGTAGTGATTCCTGCTTGCACAAAACTTGAGCCTCTACCGAGCATTGGGATAACTATTTTCATACTATAAGTTTTCCAGTACATGTTTTTCTGATGGTGACAGTGTATCAATCAATGCTTTTCGTTGTGCCATCAAATCTTTATTTGTGTGATGAATACTTTTAAAAAGAGGAAAAAACTTTTTATATATCGAGTGATTTTCGAGATTTGGCTCGAAGCGCTGTTTCACTTTCACATACTGGTGAATTTCGGAGATGTCTTTGATCTTGTCATCTGCCAGTAACAAAATAAAGTAGGCACCCATCGCAGTTGTCTCAATATCATCAATCACATTCACTATTTTTCCAGTAATGTCAGCTCTAATTGAACAGGCAATTTTGGTATTGGTCAGACCACCAGACATGTTTAATTCTGTTACCTCCACGCCAGTCTGCTCAATACTTTGCAGTATGTCATTAACCATGTACCCAGAAGCCTCGAAAATACTTCGCAGAACATCTGAACGAGTGTGAAAGCGCTCTAAACCAAAAAAAATACCTCTTGTTACCGAGTCAAAGAAAGGGACCCGTTCACCAATAATGTAAGGTGAGAAAATTAATCCTTTTGCACCGGCAGGTGATGCTTCTGCCTCATCTCCCATAATTCTGTACACGTACTTTTCCGGATAACTATCCCCGTAAAACATCTGTTTCGACCATTCCAACAGTCCACCATCGATGTTGTTCGAACCACCAACAATGTGAAAGCCAAGCAGTGATTGGGAAAGAATACCATTTTGACAGTCCCTTCGTTCGTCACTGAATGCTCTAACAGAAGTTACTGTGCCACAGACGTTACTGGCTAGGCCAGGCTTGCTGACGCCTGAGCCTAAGAAGGCACAAATCGCGTCATATGTTGTGACGACAACCTTGACCGGCTGAGAAAGCTTTAGCTCTGAACTCAGTTGGGGAGTAATCGTTCCAATCGTAGTTCCAGGCAATACAACTTTTGGGAGCTGAGTTTTTTTCAGTGCTAAGTACTTCAACAGTACCGGAGGATACTGGTTTTGGACGGTATCGTAGTAAAACTTTTCAGCGTTGAGCGGATCAGTCGCAAATGCACCACTCAGCTTGAACAGTAAAAAGTCATTTGAACTCATGAAGTACGCGGCTTTACCATAGACATCCGGCTGATGTTTCTTCAGCCATAACATTTTCGGAAACATAAAGCTGGGTACTGCTAAGTTATTTGGTTTGGCAAAAACGTCTTTCAATGACGACTGCGCCTTAAGTTCCTCTGCCTCTTGAGCAGCACGTTTGTCTGAAACGACTAAAGAAGGGAGAAGTACTTGTCCCTCTCTATCAAGTACCACTAAGCAACATGCTGAAGATGTGACCGTAATGCTTACTAAAGATTCTCGAACAGAAAAGTTTTTACTCAGCAAATTTTCCAGAAGTCGGAGACACAGCTCCCACCACTCGTCGGGATCTTGCTCGACTTGATTGTGGTCAATCATGGTCTGAACAGGGAACCAGTTCTTATCTACAACTTCGTTGTGATTATTGTACAAGACAGCTCGGATGCTTCTCAGACCGAGGTTGATAACGATGTAGTAACTCAACTGATCAGTTACGGTACTTTTCATCTTGATTTTGCCCTCTGGCCGCGTGTTAGATGGTCTAGGGATAAGTGTAAGGTGTAGAAAACGAAAATGCTGATCATTACAACGAAATACATAACTCGTATTCCCTCACTAATCTGTTGGAGTTGTGCGGGCATAAAATATAAAACGAGACTCAAATCGTACGTACCATCCTGGTTATCCACATACGCTGGCGAGGGGAGTTCACTACTGCTAGCCTGCGGGTCAATTTCCCATGAGTTGACGCTATCATTCACAATGTGATGTCCTGCAACCATCACCGGTGATGCAAATAAATGTGGTGCAAATGGAAGAAACTGCCTATTTCCGGGCAACAGCTGCCACTTGGTAGAGTAGGGTTCAGAAAAAATAAGCTTGATCGGGTTTCTCACATCTTTCCAATACAGTCGATACTCTTGAGCAGAGACTTGTTCAAATGAGAATGACCCTTCCGTTTGCTGAGAGTTGAGTTCATCTGATGTCGAACTAGTAGATAGTTTGTTATTCTCCACTACTTGGTTTATCTGAAAAAGTGAGATTTTTCTGGAGAGGTCATTTGCTGACACGTAGGTGCTTTCATCTTTTGGTTGTTCGTATGTGCCTATGTACGTAACTCTCGAATCAGTTTTGAGACGATTAACGTCTTGCTCAGATCCACCATACATACGGTCATAAATCATGATTGTGTCGATGTTGGCAGCGGTCAACACATCAATCGTACTAGGATTTGAAAGTGACACGATCTGGTCTTGAAAACTTCTTGCTTGAGGCGTACTCCTACTTAATCCACCCACCAGTATCTTTTCGTGAATAACTTGACCTAAAAGAACGTAATTGTGAGGAAAACCATCTCCTTCACCAGCAATCTCTAATGGATAGGTGACGATTTTTTTAATGTCGTCATTATCCTTCACAGGCTGGTAAAGACTGGCGATTTTGTCAAAGCTGGTCAGTCTCCGGTTCATTCCGTTCAGGGTAAATCCTTCAACGAGTATCATTATGGTCAACAACAACCCGAGAACGCTCAGAATTACCATGTTTCTTTTCTGAGGTAATCGTCGGGAAAGATGTGGAACTAGATACTCCAATGCATAGGCTGTTGTGACACCTAGGAAGAGTGAAGCCAAAATAACCAGACGAGATACTGCTCTAAAAGCCCTGAAAAAAGTAAAGTAGAGTTCATTGATTGCAATGAATGGTGACACCTTAGAAGCAAGAAGTATCGCTAACAACATGCATCCCAGAAAAATTCCGTAGTTCCGATGTTTCTTTTTGGTGAAAAAAGCCGCAAAAGTTAGGCCTAACGCAGCATATCCTAGAAAGTGATCTCCTTTAGAGTACGACCATGGTCGGAAAACCGAGTTTAAGGACGGTGAAAAAAACGAAGTTGTGTTAAGCAGTTGATCTCTTACGCTACCAACCTTAGGAAAAACGTATTGGAGATGATACGGACTTAAGTTATAGAGTTGATTCCAGATGTAATCGAGATTGGCCAATATCGTTAGAGACAGAACGGATGGATAGTACACGAGAGCCAGTTGAACTCTCTTTTTTAGAGGAGCTACTCCATAAAAACAGAAAAAAACTGGCGTAAAGACCATGCTAAAAAACGCCCAGTATGCATTACTCATAAAGAGCAGTGCGAAAGCAAAACTAGAGAGTAGGATTGATTTCCAGTTCGGTTTATCAAGGAAATAGACGAATGACAAATAGAAGACCGGAATGAGCTGTATATGATTGAGCGAGAGTGACCCACCCATCATCATCACGTGGTAGTAAGAAAATCCAAAAATAATTCCGGAAATGAAACTGGGAAATACTTTTCTTGTCAAATAATAGGTGAGTAAAAATGCCGAAAAAGCACTTAATGAAAACGTCAATAAAGTGGAGGTATTGGCCACCGCAATAACTGCCGACCAGCTTCCACCCAACGCCTTCATTGCAAGTATATTGGCTTCATATATCAAGCTAAAGTATGGAATGTAGGAAACGTCATATCCGTATGGATACGCAATAAGCTCATTGGTGTACGCAAAGTTAATCTCTTTTTTCTCTGTAAAAATACGAGCCCATTGATACCAAATCGTTCCATCCGTGTCGAAATCTGGCGTGCCATAGTGTGTGGTGAGATGTGTCCATCTCGGAAAAAACATCACCACCGATATTAATAAATAGAGCAAGAAGATTGCAAACTTTACTGAGAGCTTTTTAAGTACGTTCTTCATAGTATTATGTTACGGATAGAGACCCGAGATCAATTTATCTTGATCAATGGTCTTGAGGACTTTGCAAGGGTTTCCAGCTGCAACGCTATTTGCTGGTATGTCTTTAGTAACAATGCTGCCAGCACCAATCACCGAGTTGTCACCAATAGTAACACCGGGCAAGATGACACAGTTGGTGGTAATCCAAACGTTCTTCCCGATGGTAATCGGTTTAGCCACAATTTGCTGACGATTATAGAGGTCATGTGAACCAGTAATTACTTTGTTGTCTTTTGAGAATGCGGTACCTTCCCCAATAGCGATTGGGGCATAATCCACAAATAGGGTGTTACTTAGTGCAACGTTCTTAGCATAAATATTTTTTCCATAGTAGTATCGGAATCCCGGCTCAAAGCTTACTCCTTTGGCGTTTGGCATACCAAATTTAGCAACAAACTTTCTGATCGGACCGACCACAAAAAGTAGAGGGAAAAACAACAAAATATAAGAGAGAAATGGTTTAGAAGGGATGTATCCGTTGTACGTAATGGGGTCAGTCATGTTCACTCTTTATAAAGTTTGATAAAGCTTCAGTATTTGTTCTACCCTATGGTGGTAGGTATGCTTGCTGAGTACTTTTTTCCTGCCAGCTTGACCAATCTTTTTCCCTTCGGAGGGGTGAGCTACATAATACTCAATTTTTTCAAACCAGTCATCTCTAGACTGGGCAATTACCAGCTCTTTACCCACAGTAAAGTACTTTGAGAGTGTCGGAACATTGTCTGAGACTAATAATCCACCAGAACAAAGAACTTTGAATGTCCGTTCATTTATATCTCCATACTTCTTTTGATACTCTTCGTGAATATTAATCAGCACGCTGGAGGAGGAGTAAATCCTTCGTTCATCTTCGAGCTGAAGCTTCGGCTTTTGAAGTGACCGTAGCCCCGGTATATTTAAGTATTGACCAACTTTTTGAAGAAACCCTAAGTGGCGATCTAGCTGGCTCCAATCCTGGCCGTACAACTTTAAGTCATATTTCTTTTTGAGCGGTAACACATACTCTTCAGTGAAAGCTTTTTTATCAGGCAAGTATGTGCCAACATATGACACCGCCGCCCTAAACTGGTCATCATACTCAGGGAAGATCAGTGTTTTATCAGCAGCAAGAAGCAAGGTGTGATGCTTATATCCAGTAGTAGCTTCAAACCCTTTCATTCGCTCATCACCTTGTTCGCATATGTTGTAGTACACATCCCCAAACGCTCCTGAAGAAATCAGTGAAACCCAATCTTTAATTTCAGAGAGGCTAGGTACTTCATTGATACGCGACTTTGAAAGTGGTGAGTGCCAAAAAGGTGTGTTCACAAACACTTTTGTGCCATTTTTTTTTGCTCGTTTGAGTAACTCTAAGTCAAGATATTTGAAGGTCATCGGACCCACTCCAGTGAAAAAGATGTCGGGCTTGAACTTCAGTAAGAGAGATTCTTGATCATCGTCTGGAGTTAAAAAACGAAAATCATGTCCGAGGTCTAGAAAAGCGTGCTTATAGCCGTGGGCGATAGTACGACCAGCATAGATAGTGTGAGGAGCGGGCATGTGATAGAGAACATTCATAAATGCCTATTTTTTTCCGGACACGTAATACACTGGACAAGAAAAAATACTACTACTTATCTTCACGTACAACTGACGCAGAAGTGGGTTTTTTAAGACTTTGTCAGATGGATTGAATGCAAATGCTCCAACCTGGACATCTTTGAATCCAGCGTTTTGATGAAGGGATGATAACTGAAATGGCATAAAGCTGAGTTCGTAGCCATAGAACTTCTGTAAGATCTTTGCCCCCAAAAGCCTAATGTGAATAAAGGAAAATATCTGTTTCAATATCGGTAGCGAGGGAATGTTGTTATAAAAGCGAATCAACCACCACAAGTTAAAAGCTGGGACAGTATTAAATGAGACCCCGTTCTTGCGTAGAATTTTGTACGACTCTTTTATAATGTGTTCTGTGTCTGCAAAGTGTTCAATGACGCCTCCTCCATAGATGTAATCGATGGAGTCATTTTTGATCGGCATCTCGTTAATATCACCATGAATAAGTGTGTAATTCGTGTACTTTTGTTGATCAAAGTATTTTTTCAGAGTCAACAAAATTTGATAATTAAAGTCAACTCCGATGAAGTGGCACTTATATTTTTTCATTAACGCTTCACCAATAAACGCTGGCCCGCTGCCGATTTCTAAGTAGACGCTATCCTTGGTGAACGTGTACGACTTTTCAACATACTTCATATGGTCTGCGAGTTTGTTTTGATTGAAGTCTTTTTTATCTGCAAGTAGTTCTTTGAGCTGATAGTCATAGATACTATCCCAAGCTTCCTTCGAAATTTTTTCATCCTCTGAGAGATCAAAACGAGCACTCCAAATTCCATTCTTATCTAGCTGTGCTTTTGATGTGTCTAAAAATGTCAATTTCATAGATATGCCTCTACCTTCTTAAACATCACATCATACGAATAATTTTTTGCGTACTCAGACGCATTCTCTCGCCAACTTTGACCATTGTTGGCTTTCATCAACGTTATGACAGCTGTCGCAATTTCTGAGGAGTCTTCTTCAACGATCACCCCCGCATTAGCTTCCTGAATAGCCTTGGCGTTCCAAGGAAGATCGGTCAACACTACTGGAACTCCGCATGCTAGATACGTTTTTACTTTACCTGGGTCAGCGTAGTACGTCCAGGTGTCAAGCTTCGCAATGTACGGGGCAACTGCCACTCCACTTTGAGCGATGACTTTTTCAAGGTCCTGATGGTCAGGGATCTTGCCCGTGAAGGTACAGTATTTTTCAATCTTGAGTTTCTTAACTAGTGTCTCGAGTTCGTCTCGATACGGACCTCCGCCAATGATCACAAAATGGAAATCTGGGAGTTTTTTGACAATGTCTGGAATCGCCTGTAGCACGAGCTGAACACCTTGTTTCTCAAGCAGAATTCCCATAAATACGAGTTGGTGTTGTTTACACTTCTCCCAGCTATAGCGTTGAATTCGCTCTGTCCAGCTCCCATACGGAACAAGGCGACGCATCTTGTACTTGCTTTCAGGGAAGTTCAAGTACTTAGACCTCGCCTCAGCCATTCTTGGTGACAAGTCCCACATCTCGTCACTGTGCGTGTAGCCATGTGTATTTATGCTGTGGTAAATCCAATTTTTCAACGCACTCCCAAAGCGAGCCTCTGGAACGAAGTCTATAGCCCAAAAAATTGTTTTCTTCACCAACTGCAGTGTCTTTAGAATATTTCCAAATAAGACACAGAGCCCATCCATGCCAATGTAGGTATCCCAACGAGTTCCACTCAATATTACCCACCAGCAGGTATAGAAAAGTTCTTTGAGATAGAGAAGTGGCTCTGGCCAGCCGTTGAAATCAAACGACGAATGCTCTTTCTTGAGCTCTCCATGTTCGTAGTAACGGTAGTAACTTTTTCGATCAGGAGCATCGATAAAACTATGACAAATATGCAGAACTTTTGTGTAGTGCTGCTGATTTAAGTAACTCGTCAAATCGTCATCTGGCTGAGTTAAGTATTTATGAGCAACAAGGATGACATGCTTAGGATTTGATTGGGTGTTGTTCATACCAGTCAATTGTTTCTTTCAAACCAGTAACAAAGTCTGTATTAGAGGTAAATCCAAACTCTTTAGTGGCTCTGCTGGTATCAAGCTTACGACGTGGCTGACCATCTGGCTTTGTGGTGTCCCAAACAATTTTGCCCTGATAGTTCATTAGTTTGGCGATTAGAGTAACAAGCTCTTTTATGGAGATTTCGTGAGAAGACCCCAAGTTGACTGGCTCTGATTTTTCGTAGTTTTCTGTAGCCAGAACAATGCCTTTGGCTCCGTCTTTCACATAGAGGAACTCTCGAGTGGCTGTGCCGTGTCCCCAAACAACAATCTCTGGTGAGTTTGATTTTTTGGCGTCGTCGACTTTTTTGATCAAAGCCGGAATGACGTGAGAGGTCTTTGGATCGAAGTTATCTGCCGGACCGTACATATTGACTGGCATCAGGAAAATAGAGTTGAAGTTATACTGTTGACGATACGCTTGTGACTGGACCAGTAACATTTTCTTTGCTAACCCATACGGAGCGTTCGTCTCCTCTGGATATCCATTCCACAAATCATCTTCTTTAAATGGCACCGGGCAGAATTTAGGATACGAGCAGACAGTTCCCACTGCTACGAACTTTTCCACAACATTAAGCCTAGCTGCTTCCATCAACTGTGTACCCATCATCAAGTTATCGTAAAAAAACTCACCTGGTTTTTCACGATTCGCACCAATTCCACCTACTTTTGCTGCCAAGTGAATAACTACATCTACATTCTTCGTCACTTCCATGCAGTTTTCCATGACGCGCAGATCTACCTCAGTAGATGTTGGGGTAAGAATCTGAGCTCGTGGAACATTGCGCCAATCTTGAAGCAGCTGCACTAAGTGCCTTCCCAAGAAGCCATTTCCACCAGTTACTAAAATACGTTTTGATTGAAGTTCAAGCATAAGCATCCTGCACTAACTATTTACTCTGTTTCTGAGCGCGTTGAATGCCCAGATTTTCCAACTACTTGGGACGATAAAAAGAGTCAGTTGATGAGTCCAAGTGTACACCAAATCTTGCCAAGTCATACCGTACTGTTTCGAGTAAAGATGGCGGATTTGAATAGTTTTCTGTTCCATGTGACGAGTGCCTCCTGTAGTCATCGATTTTGGAGCCACACGGTACTTTAAAAGAACGTCCGGAATGTTGCCAAACTTGGAGTACAAGCCAATTCTAAAGTAGAGCTCGTAGTCCTCAGCCGGATTAAACTCCCCTCTGTAAAAGCCAGCCTGATCGAGAACGGATTTTCTGATCATAATCAGTGGGTGAGAGAATGGACTGTAACGAAACAAGTGACTGCGAATATCTGCATCACTTTGATGATATCGACGAACACTCACCACCCGCAGGTTTTCATCGCAAACTTCCATCGAGCCACCACTTACACCAACTTCAGGATGAGCATCCATGTATGCGACTTGCTTTACTAAACGATCGGGCACAGACCAGTCATCAGCATCCATTCGAGCCAGGTACTCGCCGTTGGAATGAGCGATTGCCACGTTGAGGGTACCACTCAACTTGAGATTTTTAGCGTTTTGGACAGGTTGGATTCGCTTATCGGTTTTTGCAAACTGTTGAATGATCTTCCAGGTTTCATCCGTGGAACAGTCATCCACCACAACCAGCTCAAAGTCTTGAAATGATTGACTCAAAATACTTTGGAGGGCCTCTGGAAGATACCTTGCTGCATTGTATGCAGGCAAAATAACTGAAACTTTGGGTTTAGTAGTCATATCCGTCTGGGTGTAGCTCGTACCATTTCTTCAAGCTCAAGATGCTGTCTTCGAGTGTTCGCTTGGTCTTCCAACCCAGCATTTTCTGGGCTTTTTCTGGATCTGCATAAACAGCTGCATACTCGCCTTGACGTGGGGTAGACGTTGTCGATGCAGCTATTTTGGTATGAAAGACTTCTTCGACTTTAGTGAGCATTTGTTTCACCGAGAAACCGGTGCCATTCCCTAAGTTGAAATCACTGAACCCAGGTTCCTTTTGCAAGAACTCCGCTGCTAAATAATGCGCTTCCGACAAGTCTTCAACGTCAACGTAATCACGAATAGGCGTTCCATCTGGAGTACTCACTACTGGACAAGTTAAGGTGAATGGCACAATGTTCATCGCACCGAGGACCAAGTTTTGAACTAGATGTGGGGAGGGATGCTTACTATCACCAAGCAAACCATCATGGCTTGCTCCACAAACATTAAAGTATCTCAGCACCGCCACAGTAAAGCCATGTGCTTCGCAGTACCACTTCATCATCTTTTCAGACATGAGTTTGCTCTCACCATACGGATTGATTGGCAGCTGGGGATGATGCTCATCTACCGGTAAGTACAACGACTCACCAAACACCGAACAGCTTGAAGAAAACACCAGGTTTTTGACACCGTGGGTTCGCATTGCTTCGAGTAGATTCAATGAACCCATGACGTTATTTTTAAAGTATAACTCTGGACTTTTCATTGACTCGTTGACCGACAAGAAGGCAGCAAAGTGAAGCACTAAGTCAAACTCATGCTCAGCAAACACTTTTTCTAAGTCAGCAGGATTCTGAACAGTTCCTTCAACAAGGGTAACGTTTCCAAAGGACTTCAGAATTTCTACTGGCTGCTTAAAACCCGTTACAAAGTTATCAAAGATAACGACGTCACTTCCTGACTCTAAAAACAGCCTGGCGCTATGACTACCAATATATCCAGCACCACCGGTGATAAGTACTTTTTTCATTTCGTCGTTCTCGTAGTTGGATAGATATGCAGTTTATCAGGAAACGGAGTGGCTTTGGGAGACTTTGAGTAAAATCGCAATATTCGACTTCGATAGAAGATCGCTAAGGTATCCACAAAAATTCCCACTATCGACTTCATGTTGGCTGCAGAGGTCACACCACCCAAGTAGTAGTTGAGCTTAATGGGTGCTTCGAAAATTCGATGGAATCCCAGTGATCGGGCCACAACTAATATCTCAAGATCGCCTGCAAATTTTTTCTCCACTAAGCGAGGGAGAACTTTCTCTAAGACTTTCTTCTTATAGATTTTGATGCCGGCTTGCGTGTCCCGGACATTTAATCCAAAGATAAACCTGACAAAGTAGTAGTACCCATAACTTAAAATTTTTCGCAGAGCAGAGTACTGAATAATGGATGCGGGGTGTCGTTTTGACCCTACAATAATGTCGGCGTCATACCACTCCATGTGCTCCATCAGCATCGAGATTCCATTCGGATCAATTTCCATGCCAGAATCAATGAACATGACGTAGTCACCTTTGGCATGGCTCATTCCCATCCGGATCGCAAACGACTTCCCGTTGTTATTTTGATAAGCGATCAGCTTCACTTTAGGAATCTTTTTCTCTTTAATTTTTTGAAAAGTATTATCGACCATTCCATCGATAACGACGATGATCTCGTAGTCGTAACGAATTTGCTCCAGCACAGCTTGGAGTTCGGATAAATTATCGAGAATGATTTTTTCTTGCTTGTAGGCTGGAACAATTAAGCTAAGAAAGTGCTCGGAGCTTGGTGTTTGACGTGTCATTTCTTTTTTGGCCATACTGATGGTAGATGTAAACAACAATGTAGGCAGCGAGGAGCAGACTCGCTAAGACTACATTCACCATCATAACTTGTTCTAACGAACGATGGTACAGCGTCAAGGTAACCACTTGAAGCAGTAATGTAAAGAGAGCAAATAAACTCACGAGTGAGTTTTTTGCAATAAAGAACTGTGAATAAAGCGAAATCAGTGAGTACAAAGTGCCGTATATTCCACCAAGCCACAAGATTCCGTAGAGCGCCGCGTAGCGTTGGTCAAAGAAGAAATTCACTGTGAACTTGCCAAAGAAGTGATAAAAAAGTGTTGCTCCCAGACCAATACATGCAATAAGGGCAGTGATACCAATTAAAAGCAGATGAGCACGATGCTTGTGCTCTTTACCAGTGAAATAAATGTATCCAACCGATGCAATTGGTGCCGTCACAAAGAAGATAATTTTTGATAAAAGGATCATGGCACCATATAAGCCAGCGTCATCAGGGCTCATAAATTTTTTAACTATAATGACATCCAAATTGGCGAGACCAATAAAGCCAAGCGTCGTTAACAGAGGAATGAGGGTAGTCCGTCGAAAAAAGTACGAGTGAAGCCGAAGGAACTGAAGCTTGCGGGAAGTTACCAGTGGTTTGCGATTGATTAGCAAATGGCCAACCATCAGCTGAAAAAGCGTGACTCCAACAATTACGCCGTATATGAAAAGTAAATCTGGTCGAAAGGTAACGACTCCAAATC
>Ga0163155_10000621_pt1 | contig 43536 bp, 73 predicted proteins | sample OliLakLV19SP4G1_FD_148611 | JGI IMG/M metagenome (GOLD analysis project Ga0163155, IMG submission 148611) | Freshwater microbial mat bacterial communities from Lake Vanda, McMurdo Dry Valleys, Antarctica - Oligotrophic Lake LV.19.SP4.G1 | ecosystem: Environmental > Aquatic > Freshwater > Lake >... | reverse complement strand
ATCCATATCCATTCCCATCTCCATCTCCATATCTATATCCATATCCATTTCCATCTCCATCTTCATATCCATATCCATATCCATTTCCATATCCACCTCCATTTCCATATCCATATCCATTCCCATATCCATTCCCATATCCATATCCATCTCCATCTCCATCTCTACTTAATGGGCTACTCATAATATTAATTTTTAATTATTAAATTATATGGGTATCTTCCACGTCCATCTCCATTTCCATATCCATATCCATTTCCAGTTCCATATCCATCTTTATATCCATATCCAAATCCAAATCCATTTCCACCTCCATATCCATATCCATATCCATATCCATCTCCATATCCATGTCCATATCCATATCCATATCTATCTCCAAATCCATTCCCATTTCCACCTCCATTTCCATATCCATATCTATTTCCATCTCCATATCCACCTCTACTTAATGGACTACTCATAATATTAATTTTTAATTATTAAATTATATGGGTATCTTCCATCTCCATTTCCACCTCCATATCCACATCCATATCCACCTCCAGTTCCATATCCATCTTTATATCCATATCCATATCCATATCCATATCCATATCCACCTCCATATCCATCTCCATATCCATATCCATCTCCATATCCATCTCCATATCCGTATCCATATCCATCTCCATTTCCATCTCCATATCCATTTCCATATCCATTTTCATATCCATATCCACGTCCATATCTACTTAATGGGCTACTCATAATATTAATTTTTAATTATTACATTATATGGGTATCTTCCATATCCAAATCCATTTCCATTTCCACCTCCACCTCCAAATCCATCTCTATCACCATATCCATCTCCATCTCCATCTTCATATCCATCTCCATATCCATATCCATTTCCATCTCCATCTCCATATCCATATCTATATCCATCTCCATCTCCATCTCCATCTCCATCTCCATATCCGTATCCATCTCCATATCCATCCCCATCTCTATCTCCATATCCATGTCCATCTCCATATCTAATCCCACGTCCATCTCTATATCCATATCTATATCCACGTCCACCTCTACTTAATGGGCTCCTCATAATATTAATTCTTAATTATTAAATTATATGGGTATCTTCCACGTCCACGTCCATATCCATATCCATTCCCATTCCCATCTCCATATCTATATCCATATCCATATCCATCTCCATTCCCATTTCCATTCCCATATCCATATCCATATCCATATCCATTCCCATTCCCATGTCCATCTCCATATCCATATCCATTTCCATCTCCATGTCTATATCCATATCCATATTTACTTAATAAACTATTCATAATATTAATTTTTAATTATTAAATTATATGGGTATCTTCCATCTCCATTTCCATCTCCAAATCCATCTCCATCTCCATCTCCATCTCCATCTCCAAATCCATATCCACCTCCATATCCATTTCCACCTCCATATCCATATCCATATCCATATCCACGTCCATTTCCATATCCATCTCCATATCCATCTCCAAATCCAAATCCAAATCCATATCCAAATCCATATCCATTTCCATATCCACCTCTACTTAATGGACTACTCATAATATTAATTTTTAATTATTAAATTATATGGGTATCTTCCATCTCCATTTCCATCTCCAAATCCATATCCATTTCCATTCCCATCTCCATCTCTATATCCATATCCATATCCATCTCCATCTCCATCTCCACGTCCATATCCATATCCATATCCATCTCCATATCCATCTCCATATCCATGTCCATGTCCATATCCATATCCATCTCCAAATCCATTCCCATTTCCACCTCCATTTCCATATCCATCTCCATGTCCATCTCCACGTCCACCTCTACTTAATGGGCTACTCATCTTAGTGTTGTTCCCTTGAAGGTATATAAGTTAACACTTGATGCAATGGAGTAGACGGCAGTAATAGGGAAAAGGGTTACTGTATCTTGCTCAAATTGATCTAATATAACCGTTGCGTCTTTGGCACCTCTTGCAACCCCTGGCATCCCTTTAGCTCCGGCAAAACCCCCAAATAATGCTGATTTATCGAGTCCTATAAAACCTTCTTGTGCCTGAACCTCATTACCGAAATAATAAAATCCTCCTGCAACCGTTAAAATCTTCCAGTTCATACGAAATTAATAAAAAATAGATTATATAATTAATTTATCTTGCCTTTGATAACATTCTCTCTTGAAATAAAGTCTACAATACCTTTTCTGATTACCTTAGTTTTGTCAGTCTTAATTAGCTCTCTACTATTATGACTATTCAATGCCTCACTAAATTGTCGGAACATATCATCATTTAGTTTTATCGCGATTCTTCGTATTCGATTCATTATTAGATTAAAACTAAGTTAAAATGGTAGACCACTTTGATCTAACGCTTTTGCCACTCTTTTGCTATTGTCTGGTTTATTTTGTGATGAATCTACAAAATTTCCTGTATTACTTCTTAAATATTCCTCATCTTTTACCTTTTGCTTCGATGTCATGGGGATAAAGTAAGTTTTATCGCCTGATTTACTCTTTTTTATTTCCATGTCAAATTCGCTATCCATAAAGAATTCCTTGTTAACACCACCTTTAGCAATTTTTCTAATCTCATACCCCTCTTCACCCAATTTCGTCTTGATTGCCTCCTTTAGATCCCACAAAGTAGACGCTGGTATTTCAATTCCATCCGCACCCTTAAATCCACTATACAATGGATTCTTATATTCCCCTGTACTAGTCTTTGCTAAACTCTGTCGTACATAGCTAAAGAACTCGTTGGATACCTCTTTAAACTTGATATCAATGTACTCGTAACCCTTTTCCTTATCTTCCACAATGTCGTAACCGGTTATTTGTAAAGTGTAAACTTTACTCTCTATATTTCCCTTTTTTTCCATATCTTGACTCAAATCGTACATAATTAAACTTTAAAAAATTAAATAGCGTTGGTATTTTTCATGAACTTGAACTTTATCTGTGTCTTTTCGCTAAAATCTATACCTTGTTCTTTTGCATATAAATCAATTAAATATCTGTCGTAAATCCTATCTCTATCGTGAACTAATGGACTTACTCTAACTACTCCTGTTTGTAGATGCCATAAAGCTAATCTAAAAGCTTGGTCTAAATTGTCAGTATTCATATACCAACGACTTTTATTCATGAAATAGCTATATGCGTACATATATAGTTATTAAAAATTAAAATTTAGGATATCGAATGCTAGATTTACTAACCTTCATATACTCATCTTTTTCAGTCAGAGATCTAATCTTATCCTTAGCTTCTTGGTATTCCATTTGTTCTTTCATAGTTGCATTATTGGTAAATAATTCCTCGTTAAATCTTGGAGTACCTTTTTGAATGTTCCAAAAATTCATAAACTTGGCATCTCCTCTTTCAATCGCTGCCTCGATGTGATCCACTAACCATTTATCAATTTGCCCCTCAACTGCTTCTATCTCCCGTCTTTTTACATTGAGTATTGATTTCTCTGTGGATAACTCTTGCGGAGTAGTTTCTTTAGTTAATATTGTGCCAGTCAAGGGACTAACTATATCTTTTAATTTTACGTAATGCTGTGTATCCATAGATTTATTGATAATATATAAAAAACTATTTAATATAGTTAAGCAATTTTTTTCCTGTTTCCTGCGTAATCATTTCCCCGGTTTTACTGAAAAGGTTAGTTCTATCTTTTTCCGGTATCCCATAGCCCGGCTTAGAATTATCAAAGTCCAACACTGTGTCAAATTCATAATCTAACCCATCTCTTTGTTGTAATTCCATACCTTTCTTTATTACTTCCTTTTTCCCATCGTCTTTTGTTGACATCTCGTAAGCTTGCTTAGTTCTACCTGTTAATATTACGTGCATATCATTCCCAAAAAAGATTTTATTAATTAGAGACTGATATAACTGATTTCCTTCAGTCCATGATCTATAACTATTACCTTTATATTTAGTTTGAGTTAGATTGTTGACTATATCTAGTATTCCACCAACCCCCATCCAACTGTGACTAAATGAATCTATGATTAGAACCTTATAATCTTCCTGCTCAACAAGTTCTATTAATTTAATGTATCGTTCTGGATTATGATCGTTACTCGTTATTAGGTTATAGTCAACAACATCAAAATCAAAGTCTTTTGCATTGTGGGTAGAACTCATTTTTTCAGTGTCTACAAGACAGATCTTGCCTCCTTCTGCTAGTTCTTTAGCTATAATTAAAGAACTACGTGTTTTTCCTGAACCCGACACTCCTCTTAATAGTAAACGCCATTTCTTTTGTTGTAATGCTGCTTTTTGAAAGGGACTGTTCATATTCATTTGCGATAAAAATTAGAATAAAACTCATTAGCTATCTTAATTGCATTCGATAATCCAAGTGGTGTTGTATCTCTAAAATACATACTACTTTCCGAAACAAAATTGGATTTCTTATTCTTTCTATTAATAAACCCTAATCTATATAAAGATATTGTATAAAATGATTTATTCACAATAATGTCTATACTTAATCTCATATTCTTATAATAATATATGTCGATCCCTGTAGTTGTGTCCAATTTTTCTGTAAAATCTGCTATTGTTAATTGTTTCATTCCTGTTAAATAATAGATATTGACCTTGCTTGTTGCGCCTACCTTGTATTAGATGCTTCCATGATTCCAGTTTTCGTTCCCCCACTATCCAAAATGAATCAATAAAGTCTAAGACATTGAACGGTTTCGGATGATATTCTTTATAATGTTGCATATAATTTCTATTATTTGGTCTCCTATAAGTATCCCCACAATAGGTGTAATAAATAAATATAACAACATGTCAAGCATTAGGGTCATAAATATCTACCATCCTTCCCATTATCATCAAATATCGTTCCTTTTAACCCTGTGTGATTATTTGGATTTTTTTTCTTGGCTTCTAATGTGTAGTAATCCCTTCTTGACTCTTCTAGCATCTCTGCTAAATCTTCTTGGCTTATTGGGAACGTGTCAGTTAACTTGTTAGCCAACAATACTAATTCTTCAACAATATCATTTAGATCCTGTAGAGTTGTCATTTTAGTTTGAGTAATAAGTATTATACATATCAGTTTCTATGTATTGCGCAAGCTCATATAATTCATTATCGTTCTGGATTCCTGCTGATTCTAGGTGAGCTGTAATTAATTGTATAATTTCTGGTCTTTTATAAGTCACTATCCCAGTTATATCAGTTTCTAGGTAATGCTTTGGAATATAATTTGTACATTCGATCGGGTAGGTCTTCAACAATCTTTCTGCGATTTTTATTATCTTTGTCATGGGCATAACTGAAAATTAATATACTATATCTTATCATTAATACCTTTCTTTGTCAAGTCTTTGTATGCCTTTCCTTGGATATGTTAAACTGTTCACACCCATTCGAGTGACTTCATGTCATGGGCACGAATGGGTTATTTAATACTCATTGCTTTACGTCTTCGCTCAATCCTAACAATTATCGCTAATATATCGTTTGGTGTGCCCCTGCCCATCTTTACTTGTAGAGCGTTCATTAATTTAGCTAGAAGTTTAGATTTAATTCGTTTTTTGATGAATCTACTTTCGATTAGATTAGCATCTTTCATTTGTTGTTGTAGATCTAGTATTTGTGGATTGTACGCACTGCCTGTTGCTTGGTTCATATGTTTTAATTAATTAAAATATTAATAATTATCACTCTGGGTTTGTTCGAACTGATCAATTACAAAATCAGGTAAAGTATACAATTCAAACATTAACGACCTGAAAGTTGGCTTCCTTATACCTTCAATCATTGGGCTTGTTACTACTATTCTATACCCATACGCCTGATTTAAATAGTTTTTAAGAGTGTCTTCTTCAATACGCATTTCTAAACCCTGTTTCTTACGAAGCTGTAGCATGGCTGATTTAACTGTAGACCAATGCACATATAATTTCTTGTTTGTTCCGTAATAGAAATGTTGACCGTTTATGATTTGATCTGTTTTAACTAGTGTTATAAAATCTTCCCAAAATTTAATAACATGCGATGCCCCTTCCTTGCTTTCCGAATCTTCGTCAAGGAATGTCCAAATTAACTGTTCAGCATTAAGATCGCTCTTTGCATCAATTAATATCAACTTTAAAAAATATAACAATATTGCATAAATTGTTACAATCCTACTGTCTTTAGATGGAAATATCAAAAGAAGTGCTTTCATCTCTTTTGAAATGCCTTCTCTGAGTTCTTGTTGCTTAGTTATTGTAGTACCCATAATCCACTTACTACCAATTACATGCAGGTCTTTTTCAAGATTGACAAGCTCGTTTTTGCCCTCGAAATTTTGCTTTGCTTTACTTAATGTAATATTAATAAATCTTTCTCTAGTAGCAATATCAGAGCTCATTGATTCTCCAGAAAGAATAAAAGTTGATGTACAAATTGTTGTTACTACATCCTTAGCACTATCAAGATCTGCTTTTATAAACGGAGATCTATTAAATGCAGATCTTAAAAATCCTTCAATTTTCTTTCCGGATTCTTTATTGTCCGAATACTCATCTAACCAATACGGTAAATCGACCATCATAGTGGATTTTCTCAAGATTCCCACCGAAGTACTTGAAGGTATTCCGTCACCGTTCGTATCTATTCCCATCACTTTTAGAAGAGTTTTGCAAAAGAAATTTTTACCGCTGCTCTTTTCACCTACTACTAATAGAAATGGGAAAAAATCAAAATATCTGATAATTTCTGTTGCATGCAAACTAGCACGTAAAAAGGTTAAAGATATCAGACCCTCATAACTATCGTTTAAACTTTTATAGGATGCCGAAATGAATTTTTGCAAGATGTTCTCGTAATTTGAAACATCGTTGGTTGTAAGTATAGGTATTGAATTAAGCTTATTATCTAATTTATAATAACTACCTGCAAACTTAAACCCGTCTTCACTTAACCCGATAACAGAAGCGCCTACATACATGAAATTATTGGTTACAAAATTCACTGGACTCGATTTACCTAATTTTTCGATCATTTTAATTTTAGTTGGCTTAGTTGCAAATACTAATTTAATGAATTTTTGGAAATCCTCATTATTACCATAAAAAAAGAACTCCCCTCGCGATGCTATTTTTTCCTTGAATAAACGAAGATCTACGGATTCTTTGTTAGTTAGCTCAACTATTTTGGTTTCGACGCCATTTGATAGCTCTAAGCCTCGAATTATGGCATCTTCTTTGCGTATTATGTATTTATAAACAGCCTCGAAATTCTTTTTAGTTGCCATTTTGTTTTTGCTAAATCAGTAAGGTACTAAAAGTAGCCAACAATCTCTTAAAGCGGTTAAACTTGAAGTTTGTTGATTGATGACTACTTTCAATATCTTGTATTTGAATGAAATTGCATATTTTTAACCGCTTTATTTATTTCCTTAATCACTCTATTACAATTTTCTAATAAAGTCAAATAGCTTTTAGATTGTAGTAATTGTAGTAGATAATATATGTTCAGAATTAAGGATCTCCTTATCTATATACACATACTACAATTAATACAAATACTATATATATATATATATACATATACACTAATATGTATAGGGGGGTATATGTTTCCAAAAAGGTGTATTATTTGTAGTATGCTGATTGGTAGGGCGAATCCGTGTATTATTGGTGTATTATAAGCGTAGTAATTACTACATTGCCTCTTTTTTCCCCAAATTTGGTTTCTTTGATAACTAGGCATATTTATTGTGTCAAACTAACCCAGCTTTAATCCTTCTAATGCCAGAACTGCTGCTTTCTTCCTTGAAAATTTTGAATTTCTTATCACCTTCTCCAATTTCTTTTGTATTCATAACGTGCGGTCCACCGCAGAATTCCATTGAAAACGCATTTGCTTTGAGTACTGGAATCATTTGTTTTTGTACAACAGTTCCTCCATTTTCTTGTTGCATATAATTTTGCAAAATATCGATTGTGAATTGTGATTCTAATTCTTGTTCTCTTGTAAAAGGTTTCAAAACAAAATAAATAGAAACCATTGGTGGATATTTTTGTCCGGATTCCATTTGAGCACCTAACTGTTCTGCATTATTCTTGTCCATATGTAATCGAACCACGGGCAATTCTTCTTGGATTTTTTCATTCACAAGATTTTCAACTTGTTGAATTTCTTCAGGTGTCAATTTGCGATTGAGATTGAAGTCGATTCTTAATCTTTCTGAAGTAATATTACTTCCACGTTGTTTAATGTTGGGATCAATAATCTTTTGCAAAGCAGCTAAAAGTAAATGGTGAGCTGTGTGTAGCCTTGTTGTTTCAACATTAGTATCTGCCAATCCGCCTTTAAATTTCTGTTCAGCGCCAGATCGAGACTTCTCTTGGTGTTTTTTCATTTCTACTTCAAAATCTGATTCAGGAGAAGTAAAGTCATTTTCAGAAGCGAGTTCTTTGATAAGTTCAAATGGAAACCCATAAGTTTCATAAAGCTTAAAAGATTTTTCTCCGTCAAGAAAATTTCTATTTGGAGTGTCAGATTTTTTAATACTTTCAATCAACTTATAGAATTCTTTTTCACCAGCAACCAAGGTTTTTCTAAATTTAATTTCTTCTTTTTCTATTTCATTCAAAATGAAAGTTTGCTTATCTTCTAAATGAGGATATGCCTTTTTCATGTAGTCAATGACATTAATTGCTAAATCTTTTGCAAAGTTATTTTCAATTCCAAGTTTATGAGCATAGCGCACCATTCTTCGAATCAATCTTCTTAGAATATATCCTTGGTCTTTTGATGAAGGCACCACCCCATCGGCTAAAATGAATGTAGCAGATCGCACATGTTCAGCAATAACTCTAAATGCCTTAGTATCTTCATTAATTTCTATACCACCTTTATAGTTTTTTCCTGATAACGATTCAATACCTTTGATTATTGATTGAAATAAATCTGTAGCGTAGACGTCAATAGTGTTTTGTGTAGCCATTATTATCCTGTCAAATCCTCCCCCAAAGTCTATATTTTTCTTTTCAAGTGGAATGTAATTTAAATCATCATCTAATTTATATTGCATAAAAACATTATTTCCTATCTCTACAAATCTTCCGGAGTCATCATTTATATGATATTTATCTTGATCTCGTTCTTTTACTCCAATATCATAGAAAAGTTCTGAACTAGGTCCACCCAATTCATTTTTGCTATGAGCTCTTTCCCACCAATTTGCCTCACGACCGTAAGGATAAATTCTGTACTTCCATTCATTTCCTTCATCTAGATTATTCGGGATTTTTGTTATATCATCACAAAATTCTACCTCCATATTGCAAATATCTTTAAAAGCTTTTTTCCATAAGTCTATAGCTTCGTCATCTCTTGGCACAACTTCATCGCCTGCCCATACTGTAATATATAATTTTCTTGGATCAAGCCCGAATTTATTTATATATAAATCTAGGCACCAGGGGATTTGTTCAGCTTTTGTGAAATCACCTAAAGACCAATTGCCAATCATTTCAAATAAGACTAAATGCCTATTATCTCCCACATCTTCAATGTCTTTTGTGCGTATGCATCTTTGGACGTTATGGACTCTTTTTCCTAAAGGATGTGGTTGACCAGATAGGTAAGGAACTATCGGAAACATTCCTGAGTTTACGAATAGTAATGTAGGGTCATTTAGTGGAACTAGTGATGCATTAGGAATGACTTTTGAGTTTCTTGGACTTTCTTGCCAGAATTCTAAAAATGCTTTCCGAATTTCGAGGGATGTTTTCATATGAGTTATTTAATAAATAAAAAGCCGTCCTCTTTTTTCCCCAAATATTGTAAAATTACTGATTATATGTCTTTCTTGAATACCAGCCATACTTTTCCCACTTTCAAACCCTTTAAACTGCCCCTTTGTAGTCTTTTTTTCAGACTCTCTGCTTTGATATTTGTTTGTTTTTCTGCCTCTGTCAATGTCATGATCCCGAATATTTTAAAAAGCTTTTGTATTGTCATAGAATTTGTAAATTGATTGAAATATCAGATCGGTTGTGTCTATCTGATAAATCAAATTAAATAAAATTGATTGAAATATCAGATCGGTTGTGTCTATCTGATAAATCAAATTGATTAGAATCCACTTGTAGTCTAAATACGGTTAGTCAATATCGCTCTGTAATGCCCCTAAATGGCTTTCAATTCTTTTCTAGCGATGATATGCACTTGCTGGGTTAGAGTGGTCACAAGGTGTATCAAGGCATTATTTTTAGCTATACTTAACCACTACCACCATTATTACAAGGTAATTATTGTAATAATAATGAAAATAATTACAACTGCCGTTATCACAATCGCCCAAGTCGCACCGACTCTATCCCTTATTACATCATACTTATCATCAATATTTTTATTCTCAAACATTATAATTTTTTAAATAAATAAATTAATATTAAAATGCAAATAACTTCAACATAGCTAAAATCTAATCCCAGTATAGATAAAGTGGATTTCATAATTATAATTATAATTATAATCATGGTTATAATTATAATTAATTTAGTTACTGTAATTTTCATGGTTTTTTTTTAATAAATTAAAATGGTAAATCATCTGGATCTATTACTTTTTTTTCTTCAGTATCGTTATTTATATAAAATTCAAACACTTCTGTTTTTAAACCCTTCATATTCTTAGTTAATTCCTCAAAACGCTTTAAATTCATTCTTTTTAATGCCATTTCTATAACAACCATGCTTTCTAGTATTTGTTCCAACTCGTATTTGCTGAATCTTTTTAGCCTGTTTGATCTATCCATATTATTTTGAGCTGTATAATTTAATTTTGCATCTAATGCATTTGGTTTCTTGTTGCGTTTCATATTTGTCATAGCTAATAATTTTTATCGCTTTCTTGTTTGGTTTATGAAGTCCCAAGAAGCAAAGTAAAACACCTAATTCTTTTTTCATAGTCTTAAGGTAATAATTAAATTAATCCGCGGTCTGCATGAATTTGTTGTATACTTTTAATACTTGTTTTTTATCGAAATTATAACCCTTAATCGCTGCTTGAAAGCCGATATCTTGCAAGCCGTCAAAAGAATATTGCACTTCGTAATTGTTCAATTCTCTAAGTATTATTTTTTTTGCGTTGTTGTTAGCCTTGTCTCTTTTTATTTGTTGGCTTGTTATTCTTCGCATTCCATCACGCATTGCATCATAATTCTTAACTAAACAAAACATACCCGCCCCGCAATTCCTCACTTTGTCCCCCTCATTGATTAAGTGTTTTATTTTTTTGATTCCTTTTTTTAATTGCTCATTATTGAAAGCAAAAAATACCCCATTTTCTTTAAGTAATTTGTTTATCTCTAATTCTTGTTGTTTGTTTCTCATAGTTTTAATTTAATTGATAAAATATTCACTTTTTTTAATGAGTTGTACGCAAAAATCGTACAACTCGCTATCTTCGGTTTCTAATTCTTTTCCATTTTTGTTTAGCAGTTATAACTAATTTTATAAGCATTCTCTGTAAAACTTCCATTTTTTTTATCTCGTTCTTCGTATTCTGCGATAGCCCATTCCGCTTCATATCGCTGATTGAAATAATCAATCACATTAGATTTTGAGTCCTGTGTGCTGAACTCGTCTAAATGTACAATTTCAGGATTGCTTCCGTCAGCTTGATCTTTTACGCCCACAACCTCATAATGGCTAACCTCATTTTCTATCCACTCCTCGCATTCTTCAAGCGTATCAAAGGTTTTTTCTAATGCGCCATCTCCCACCGTATCGTATATGTTATATACCTCCACTTCTTCCAATCCCTCCTTAGTATATCTGTCTCCCTTTTCTTTTTTAATTTCCCAGTTCCCTCTATCCTCTTCAAGGTTGCTTTCCATCGCTTCATCCGCTTCTTCGTATGTATCGTACTCTTCGAAAACATCGCCATCTAAACTTAATCCGTATTTCATATCTGTATAAGTAATAAATAAATAATAAAATTAATCTCTAATAAAGTAAGAACCTTCAACTTCTCCTATATCTCTTAGTGTTTTGTATTTTTTTCTAAACTCTTTGTATTCTTCTTTAGTTACTTCCTCTATTAAATCTACTAATCCTATTTGCCCATTCTCTGTAGTTACATAACCTTGTGAACCTTCCGAAACAATTCCATCCAAGTCTTTTGTGGATACTAAGATACTAAAGAAAGTATCTTCTCCATCCTGTAATACTTCGCTTGTTTTGTAGTATTTCATATTTGTTTTTGATAATAAATAATAAATTTCAGAACTCAAGTAAGGTAGGAACTACTTAACTCGTACACTCATCTAATTTAATAGTTTGTTGTGCAGTCTTTGTGTTTCGCTCTTTGATCCTTACTTGTTAATGTTCTAATGCTATTATATCCCGATATCGGGACAATGTCAAGTGTTTTATTGCTTTTCTTTTTTATTTGTATTACTATATATATATATATGAAAGACACAGGTGATTTAACAATATTAGAGCTGCGCAAAAAAAATTGGGGATTGACTGACGCCGTGCTGGCGAAGTTGTTGGAGGCTTTCTCTTTCGATTACACAATAGACGAAGCGTGCGCTTACGTCTGTATTAGTACTAATACATTTTGCCGGTGGAATAGGCAAAGTTCGGAATTCCGCGACAGAATGACTAATGCTAAGTCCTTTATGGGCATGACAGCGAAAGCAAATCTATACAGAGCCATTAAAAGGGACGGATCCGTTCCCGATTCCTGGGAATATCTAAAACGACGACAGAAAGAAATATACTCCGACAGACAAGAACTGACGGGGAAAAATGGCGACACATTAGAACTAAACATTTTTAATATTCTAGTTGCAATACAAAAAAATGAACCCAAAACGATAGAAGGAATGCAGGCAATCCCTGCGGATTCGGAGGAAAACACTTGACATTGTCCCGTTGTCGGGATATAATAGGACTAGAAAGTAAGGATATAAAGAAAGAAAACCAAAGACTACGCAATAAGTTATTAAATTAAATGAGTGTACGAGGCAAGTAATTCCTACTTTACTTTCTTTTTATATTGTTATTATTTAAAAGATGGACTTAATCCAGATTGAGAGAAGAAAAAAATTGAGGCAGGAAATGGGGAAACTAAGCACGATAGATTACATCCAAGTTGTTTTATTTGTTGTATTTGTGTGGGTGATGTTGATTGTAATCTTAGTTTAATTATTTATCAAAAACAAACTATGCCACTAGAAATAATTGATGCAGATAAATTTGTGCTAGAGCAAGTCTTTAGACCCTATCAAAATATGCTTGGTGTAGAAAAGAGATTTGAAAAACAGCCATTTACTAATCAGAAAACTATTGAAATGCTGAAAGAAGATACCGAGTGGTCAAGAGCAGTTATTAACAGAATTAAATTCTGCAACTTTATCTGCAATAAATGGGTGAATCATCCAGTACTAAATTATTTAAATATAACTAAAAGAGACTAATCTTAAACCATTTAATTAATTATTATCAAAAACAAATGGGAAAAGAAACATTAAAAGACAAAATAATATTATGGTATTGGCATCAAATGAGCAAAATAATGAACTACACATTGAAACATCATGGATATGATTTCGGAATTTACTATATGTCGGAGTTAGATAAAATATACTCAGACCATAAAGACGAGATTAAAAGAGACTAATCAAATAATTAATTATTATCAAAAACAAATATGGAAACGCAAAAATTACAGGCTACAGCATTGCAAAGAATTCAATATTTCAAAAATGGAGCAGACAAGGACGGAATAGAGATAGCAAGCCAACAGCATTTGATGTTTGCCTATGAATATGTTGCAATGGCACTAAGGCATGATCTAGGAAGTTTAGCAGATGAGTATCTGGATAAGGAGATAGTACCGTATTTTAAAGATATTGCTAGGAAACTAAGCCAAGAAAGCTAATGTGATATAAGCTAGCAGTAGGACGTGGAAATGTATTAATAAGCTTATCTGTACACATTATCTTTATGTGATGGTCATGTGATTGAACATTCTAAACACGCAAGCATTTGTGGAGTCAACGGGGTACGATCCCGTGTCACCTAATTCTGAATTAGGCGTACTACCTGCTGTACTATGACCCCTTAACAGTGAATGCTTACGTGCTCTATAGTGTTCAATTTATAATAAATTTTATTTATCATTAAATTAATATGAGCAAATACCAAGATCGTATAACAGACGCTGCGAATAAGCAGGCATCCGAACAAATTATGACTTACGTCAAGACGTTAATAGAAAACAAAATGCGAATTGTAGCCCAAGAATGCTACTTAGCATGCTTAGCCGTAGAATCGGGAGAGGGTGAATGCGCAAGAGCTATTGCAACTCAATTTCCTGATTTAATTATTAGAATTAGTGGGAAAATAGTGAATGGTGGTGATACGAAACCGTATAGAGATTAGTGCCCTGTTATAATTAAAAGATGACAGAACAAGAAACATATAACGAAATTAAGTCAAAACTAAGCAACCGTGCATGGCGACTTAATAACCTGTATTGGATCGTGGACGAAAGAGGTCAAAAGATTAAATTCCGGCTTAATTATTTCCAAAAGTGGTTGCTTGAAAATCTTTGGTATTTCAACGTAATTCTAAAAGCCCGACAGCTAGGCATGTCAACCTTTATTGTCATCTTCATCACCGATGCTTGTCTATTCTATGCGAACAAGACAGGCGGCATTATTGATATAACTCTCGACGATGCAACGTCGAAATTAGATAAAGCTCGGTTTGCGTACAACAACTTGCCTGACTATATTAGACAAGGAATTAAATTAGACAAAGACAACACGCAAGAACTAAGTTTTAGCAACGGTTCAAAATTAACTGCGGATACTACATTTAGAGGGGGTACACTACAATATTTACATATATCCGAGTACGCGAAGATCTGCAAATTAGAGCCAATAAAGGCAAAAGAGATCAAAACAGGGGCTTTGAATGCCGTTGCAGTTGGACAAATGGTATTTATCGAGTCCACCGCGGAAGATGGGGAAGGTAATTTTTATGAAATATGCAAACGCGCCGAAGACATGTCTAAAATGTCGATAAAGCTCAGCGCCTTAGATTTCAAGTTCTTTTTTTTTCCATGGTGGAAGAATCAAAGTTATTCGCTAGCAGCTCCTGTAGATTTTGTCTCTAGTAGTAAGAGTATTGACTATTTCAATCAATTGGTTTTGAAAAAGGTATTATTAACAAGAGATCAGAAGTATTGGTACACCAAAAAGTATGAATTATTAGGTGAAGATATTAAGAAAGAGTATCCATCTTCGAGTGAGGAAGCGTTCGAGGCGAGCACTGAAGACAAATATTACAAGAAACAGATGCTCGAACTTAAATACGCAAAACGTATAACCGAATTCGCTTATGAGCCTGCGTTAGATGTTAATGTTATTTGGGATCTTGGGATAGATGATAGTGCAGCGCTAACTTTTGTGCAGATATCAGGTAAGGAGATAAGGGTTATTGATTATATAGAAGAATCGGGAGAGAAGATAGAGTTTTATATTTCGCTTCTCAAAGAAAAAGGGTATCGTTATGGTGTCATGGTGTTACCGCACGATGCCAACAATAGGTCATTACAAACAGGAACGACAACTTATGAAATAGTGACTAGCTATGGCTTCAAATGTGTAGTAGTTCAAAGAACTGACATTGAGATAGGAATCAATTTAGTTCGCAACATTTTGCCGAACATGTGGTTTATAGAATCAAAGACGGGGGATATTGTTGAGCATTTAGAGCAATACGCTAAGAAGTGGAGTGAGCAATTAGGCAGGTATACAGGACCAAAGCACGATCATCATTCACACGGCGCAGACACTATCAGATATCTAGCGATGTGGTATAAAGATATAAGTAAGGAGTCATCTACTAAGAAGAAGTTCGCCATTATACGAAACAAATATAGACCAGCAGGTGGAAGTTAATTTATATTTGTGCTACTCTTTGTTATATTTTTTATTATTCGATATGGAAATATATTATAAAGTGAGCAACACTTCACATATACCAGTTTTGAGGTCTTGGATTAAAGGGTTTTTAGCAGAAGACGAGATGCAAGATTATGAAGAATTCAAAAAAACACCACAATATTTGGGGCATGATGAAAAGAGTATGGAGATCAGAAGGAAGGTACCTGAATCATTAAAAGCAAAACCTTTTTTCAGTCGAATGAAGAAAAGTGTTGATGTTTCCGTAATCAATCCCGAAACTCAGGATTGGATGGTAGATAGAAGATGGTCATTGGGTCCTAGTTTAGATGCTTTGAAGGTGGCATCAATTTATGCATTAAATGAGGTTGTTGAGAAATACAACATAGTTCATAACAGAAAGGCAACTAGGGACGAGTTAATCAATTTAATTACAAGTACTTTTGGTTCTAACACAGTAATCATGACAGACAAGCAGTTGGAAGCTACAGGATTGCGAGCATTAGAGAAGAAGGAGATTATCCAAAAGGCAGCGCCTGAGTTAGGTATTATGCAGGTCACAATATTAACTACAGGATTACTAGACATTATTGAAATTGATCCAGTAGATGAAACAAATAAAGTAGATGAGGTCAAGCAAGTGATTGCACCAGTAAGCGCAAAAAAGCTTATAGTGAACAAAAGTGAGACAGTCTCGGCAGAGCTTGAAGCATTAGAGAGCATGACTGATGAGGAGTTAAAGGATTTCGCTGAAAGATCTAAAATTGATATGGGGGATGGGAAAAGAGAAACACTGATTGTAAATTTAGCTTTAATGTTTAATGAATGAGATGTGATTATTGTAAGAACAATTTCCAAGACAGTCTAGTTTTTACGATTATATGGAATGAAAAGAGAATGAGGGTATGCCCAAAAGATTTTGAATGGATATATAAGATAGAAATTGACAAGGCGAATATATCAAAAAAAGACGCAGTGATTGCAGGTGTTGACGATGCAAAGGATATTAAAAATTTATTAAAAAAAAGATGGCTACCGGAACTACTAGGGCGGTTATAGAAACTATAGAATTAGAAGGTAATGAGATGGAAATACTAATGAAAGTATTGCGTTTTTTGCGTGCTTGGGAATTTGGCGAGATGAATATAAATATAGCATCTTCCATTAATAAATACACCAAGGAAGTTAAGTCTAAGAGTATTATCATAAAGATGACGGATAGTAAACAATATATAATTAAAACTTAAACTATATGCCATTAGTTGAGACAAAAGCATTGCCAGCAGACTTTTATAAACAGTGGGTTAAGAAACACAACTTGAAGGTGAGTGGAGACACGCAGGAGGAGTTCGACGCTGTAAAGTTAGTTAGAGATAGATATGATGCTTCCAAGGTTGCTAGGCAGAATAATTGTTATTGGGATTTTTATGCTGATATTGCGACGGGCATTTCAGGTTCTACGGGGGGGGATTGGACAAGAAGGTGGGATTTACAAGAAAAGACAATAATGCCTGCTTATGCCAAATCATCAGGTGACGATTTTTATAGTAATATTAAATCTCCGATGACGTTGGGAAGAAAGAACGCCTTTGTAAGTCAATTCAGAAAGATCAATTTAGGGTGGGATGCTAAGCCCACATCTGACAAAGACATTGACAAGGATATAATTGTCTCGGCATGTTTGGATTATTTATGGAATACTGCCGACATCAAAATGCAGACTGTGTTGTGGGCAGGAGATGCTTATACACATGGTTCGGCATTCTTGCGTACAGTAGAGACTAGAAATACCTATAAAAGAAAGAAGATTAGAGAGCCTAAGGATGAGAAAGAAAAGGCATTGGTTGAGAAGGGGAAGTTATTTTGGGAGGATGATGAAGATTACACAGAGAGGAAGATTACCGTTGAATTCACTCCAATCAGGGAGTATTATCCCGATCCAGAGGCTAGGTGTCAGCATGGTGATCATTATTTTGCCAGATGGGGGATAAGACGACGTGTAGTCAGTCTTGATACTTGCAAACTTCAATACGAGAAAGATCCAAATGCTAAAAATGTATCAAAGATCAAACCTACATCATCTTATGTTAATGATGGTGATTATGAATTTTTCAGGAAACCACAAGATGTAGTTGATGTAGAGGCTGTAGAAATCTTAGAGATGGAAGATATGATAAATGATAAATATGTAGTAGTGGCGAATGATATAGTTATTCTCGAATTACCGTTATCTATTATTTCACCTGATTGCAAGTTAACTTATCATAAGATTGACTATATTAAAGTGGAGGGTCAATATTATGGAATGGGTGGGGCTGATATATTGATGAATCCGCAAGCGGCACAGGAGATCTTGGGTAACATGTTTAGAGATTACATGTATAGAACTTACAATCTAAAATATTTAATTGCCGGAGATGTACTCGGTGAGGTTGAAGAAGGAATGTTAAGATCAGATTCTATGTTTATCCCTTTAAATGTTGAGAAGGGTGAAGCTCTAGGCAGTAAAATTCAGCAAGTAGTTAACGCACCCATTGGTTTTGATGCGTTCAAATTATTTGAATTAACAGAGAGAGATGCAACAATTGCAAGTAATATAGATCCTTCGCAACTATCATTATTGAAGAGTGGGGAGACAGCTACAGCTACACTACAAAATAAGGAGCAGCTACAGGATATGATTGGTGGGGTTATTGATAATTTCACCCTAGAGGGTTTCAACACTGTGGGGCAGCAATTATGGGCAAGGATACAGAAAAGTTGGTCAGTCTCCAAGGTTAAGAGGATTACAGGGGAGGATGGGAAGGTGACAACAGAAGAAATCTTTAAAAAGATTAGGCTTGAGGGCATTAAGATTTATGAGAATAAAGATACAGGGAGACTTGAGAAAGAAGAAATTGATGAAAAATACAGTTTCTTTGAAGCTAAATCAAAATATACTAAAACAGATGAGGTTATGGAAGTGTTTATCACTCCAGAATCCAAAAGATCGTTAGGTGATGCGTTCGAGATCCAAAATATGAAAGAGATATTAGCTCAACTAAGTGGATTTATGGTTGACCCGAGTAACGAAGCTATGATGCAGCAGCATCAGATGCCGTGGATTAACGGACCTGAGGTTATTAAAGATTATTTGAGAACGATGAAGAAACCAGAGCGCTATGCTATACGTAATGATCATAGAACTGAGCAAGACGTGAAGATTGCCGAAGAACAGTGTATGGACATGTTAGAGAAATCAGTACCAGGCAGACCAGGTGAGAGTGATGAGCATAGAGAGTATCAGGCTAAGGTATTAATTTCGTTGAAGACTAGATGGAGCGAGATTGATAGAGAGGTCAATGAGGACTTGAATGATCAACAGAATAAAATTGCAGAACAAATGGGTGGTATAGATGAACAAATGGGTGGGGTTGATCCAATGACAGGAATGCCGATGCAGTCAACAATGCCGATGCAGTCAACAATGCCAGAGCCACAGGAGAATCAAAAACTTACAAGGGAGAAAGAAAAGCTCGAGGAGATAATCACAAGGATGGAACAGCATCAGGCTACTGATAGTTTGCCTAAGTTTATGATAAATCAGGCGGCAATGGCACCAATCCAAGGGGCTCAAGGGGGTGGAGCAGCACCACAACCAGTAGATCAAGCAAGCGTTGATGTGCCGATGCCACAACAACCATCAATGCAAGATATGGGTGGTATGGCAGCTGGAGTACCAATGCCAGGATAATATTTTTAAGATGTAATTATGAAATATACGATGCCCTATTCGTTAGAGGTTAGATTATCAAAGCTTACAGATGGGCAATTAATGAATTTAGTTGAATTGGGAAATATAAAAGGTTTTGCCATCCTAGGGGAATTCATACAGTCAGATATAGATGATATTAAGATAGATGTAATTAAGCGAATACGCAAGTACAGTTCTGAGGATTATTATCTTGATGGATATGCTAAGGGTGAGTATGATAGAGGTTTAGAGTACGCGATTATTCCCAAGTGTGCACAGGCGATATTGGATAGACGAGAAACGAAAAGGAGTTGACAACGTAGTCTAAATGCGCTAGATTAGTGAAAATATAAGCATACGGAACAACCGATGTTAGTTAATGTCAAGAAATGGACGTTAATTAACATCGGTTTTTCTATACGAAAAATTGAGTGTACATTAAATTTTTATCTACTATATATGGCGGATAACACAACTGTTGCAGCCCCTGAACTTAAAGCTGTAGTTGAAGAACTACCCTTTACGACAGACACGCACGCAACACAAGTATCAACTCCCAGTGATGATACCACTGGACACGTTGGAGAAACGCAAGAAGTATCGACTACTGCCCCCATTATTGGGACACCAGATGTTAACGAAGAAGAAGAGAAGATTAGAGATGCGCGTTATGCAGGCACCCTCGAAAAAGAACGAGTCGATAAGAGGGCTAAAGAAGAGCAGCTAACAAACTACACTAATTGGATCGCAAAAGATCCATCTCGAACAAAACAAGCTTTGATAGAGATTGACAATATGTCCGAGGCCGAGGCTGATAGTTATGTTAGTCAATTAAGAACAGCAGGTTATTGGGGTGGTTCTACTCAGAACACACAACAACAAGCCATTGCTCCTAATTTTGATTCTAATAAGATCAAAGAGGAAGTAAAAAACGAGTTGAGGTTAGAAGATCAGAGGAATACTGGTTATAAGAAATATTTTGACACAGTACCAACGATGAACCCTCAAAACGTAAAAACTGAAGATATTGACGACGCTAAAGTACTAGCCAATGCAGTTGAATATAGGGCATTACAGATGGTCAACAAGAATCCTGAATTGGATTTTGGAGAAGCATTAGTAACTGCACATAAGAAACTAACAGGACAGAATGACGAACAAATTAAAGCAGCTAGGGAAGCAGGACGACTAGAAGGTTTGGTGCAAACAAATGTATCAAATAGTTCATCAGTCCCAGGCTCGACTGGTCAACAAGTTAAATCTTCGATAGTTAACATTAGTGCATCTGATAGAGCAGCAGCAGATCGGCAAGGTATTGATCCTGCTCTGTATGCGAAATATAAAGGGCAGAAGATTACAATAGTAGATTAAGGGTTAATGATTTTTATCTATTAAATTTACGAATATGGTCGGAGCATTATCACGAGGTTCAAGATATGGATTGCCTGAAACTTTAATGCCAGTCAACTCCAATGTTACTTTAGCTTCTGGGGATTTAGTTAACATCCAAGCTGGACAATTAGAAGTTGTTGATGCAGGAGAAAGAATTTTAGGAGTTATTAAGCAATCTGCAACAAGTGCAACAGACAATTGTCAAGTTATCGTTACTCCAGGATTACAGATAGTCATGGACAACGACAATCTTGTTACAACTTTTGGAGCAACACATGTAGGAACTTATTTCGATACTATCGGTGCGACTGGTGCACAAGTTGTCGATACGTCAACTACAATTGGTTCAGAAGTTACTACGCAATCAGCACAACTCTTATGTTTAGGGTATAACCCACAACTAGGAGGAGACTATGACGCGGATGTTTCAATTGGATTGTTTATGATTTTTGAAAGTGTTTGGACAAAATAATTTATTTAATTTTTTTATAATATAGAACATGCCTTTACCACAACCCCCAATGTCATTAGGCTCATATGCCAATGAGATTGACCCAGCAGTTAGAAATTATTTTATCGAGAGTTACGATCTTTACAAGTCTAAGTTATCAACGGTTGCTAAGGTAATGACTCAAGATAGAAGTTCAGATGTACAAGCTGGAATTTCAGGACTAGGATCATTCCAACTAATTCCTGAAGGAACAAAGTATCCTTTAGATACTTTTTTGGAGACCTATAAAACATCTTTTGTTCAACAAAAGTATGGTTTGAGTGTTGCTGTTACTATGGAGATGATGAAATGGGATCTATCGGGTTCAATGTCTGCTAAGAGCATTGGTTCTGCGATGGCAAAATCTGCTATTAATAAATCAGAAGAATTGATTGCAAGTGTGTATAATAATGGTTTTAACACAAGTTTCACCAGTCTTACCGACTTAAAACCATTATTCTCTACAGACCATACCCGAGTTGATGGTGGGACTTCAAGATCTAATGCAAGTTCTACTTCTATTCCACTTACTCACGACAATTTGAGAGCTGCAATTACACAGATGAGAACTCAAAGAGATAGTAGGGGTAAGATTGCAAGTATCAATCCTAGGATTTTACTTGTACCACCAGCTTTGGAACATGATGCGTTGGTGATTACTAAGTCTGCTAATAGATCTGGTACTACTGATAATGATATTAATGTTAACAGTATGAGAGAGTATACAGGTGGAGAGCTAAAAGTGGTTGTATGGGAATATCTAACATCAACTACAGCTTGGTTCTTGATTGATCCTAATACAAACATGATTACCTACAAATGGGGTGATAAACCACAGGTTGGAGAATTAGATGATACTACTGGTAAACAGGAAGATGTTATTTATTTCAAAGGTCATTTTATGGCTGCAACAGGATGGGGTGATCCACTCGGTGCTTTCGGTTCACCAGGAACTGGTGCTGCTTATGCGTCTTAATTGAGGTTAAACCTTTGGGGATTACTTTAGGTCAAATCCCTTCCTAAACAATCTATTAGACCTTCAAGGATAAATGAAGGGTAGAATATTAAGATTACTTTTTAAAATAAATTTATGGGTATTGCACATTATTCAGGACCAACTGATTCAAAAAGTGGATTTAGAGTGAATGGTGTTCCAGTTAGTAATTACGTTCATGTTTATGAAGATTTTAAAGTGAGCCCCATTACATCTAAAATAGCTGGTGGAGCTGCTACAGGTACAGCAGGAGATTTAAATATAATGGGGTTTGAGAGGAATATATTTAATTATACGCCAAAGGGAACACAAACGATTTTAGCACCAGTTTTAACTGATACAGGTTTAAACATTGCGATGGACCAAACTGATAATGATGGAGTTGAGATAGGTAATTCTGCAATTGATAGAGCTAGAAGTATTTTCACTATTGGAACATCAGACGCATTTTTCTTGAGTGTAAGATTTAAGATTGGTGATGTATCAGGAACAGATGATTGTGCAATAGGTTTCAGGAAAACACAAGCAGCGCAGGCTAATTTCGATGATTACACTGATTTGGCTTCACTGAATGTTATATCTGGTGCAATTAACATTGAGACTGTACTTAATAATGCAGCAACTGTCACAACAGACACAACTAATACTTGGGCAGATGCAGCAACTAAAACAATTACTGTAAAAGTGACTAAGGCTGGTGTTGTAACCTACGAGATTGATGGAGTAGCACCGAAAGTTGTAGCAGCATTCACATTTGATTCTACCGATGTAGTAGTGCCATTCTTTTTCTTTTTAAACGCCACAGATCTTGTGGATACTTTAGAAATAATTAGTTGGGAGTGTGGTTCACAAGAATTTAGAAATGTAGTTTAGTTTTTAATATAGATATTATGTTCAGAGTAACAAATAATGATGCAAATGCGAGGATTAATTGGTCGGGAAGAATAGTTATCGAACCTAATGGTTTTGTCGAAACAGATGAAGATACTGCCCGAGCTGTGCAAGTTGTTTATCCTTGGTTAGAAATCAGGGAAGTCCAAAAAGAAGTTCGCAAGGAAAAGGCAAAACCAACTAAAACAAATAACAAAGAAGTGGTAGAGGTAGAAGAAACTACTTTGGCAATAGAAGCTGAATCAGAAGATTTAAATCCTAAAATGGGAAAGAAAAAGACTGATATTTCTAATACTAGGAAATAAATATGAAGATACGTAATCCAGTAGCAGGAGTCAATATTAATAACACTGATTTGAAACTTGAGGGTGGTGCTGAAATTGAGGTCTCTACTGTTGTTGCGTATAGGTTATTAAATAAGTATGAGTTTTTAGAGATTGTGAATATTGATAGAGGAACAAGTCCGGATTACCTTTGGAGAGTTTTACAGAATAGACCAGGACCGATTAGATTATTTATTCGCAGGATAGGACAGAGAATATCATTTTATGGCAAGCAACTACTTAATACAGAAAGATTTATATGTGATAGGATCGGAAACTCAATCAAGTACATTAACAGCACTTTACGGAGGTAACACCAAAACTATTACCACAGGAGGGATGGCAGAGATTACTTTATTTATAAAATATACTGTTAATGGGAGTTCAGGCTCAAACCGAACTCTATATTTACAGATTGAGGGTGGACCAGATGCTTCTGATTTGTACTTATTGCAAAATTTTGAATATGATTCAACAAATAAAGTTGTGGTGGGTTATGACGATGTGAGGGAGTGGCGAAATAGTGCACCAGGTGTGACATACAAAGAAACTTTTAATCGACCGATATCTTTTAGAAGTTTAAGGATTAGTTTAAGAGAGAGTGGATCATCTAATTTTGGGACAATAAGTGTGCGTTATACATTATCAGGTGTTTAATTTTTAGAAATATTAAATGAAGACTTACACAGGACAGAAAATAATAGATGCAGTAACAGTAACTACTACATCAAGTGCAGTTTCGATTAGAGGAGCAACCAAGGTAATGTTGGTTGGTCAAAGATCGGCGGATGCAGGTGGAACGACAGCATTCAGCGCTACCGTCTCGGTTGATGGAGTGAATTACGTTGCCTATAATAAATGGATTGATAATGTTACTAATAGTAATGTACAAACTCTAACTAGAGTAACATCTAAGGCAATTGCAGCAGCAAATGGATTTATATTTTTAACGATGAGTCCAGAAGATACATTTGCATGGATCAAAGTCACAGTAACAGAAACGGCAGACGGCACGCATTCAGCGTGGTTATATTTAGAAAATGAGGCTTAAAAATGTCAACATTTACAGATATAGGTGATATAGACACAAGTTTTACAGAAAATTACGACGTCGTAATTATTACTTACGATGATGCGAACTATACATATGACGATATAAGAGTAACTTATGATGGCGCAGTAGAAACTAATTGGAATAGCGAGAATGATGTAACAACAATTTTTACTGATTATAATGATATATAATGGCTTATCCAACAACATTAGATAGTTTAACAGATCCACAATCAACAGACAGATTGAATAATGCAAGTCATTCAGTGATACATCAATCAGTAAATACTGCAATCGAAGCACTAGAAGCGAAAGTTGGTATAAATTCAAGTTTAGTGATCATAAGTTTGGATTATCTAGTTAAGAGTCTATCTAGCTCCAATCCTGGACATGTACATACTCTAAGTAAAGGAGCCACGGATGTGACAGCTACAGTTGCAGAGGTGAATAAATTAAGTGGTGTCACCGCCTCGACGACGGAATTAAACTATGTCGATATTGTAACCCCTGGGACCGCAGAAGCATCTAAGGCTTTAATAACTAACCCTAGTAGGGATATATCACTTGGGACTGGTGATATAACAGCTACAATTGGCACCTTTACTAGTCTTTCTGCCCCACTCCCACAAGGTTATTTAATTAATGGGAAACTTTCAGTCACGGTTGCCTCAAGTCACATCACAGTTGCTCTAAAGACATTAGCTGGGGGGGATCCAAGCACAACGGATCCAGTGTATTGTCGAATAGGAGATACAATACGTACTAGGACATCCGCACTATCTGTAACAAAGAACGCAGGAACTAATTGGTTCAACGCTGGAGGTACAGAACTAACTGGGAAGGAGATTGATTATTTCACTTATCTTGGATATAACGCAACGGATGGTGTTGTAATTGGTTTCGCAAGAATACTAGGTAATAAATATAGCGACTTTTCTACCACTACCACTAGCGAAAAATACGCGGCTATTTCTACGATAACTAATGCTGCAAGTACAGACTATTACGAAGTTGTAGGAAGATTCGCAGCAACACTAACAGGAACTAATTGGAGTGTCCCAACCTTTAGCCCGACTAACTTAATTAATAGACCAGTATACGAAACTAGGCTGTTGGACTGGACATCAGCACCACAACCACAAGGGGGTACTTATACGGTAGTCACTGTTCAAAAATCAAAATATCAAGTAACAGCAAATAATAGAATTATAGTAACGTATTTATCAACCGGCACTTTCGGGGCGACCATTAATGAATTTAGACCAACCCTACCTTTCACAAGTGATTTGGGGGGGCAGCCTGGTATATCATACACAGCCGGTGTTGCTGCGGTATCGAGGACTAATAGTGGTATTTTCCAAGTAGTCAAATTTGACGCTGGTAATTTTGCTACAGGTTCACAAGGTTTTGCATTTAATTCAATATTTGATATTTAAAATGAGTTTAAGCTTTTTAGAATTTAAAAGAAGAGTTGGAAAGAATATAGGATACTATACTGACGCAAACGGTTGGTCGGGGACAAGTACTGATGTTACTGAGGCTGATGTTGGGGAGTTGGTTAATGATATTTATAGGAATGAATTGTTCCCTTTATTCGCAACTCAATACCCCCAAGACTTCACTCAAACAGGAACGGCAAATAGTTGGATAGCAAATGGGACTGCAAATGCTGGATTAACTGGAGACACAATTACAACGACAGGTAGTGTATTCACAAATTCAATGGTTGGGTTGTGGCTATATAATAGTACAGATGCTTCTACTGCTCAGATAACGATATATAACAGCGCAACCTCAGTTGATGTTAACGATACTGACATTTCCGATTGGAGTGGTGATAGTGTCTATGTTCTAGGACAAAAATTCAGTTTTGGAGGAGATTTGGGTGATTTATATACAGTTAAATCAGTAGGCTTCAAATATAACACTACAAATGATTTTTATACAACCAGTGAGATCAGAAGCGAGACTGATCTATTTCGGTATGGGAATGAGGTTGGTAGCGAGGCGTTTCCAAGGGTATATCTAACAACACTTACAGTTGGTGGTGTATTGGTAGGAGGGATAGGGATTTTACCTGCATACCAGACAAAGATTACAGATGCGATTAGAATTACTTATGTTAAAAAGCCCACGGTATTATCAGCTGATTCTGATACAGTTAGGTTGCCTGTAGATACTCCGTTAATTTATGGTGCAACTGCACGAGCTTTCGAGTATAAAAAAGAATATGATAAAGCAGCTTATTGGTCATCCAAATTTGAGTTAAGCAAGCCTAGAGCAGTAAGTCAATATAGACCTTTGAGCGTTAGTAGGGGGAATAAAATGAGATTACCTAGGAGATTTGCGGCAATAACTAATAGATATATTTAATTAAATAAATTATGGCACAATATTTGTATCAAGAAGTTATGAATGTTCCAGGACTGAATGGAACAGCAGGAGATAGGCAAAGACAATTATATGAAAGGCTAGGATCTCCTATGGGAAGTTATCGGGGATCATACGACCAGAATATTTGGTTGTTAAATCAAATTAGATCGGGTAATTTAAGTCAGTCACAACAACCTTCAAATACAACTCCACAAGCACAGAATTCGCAGGTAGTACCAACTCCTAGTACCATAACACCTTTTTCACAAGTATTACCTTATGATAAATTGTTCAACCCCAATCTAGTTACGGGTTTAGTTGAGGGCTTTGTGGCTCCCGACATTAATAGAAATAGAGAATCAGGATTCCAGGATTTAAATAGCAACCTTGCAGCAACTGGAAGATTTAGAACGGGAATGGCAAACGTTGATCGAGAGAATTTTGGTAATCAATTTAGTAGGCAATTACAAGAACAAACCGCTGCTGGTGTTGGACAATTTAATAACTATCTAACAGATTATTACAATAACCAATCAGAACAATATTATAAGAATCCATCAACGTATACGCAGGATACTTTGCCAACATTCGATAGTTTTGCAAGTAACAATCCTGGGTTATCAGGACAGTATGGAAACCAAACTAATATACCTAACAGTTATCAAAATTATTTTAAATTCTAAACAAAATGGCTACATCACAAGATTTATACAATGAATTACAAACTTTTGGTAATCAGATGCCTGACTTTAAGACTCAAATTACTCAACAATATGATAATCCAATCTTAAAGCCAATAATACAGGAAGGTGCTAATCTACAAGCGCAATACTTACCTTCGTTATTTGAACCATTTACTCGGATGGGAACAGGTGCAGGTGATATGAGTGCAGCCGCTAAATTAGCAGCTGTGGGTGGCAGTATAGGAAGATTACAAAGCAGGATTGGTGCAAACGCTAATACACAGAATTTTTACGGAACACAGATCAATGAATTAGCGAATAAAGCAGGTCAGAATTGGCAAATGAAAAGAACTGGTATGCAAGATTTATATAATTTAGCATTTCAACGAGAGCAGGCAGATATACAGAATAATATGTCACGACAATCACTAAGAGCATCACAGGCAGCAGCTAATCCATCATTTCCTGAGATGAATTTTCCTGGTCCAAGTCAAGGAACAACACAAGCCAATGACCCAAGATTGATAGCATTAATTAGAATGGGACGGGATCTCACGAGGGTAAGAGTAACTAACCCTAGTCATTGGAATAAGATTTATAATGGATTGAAGATGCTTGGCGTTGATGGTACTCAGATAGATTTTAGAAACTTTAAATTTTAAATAATACAGATGATATCGGATTTAAACGGACTTAATCAAATGTTATCTCCAAAGCCTAGTGCTCCTACGTCTTCTGGGGGTAGTGATCAAGACAATTATAATTATTACAAGAACATGTTTCAGTCCTTTGCTGGTAGCCCAACTGTCCAAAAACAGATCTTGAGCGAGTTTTATTCGTATAATAGTCCCGAGGAAAAGCAGAAAAGAAGTTTTAAGAATATGTTGAATGAAGCTATGTCTCAGCAAAATGCACCTCAGCCTCAATACGATGATTACGGGATGCAAGATCAAGGTGGTGGATTACCACCAGGAACACCAATAGATAATGGTTATGGAGTTGTTGCTCCACCAGGAACTATGGGTAGATATGATACTGCAACTGGACAAAACAGAGTAATCGCACCAGGAACACCAATAGATAATGGTTATGGAGTTGTCGCTCCACCAGGAACTATGGGTAGATATGATACTGCAACTGGACAAAACAGAGTAGTCACATCAGGAACACCAACTCCTGATGAAACCGAAGGATCATTTGGATTCGGTACAGATAAAGGGAATCTATTCGGAGAGGGTGGATTAGTAGGATCAATGAGCCAACCATTTAGACAAGGGCTCATTAATCCTGCTGCTGCTCTGATACAGTCTGGAGGTAAAACTATCGCAGACGTAATAAAAAAAGCATCTTTTAATGCTGCGGCTAGGGCAGGTAAGATTAAGGGAGCTGAAATACAGCCCGATGGGACTATCTATATAAGAGGAGAGGATGGGAATATTAAAGAGATTATAAATGGGAATGCACTCGAAGCTGCATTTGCCAACTCCGAGAATAACGTACTCAAGCAACAGAAGTTATTAGTGAGCGACGAGGAGAACCAAGATTATACGTCTAATCCAGGTTTAGGCGGCTTAAAATCAGCCGTTGGAATACTATCATATGCAGCCCCAGTAGGAAAGATAGTGCCTGGAGGTACTAATGTTTTAGGGAAGGCTCTTAGTGCTGGTGCAAAAACTGCAATACCAGCAGGTATGTTTGGGTTTGGGACTTCAAGACCTGGAGAGGAAGTTGATAAAACTCTTGAAGCTGCTGGAACAGGATTTGCGTTCGGAGCAGGAACAAATTTATTTGGTCAAGCGGTAAAAGCGATTAAAAATATTCCTAATAACAAAATCTTGAGTTCTATTGATAGTCAGAATCAAGGATTGGCTCAAAAGTATCTTACGAAAGGAACAGATCCTGGGTTGGTTGCGGATAGGTTCAATAATTTAACAAATGCAAGACTCAACTATATTACAGAGAACTTAACGGGGTTAGATCAACAAAGAGCATTAAGTGCTCTCTCGAAAGTTACTGAGAAGACTGATCCTTTTTACAGCACAATAACTAGGCAATTGAAAGCAGTCGAAACTACATTACCTAAAGGTGGGTTCAAAGGGAATCTTGATAAGCTCGGAAAAACAATTGAAGAAAGGGGTATAAAAATTATCCCAGATAAAAATCCAACAGGCATACAAGATGCAGCTTCTTTGAAACAGAAGGTGGTTGAAATCGTAAGATCCGAGAAAGTAGGAGGTGTTGGTGGCGAAGGTATGGGTAACGCATACAAAAAACTATCTGAACGTTTTGAAGAAGAAATAAAAGGTAAAGTAGGAAAAGTGGATGGATTATTTGATAATTGGATAGGAAAATTAGAAGAGAATGGAGTGGATATTAATGATAAGTCTATAGGATCTGTATTTGACAGAATCGTAAATTTAACAAAAGATCCGTCGATGGGGAATATTACAGGAACAATTAAATCGTTAGATAATACTCTAGGTAATGCCTATAAAGCAGTAAACACTGGATCAAGACAATTATCAACAAGTGAACAAGCTAGAATGTCCTTCAGGGAATCATTGAGTGCTATAGTCAAAAATGATTCAAGCGTTTTGGGTGATTTATATAAGAAAATGAGTTTGTTACATCAAGCCGCTCCTGATGTTATAAGTCAATATAACAAAGGTGGGTCGTTCACTTCACCTTTATTATTGGGTAGTTTAAAGATTCCTACGGGGAACCTAGTTAATAAGATTGAACAGAATGTGGGTAGAAGTCTACAAGGTTTCGCTGGAAGATTACCAGGGCTTCCTGGGCTCCCTGGGCTTCCTAAGATTCCTAGTGGTTTGCAAAACTTTACTAAAAATATAAACATCGTACCACAATTAATTAGTACTCTGACTAATAATGGGGATCAATCTCCTATCAGTTCATTTGAGGGGATGCCTATGGATACAAACTCACAAATGGGGATGTCTATGAATACAAACTCAAAAAGGGGGATGCCTATGAATGAAGGTGGTAACACTCAAGCATTGAATCAAGTTCTGCAATATGGATTGTTGAATGGATTTATAGATCCTGCCACTTACAATGCACTGTACAAACAAGACACTACTAGTGATATCTTGAGTGTTACTGAAAAGAAAGCGCGAAATTCAGCTAATATTGCGCTTCAAAATCTTAATAATATGGAGGAGATTATTAAAAATAATTCTGAAGTATTCAATCCGCTTAATATAAAAGGCAGGATTCAAGATCAGCTCGGTGGAATTGTTGCTGACCCTAATAGGGCATATGTTAAGAATAATTTAAATATTCAATTAGCGCAAACTATTAGAGCCTTGAGTGGTACTGCTGCAAGCGATAGTGAAAGGAAGTTCTTGGCTGAACAGCAACCTAATACTAACGATACTGTAGAAGTCTCATTGGAGAAATTGAGAGCGCTGCAAGAGTATGCCCAGAGAGAATCAGACTTTTATAATAACTTATAAAGATTAATAGTATGGCTATTCAATGGATCAACAACCTATCTGCTTCGATTAACCAATCCTCACCTGGGTTATCAGCTCCCAATGAGTTAGAGATATCCGTTAATAATTCCCAGGCTCAATTAGCTAATTGGAGCCATAGGAATGGAGCTGATTTATTCTTGGATAGTATATCAGCGTCAGGGTCAGTGAAAGGTTTACACATGTACCAGAAGGATACTGGGGTGAATTACCTACATATGGTTCACAATGGTAATTTATACATTAATGGAGTAACCACGTGGGCTTCACAGGATTTAAACGATTGGGATACTGCCAGTACTATTAATATGACAAATCATATTAATAGGCACTATATGGCGAGTTCTACGAGTGGAGAGAGATTGAAATATGCAACGGAGACGGGTGCTGTGACAACTGTTACTCCGTGGACTGCAATAGCCTCGTCGAGTTCTACAGCATCCACCCTAATTACGACTACCGATGTTTTTACTGTTAATATGATTGGATTTACTATTTACAATGTTACGGATAGTACTAACACCACAATTATAGGATATACAAGTCCTACAACTGTAACTACAGGCACAGCAATTAATGATACTTGGGACAGTGACACTTTAGCTATCTATCTTGATCCAAAATATTTAGCGGCAAGTGGTGCGTATATGATGATGGATGGTGGTACGACATTTCCTAGGAGGGCTTATATTACTGAGCCAGAGAGTGACACCATTAAACTTGGTTCTAAATACTTTGTGAGTAATCTACCAATTACAGGTATTGAGTCTTTTGGTAATGGTAGGAATTTTATTATCTTTTCGAGAGACGGGTATATAGTAGCTGATCCTCAAAGCTTTTATAATACTCCAGTTGATGGTTATGGTTGTATATCGCATAGAAGTATTAAGATTGTCAAAAATAATTTAATTTACTTAGGAGTTGATACATTCAATGCGCTTCCTTTGAATGCTTCTTATCCTACTGATATTGCAAAGAAGATCAAGAATGATAAAACTGCGGATGCGTTGTTTAATAAGATTGATTGGTCGGTTGCATCAACTTTTGCCTCTGGTAGGAAAGGAGATTTGTATTGGTGTGCTGTTCAGAATTTATCTGCTACTGTAAAAGGTCAGACAATAAATAATGCAATATTTATAATTGACACCTCTCAGAATAGTTGGAGGGTTGACACTTATGCGACTGGTGAATTGGCTTCTATTATGGCTGAATTTACTAATAGTAGTGGTGTAACAGATTTATACGCTGGAAGTCTAAGTAATGGTACGGTTTACAAATTAGATACACCTGGATTATATAGCGATGACAATAGGTCAGGTACTCCTGTAGCGGTTACTGGAATGATTAGGGGGTCATTTCTAAAAATGCAGAATAGGAGAACTGCTGAGCCGTTATTGAAGAAAATACATAAAATATACCTAGAATACACCTCTGCCAGTCCAATAACTGTTAAATACTCAATTAATGGAAGTTCAACTTACACCACATTAGCTGAGACTTTTCCTGCCTACTCCACGAATTTATGGACTACAAACTTTTTTAATTTTGGAATTGAATGTTTCTCAATTAGTTTACAGTTCGAGTGTGCAGGAGATTACGTTATCTATGCTTATGGATTAGATATTGATTTTAACAAAGGTGAAGGCATTAAAGGACTATGAACAATGATAATTCAAACATTAATAGTTTATATGATGCAGGATTTAATAGCTTACTGGAGAAGACTTCCAATATCGAGATAAATGATGGAGATAAGCTGTTAGCCAGTGATAAGATTGATTTAACAATATTAGATAAGAAGACTAGTCAAATTGTCAAGACTGATAAAATTATAATATTGAGTGGTACTTATGACATTCCGACCCAGGTATCTACAGCTCAAAAAGTATTTAATCACGATCTAGGTTATGAACCTGCTTTCTTTGCTGAGTGGAGTACAGATGATAAAGTTTACCATCCGATTCCTTATAACAGGAACTACTTTTCCTTGGGGGGATTTGATGGATTTTATGGGATAAATGCCAGGGTAACGGCGAATCAATTCATAGTTGATGTGTATGCGAATGTAACTTTAGTGATTACATATCCAATTCATATAAAATACCATATTTTAAAAGAAGACCTCAATGAACAATTCCTTAGTTGATAAAAATTCTACTAGCGTTACAAGAGAAGAGATCTATTCTGGGGATTCAACTGTTTTTCAACTGAGTGATATTCGTAATTTCAAGATATATAGGAAAGACAAGGCTTATATGAGAGGTAGCACTACACTTTTGAATATTCCCCACAACTTAGGTAGCGTACCGGCGCATTTAATTTTTGTTAAAGGTAGTGGATTACCAACAGGGAATAATAATGTACCCTATTTTGTGAATGACGGAATTAATAATTTTAGAGTAGAAATGGCTATTAGTGATAAGAATATAGAGTTTGTTAGAAATTTTACGACTTTTGATATAGAGATCTCGTTTATTCTATATAACCCTTTGATTGCAATATGAACACTCAATTAAACAGATATAACTTAGGTGTAGATGCACAATTAAGTATTATCCAAAGTCGCAATCCCTTGATTTTTAAAACGGATACAGTTACACTAATCAAAGATGTTGGAGCAACCACTGCGAATTATTATATTGACCACAACCTAGGATATATTCCTGCCCACCACGTTTATTTTACAAACGGTAATGATTATTATAGTAGAGTACCCTATAACACCATAATTGCTACAGAGTTTGATTTGAATTTATTGGTGGATATGACGGAGATGAGACTTACTATTATAATTAACATGGCATCAATCTCGGGAATGGTAACCGTACCCACGAGAACAGTTACTTTTAAATATTTTATATTAAGGGAGCAAGCGAATTAAGATGAGCTACTTCGATCCAATACCAACATCAAGTACTGGGACTGCTAGTAACCCAACGGTTACAAGCAGTGTTCCATACGCAATTAAACTAGACGACACTAGTACTAGTAACGTTACCTATGTTGCGGAAGCAGCGATAGCCTCACTAGGGTCTGCTGCTGTATGGAGAATTAAAAAACTTGATGAGGTCTCAGGTTTAGTGATAACTTGGGCAGATGGCAATGCAGATTTTGATAATATTTGGAATAACAGGACGTCTATTTCTTATTCATAAACATATGTGGCAAGCAAAAATAATTGAAATGGATAAATTGTTGGTTAATGATCGTAAATTAAATGTAGGGGACATAATATAATATGGCAACATATGCACTTGTTACAACAGGAAATCTATCTGGAACAATCGCAAATCAGATAAGCGGTGGATCTGCAACCATACATGCGAGTACAAATACTAGTGTCCCGACTGGTACGGACGTCTTCGGAGCTACTTTTACTGCCCCGAACACAACAGATACAAGTAAAGGTGTATTTTTTTACCTGGCTGACAAATCTACATCCACATCTATTACAATTACATTACAAGAAGATATTCTAGGTACCGCTACATGGTTAGACACCGCAGCGGTAGCAGCAATAAATTCTAGCGACTTACCTTTAGCCGTAGTGGGATCGACCAATACAGGACGTGCATATGGGCAATTCGTAACACCATATGTATACGCCACGACTGGGGCGAACAGGTACAGAATTAAGTTCCGAGCGGCAGGTGCGGCTATTGCAACTGCTCAAGCAGGAAGCGGTGGTACGATATGGTATCAGGCGGTGGATAGCAGGACAGCAACAGCAGGTGCGGCGGATACTTGTTTTCTTTCGGGGATTAACGGTAATACAACACCAGTTGTAGTGACGGTGGATTCTAATGTCAGTACGTTCTTGGGTTCAAATGTTGCCCTTGCCACTCCTTCAAATTCGAGGGTAGACAATTGTGGTTTATACATAGGGATCGGAGGAAAATTAAAAGCATCCACGTCTGCTTCTGCGATATTGACCTATAATGGTCCAATTATCGTGGATGGGGACGGCGAAATTGAACAAGATATGTCGAGTGCTGGCTCGTTCGAATCTACATTCAGAATTCAGGCAGTATCGACCCAAACACAAGGGATTTTTATATGTCCGAACGGAAAAGATAAATTCAAAGGTGATCCATTTACCCAAGAAATTGGTTATGTATCGGGGCTAGGGACTGCTGCAAGTCCTATTGTACTATCAGCCGCTGTAACTGGATGGAAGACAGGAAAAGAGATATACATTAGTGCCACTTCTAATTCCGCAACAAACTATAATGAAGGAGAGAAGAGATTTATATTATCCTTTCCTTCAACAACAACAATGATAGTTAGTGCTACATCTGGCGGTGCTGAATCGGCTTTATCATTTACGCACACGACAGCATGTGATATTGTCTACGCACACGCTAATGTAATAAGAGATAGCGTAGACACTAAGACGTGGAAGTACTCCAATGGTGCGATAGTGGCAGGATATACGGTTTGGGATTCATTCAAGACAGATCTGACAGGTGGTAACAGTTTATCAAATGGGATCGTGCTTAGGGCAACACCATTTGGAGGGGCTATTACAAGAATTACACTCGGAAATGGTGTTTTCTATAGAACAGGGAGAGGAGATCCAGTAATCGGGGGCAATTTAGATGCAAGTATTGCGAGCTATCCGAATCTAACCTCGCTGTACTGCACAAGTGCTATCTCGCACACATCTGGGAATGGATTCTCAATCACGCAATCCAATGTAATAATAGATAATTTGTATGTGGGTGCCTCACAAGGTGTTGGGATAAGTCTAAGCGGTGCATCTGGTGTTGTACTTAATAATCCGACACTCAATGCGAATGCAATCGGCATATCTGGTTCTGTTGCGATAAACACAGGGGGATCAAATAACAAAATTATAAATGCAAAAATAAATGCGACGAGAGGTTATGGATTATTCTTCAATAATGCAGAGGATATCTTTTTCACTAACGGTGGTAATGGCAATAATGGAATTAATCAGTCAGGTAACATGCTATGCGGAACCACACATAACAAGGTATATTTCGAAAATATGACAGTTGGCTCTGGAACTCTAATAGCTAGTTATACTCTAATGCTTAATGGTTCTGAGATTAATTTCCAAAAACACAATGCCACGGATAATTATCATTTTTGGTTTACGCCGTTTGGCAAGGCAGAATTAACTGGACTTACAGGATGCCCCGATGCAACAACATCGGCAAACGGCAATCCAACTTTAACTATCACGCCAGAAAGTACATCACCTGGATTTATTTGGAATTTTCAGTCTTTAGTGCGACCCAACAGCTCGGCATTCATATTATTGAAGAACCAGAAGAATGTTACTTATGGCACAGATGTGCTAACGCTAGATTTATATTTACCGGGCTCAACTGTTGCAGATAAAACTGTTAATGCACCAAACGATACTGTAGAAAATACTCTGGTTTTGTCACAAAGTTATACAGGTATCGTGCCACTTCTTGCCAGTATAGAAATAGTAGCAAAAAGTGTTGCCGTCGGTGCAAAAACTAGAATCTCTAATATATATAATGGAACCAACGATATTATTAATTTAAAAACTTGGTATAGAGGAAAACCTGCTACAATACAGTTTGAGCAGTTAGGAGATAGTCAGGCGGTTTGGCAGGTGCCAACGGCAACGCTTACAACATCTGGCACAACAGGGAAATACTTAACTAAAATATTAACATTGGCTAAATTCATTGGTCTTAAATAACAAAAATGAATAAAAACATGCAACCTGAAGTCTTAAATGAAAAGATAGAAAATATAAATGTAAATATTAAAGATTTTAAAGAAAATACTGGAAGGTCCTTTGAGGATCTAAAGGGATTAATTAAAGAGTTTCAATCGGATCTTAGTCTTCAAATCAGATCCACTAATTTACGCATAGATCTACTCCATGGCACATTGGAACAATCTAAGGCAGACCGAAGGGAGCTACACAAAGAGGTGGACGCCCACTCAGTTAAAATTACCGCAGAGGAATTAGTTTTAAAAGAATTAACGGATAAGATAGTCAAGTACGAGAATAATGTGAGAGGAGCAAAATCGGTGTACTCCACGCTTTTATCTATTATCGGATTTGTTGGTGTAGCTGTTGCTGCAATTCTTGGTTTATTATCCTTAATTGGGAAATTTAATATTAGTTAATTATACATGGCTAGACTAACAGATCTACAAATTACAGCTTCTTATCAGGATCATCTGAACTGGGGAAGTCCATATCCTGGTATAGATTTTGGCGATAGTGGGCGCGAAGGCTTCGCAATATCACCACTTTTTTCCGGGCGGTGTATTTTTGTGGGAAAAGACAATGCCGGGGCTAATTATGTAGTTGTAGATTCGGGTGAAGAAGGTCATTTCTACTATGTACACAACAAACAAAATACTGCTTCTTTGGGTCAGTGGCTAGATTGCCATTCGGACATTGTTGGATTTATGGGCAGAACAGGAAACGCAAGTGGACCACATTGTCACGTTGGCAATAAGGTCAATGGTAATTATATAGATTTTGGTAATAAACTAGCAAGAGCTTATCCTAATCCACCAGATACCGACTCCAATTCTTATAAGTTATTCAATACGGAAGGTGGTAAGGTAGCATCATACCAAGAAGAGTCTCAAGCTTTTGCGTATTATCTTGATTACAGGGCTACTAGAATCATGTATAATAATCAAAATATTACTCAACAATTTGATAACATGGCAAATAAGCTAGAGGGGGAGATTCAGAAATTACAAACGCAATTAGATATCTTAAATGGGACAGTGAAGACCCTTCAAGGAAGTCTTGACAATGCTAGTACATCGAATATGGGACTCAAAGTTGAGAATGGGAAATTAAAGAAAGACATAGAAGGTGTAGAAATTTTTAAGAAATCGCTATTTTTTTCTCTTTATCTGTTATTTAAAAGAAAATGAATTTAATTACAATTCCTATTGCTAGATTTTACAACTGGTTACCTGATCGAGTTAAAGTATATATATATACTGGTTCTTCTGTACTTTTTTCTACTTTTTTAGGTTTGCTTACAAGAGATATTTTATCGCTAGAATTTTCCAATGAATATATGGTCGCTTTCGTTTTATTTGTTACTGGGCTTATTAATCAGATTCAGAAAGAAGTTGTTGAAGCAGGTACTAAGGCTTTAGTGGAGCAAGGAAGTAAGACTACAATCGCAAAATTGGAGACAAAAGTTGAGAATACTCAAGAACTACTTAAAAGAGCTCCTTGATTTAATGCTCTCTCTACAGCATCTATCGTTCTGACAATATAATATTCAGCTCCCTGAGCTTCCACCCATAATTGCATCTGTGCTTGATCGTCTTTTTGTTTCCCAATAGAGGACTTTACTTCAAAGAATATTATACGACCACCTTTGATCACTATTATATCAGGAAACCCCTTGTGTTGACCTTTAGAAATTGATCTATAATGATCTTTATCCCATACGGGCGTATTGTTTGTCCTTTGAATAAATAATTTGCCTAATACCATTTGTAGCAGCAGGTAATCAATAATTGAAGATTGTGCACTGTCTTCAGAAAACAATAGACCCTTTGTCGCTGGTTCGTATGGAGGCTTCTTTTTTACAACTTCCGTATCTAATACCAAGGCTTTTGTAAACATCAATGCGTCAAATTTAGTATTTTTACGTCTCTGATTCTTGTTAATAAGCTCTAGGATGCTCATGCTATATATTCTTAATTATTAAATTATATGGGTAGCTTCCACGTCCATCTCCATCTCCATATCCATATCCATATCCATATCCATTCCCATCTCCATCTCCATATCTATATCCATATCCATTTCCATCTCCATCTTCATATCCATATCCATATCCATTTCCATATCCAAATCCATTTCCATTTCCATATCCATATCCATATCCATATCCAAATCCATCTCCATATCCATCTCCATATCCATATCCATATCCATCTCCATCTCCATCTCCATATCCATCTCTACTTAATGGGCTCCTCATAATATTAATTCTTAATTATTAAATTATATGGGTATCTTCCATATCCAAATCCATTTCCATCTCCATATCCATATCCATATCCATCCCCATATCCATCCCCATTCCTATCTCCATATCCATATCCATATCCATATCCATCTCCATCCCCATCCCCATATCCATCCCCATATCCATATCCATATCCATCTCCATCTCCATCTCCATCTCCATATCCATATCCATCCCCATTCCTATCTCCATATCTATATCCATATCTATATCCATATCCAAATCCATCTCCATATCCATCTCCATATCCATCTCTACTTAATGGGCTACTCATAATATTAATTCTTAATTATTAAATTATATGGGTAGCTTCCACGTCCATCTCCATCTCCATATCCATATCCATATCCATATCCATTCCCATCTCCATCTCCATATCTATATCCATATCCATTTCCATCTCCATCTTCATATCCATATCCATATCCATTTCCATATCCACCTCCATATCCATCTCCATATCCATCTCCAAGTCCATATCCATATCCATATCCATATCCATCTCCATCTCCATCTCTACTTAATGGGCTACTCATAATATTAATTCTTAATTATTAAATTATATGGGTATCTTCCACATCCATTTCCATTTCCATATCCATATTCACTTCCATTTCCATCTCCATATCCACATCCATTTCCATTTCCATTTCCACCTCCATATCCATATCCATATCCATATCCATCTCCATTCCCATTCCCATCTCCATATCCATATCCATATCCATCTCCATATCCATTTTCATATCCATCTCTACTTAATGGGCTACTCATAATATTAATTCTTAATTATTACATTATATGGGTATCTTCCATATCCAAATCCATTTCCATCTCCATCTCCATATCCATATCCATTTCCATATCCATTTCCATATCCACGTCCATATCCACGTCCATCTCCATGTCCATCTCCAAATCCATCCCCATATCCATCTCCATATCCATATCCATATCCATCTCCATCTCCATCTCCATCTCCATCTCCATATCCATATCCATCTCCATCTCCATCTCCAAATCCATATCCATATCCATCTCCATATCCATCTCTACTTAATGGGCTACTCATAATATTAATTCTTAATTATTAAATTATATGGGTATCTTCCACGTCCATATCCATTTCCATATCCATATTCACTTCCATCTCCATCTCTATATCCATTTCCATATCCATCTCCATTTCCACCTCCATATCCATATCCATATCCATATCCATCTCCATTCCCATTCCCATTCCCATATCCATATCCATTTCCACCTCCATATCCATTTCCATCTCCATATCCATGCCCATCCCCATATCCATATCCATCTCTACTTAATGAACTACTCATAATATTAATTCTTAATTATTAAATTATATGGGTATCTTCCACGTCCATCTCCATATCTATATCCATTTCCATATCCATATCCATATCCATCTCCATCTCCATCTCCATATCCATATCCATCTCCATATCCATCCCCATTTCCATATCCATATCCATATCCAAGTCCATATCCATATCCATCTCCATATCCATCTCCATATCCATCTCCAAGTCCATATCCATATCCATATCCATCTCCATCTCCATATCCATATCCATCTCCATATCCATTTCCATATCCACCTCCATATCTACTTAATGGGCTACTCATAATATTAATTCTTAATTATTAAATTATATGGGTATCTTCCATATCCAAATCCATTTCCATATCCATATCCATATCCATCTCCACCTCCATATCCATATCCATATCCATATCCATATCCATCTCCATATCCATCTCCATATTCATATCCAAATCCATATCCATTTCCATATTCATATCCATATCCATATCCACGTCCACCTCTACTTAATGGGCTACTCATAATATTAATTCTTAATTATTAAATTATATGGGTATCTTCCATTTCCATATCCATATTCACTTCCATCTCCATCTCTATATCCATCTCCATATCCATCTCCATATCCATCTCCAAATCCATCTCCATATCCATATCCATATCCATATCCATATCCATTTCCATATCCATTTCCATATCCATTTCCATATCCATCTCCATGTCCATTTCCATATCCATCTCCATCTCCATATCCATCTCCATATCCACCTCTACTTAATGGACTACTCATAATATTAATTCTTGACAATTAAGTTTTCTTGCAATATCCGAACTGTCACATCCTATGCACACTACTAATGTTTTTGGAATCTTTGTATTCATAATTAATCCGTCTGCGGAATCATTATCAGTTATAATTACCGCTAAACTTGCTCTTTGCTTAACGAGATCATCTACAACAACTTGGTAATTAGTACCACCAGAGCCGTTAATCGGATCAACCTCTAATAGATAATCGTTAAAATATAGTATATCTCTTTTTATCCTTCCTCTATACTTGACTAGTAGCCTAGTTAATTCTCTATTTGCACTCAAAGTCTTGGAATTGTCGAAACTACCACTTCTGTCTAGGTAGACAACCAATCTCGGTGATCTCAACTTTACTGCGTAACCTTTCTGAATAAATTCAGAATCTCTCCTGTTAGGTCGGCTGTATGAGTGAGTTACAGTTCTAGCGTATCTGCCTAAATATCTGTCTATCTCGGAACCTAGTGACGGCTTGACTTTAAATTGCTTAATTCGGGATTGTAGGCTTTGTAGATTTTTATCTCTCTCGAACTTCCTTTTATCTTTCTTTAATTCATTTTTAGCATGATCTATAATTTCACTGCTATTTATCTTGTTTTCTGCCTGCACTAATTCGTTAATCCCCACATCCAATATAATGTTTTCTAATATCTTCTTTTGGTTCTTAATTAGTTCTGCATAGAAATCTTCCATATATATACATTTTGGGAATTCCATACAATGCTTTTTTGTGATACCATCTCTTAGTAAGCTTCTTGGCAGGCTAAAAGCTTCTTCGTCTTCTACTGTGTATATATGCTTTGCAATCTCCATATCCATTGCAATATTAAGAATCTTAATATTTACCTTCCCATAACTCTTTTTAATTGCTCCGCCCCTGGTGTTATGTTGTAACCATATATGGCTTAGTTCATGCCTCCTCGCAATTTCTAAGTCCTTGCCAATTAAATAGCTACTAAGATAAATAGCAGTGAAATCTGTATACGCAATCGGGTTTCTTTTTGTTATTATTATTTCTTTAATCATATTTGATGGATTATTTATATTCTAATTGGATATCCTAATTGGATATCCTCTTCCCTTGCTAGCAACAGTTCTTGACAATTTTTGAACTATATCATCCATTCCATTTATTTTAATTAAGGATAAGATACCAGATGCTGAATTGGGTGTTAATAGCCCATAAATAACTTCATCACTTTGCTCATCAATAATGGCTTGTATAGCTAGATCATAGGTTCGCGGACAGCTTAGTCGCCAATTAAATCCCTCACCAACTTGTTCTAGTAAGGGTAACTCTCCAACCTCTATCATCCTACATAAATTGACTACCCAATCTACACTTTTGTATTTGTTTAAAATAAAGGCTTCAAATTCGACAAATTGGGGGGTAGATTCGATAACTGAGAATCTGGACATCATTGCTTGCGATAATCCATCTCCACCTCCCCATTCTGGAGGGTTTGCTGCTGCAATTATGTTTATTCTCTCAGGTAATCCAAAATCAGATGGGTGCGTAATTAATGTTAACAATGTGTCGGCAACTTCTCGCCTAGCTTTGTCAATTTCATCTAAAAACAAGCATATAGTTTTGTCTTGTGGCTGTTCTTGTAGTCTTCTAATAAATGGTGGTATGGTTCGGAATTCATATCTTCCTTCTCTGTAGGGCAATCCTGCTACATCTTCTTCTGTCATAGCTGATAAAAGAACTACTTCAACAACGTCATAACTCGATCTTACTTTGGCAGTCTTTCCGATCCCAGGTGCTCCGAAATACAATATTGGTGTTTTCATATTAATTTTTAATTATTAAATTATATGGGTAGCTTCCACGTCCATCTCCATCTCCATATCCATATCCATATCCATATCCATTCCCATCTCCATCTCCATATCTATATCCATATCCATTTCCATTTCCATCTCCT
>Ga0163155_10000619_pt1 | contig 43544 bp, 35 predicted proteins | sample OliLakLV19SP4G1_FD_148611 | JGI IMG/M metagenome (GOLD analysis project Ga0163155, IMG submission 148611) | Freshwater microbial mat bacterial communities from Lake Vanda, McMurdo Dry Valleys, Antarctica - Oligotrophic Lake LV.19.SP4.G1 | ecosystem: Environmental > Aquatic > Freshwater > Lake >... | reverse complement strand
AGGTTTTGAGAAAATTTTTCATCGTAAGATGGTTTGAAAATGTGAAGAAATCGGTTTGAATTGATTCTTTGGTGTTTTCTTGTATATTTTTATTCGTTTCATTTTTATTTTTTTATTGCGCAGAACTATGGTTAAACGCAACTCCCCCTATATAGCCCTATTGCGTCAAAACCCGCTTTGTCTCCAGTGATAGAGAAACACCCAGTTGCGTAAAGCCAGCCAAAACGGTTGGCTTTACGCAACTGCTGTACCAATAAATGGGAAGGAAAGAGAGGCATAAGGTTCATATGGGTGGTTGTTTAGTTATGCAAATGTACGCTGAAATTTCAAATTTCCAAATCATTCAACGGATCGTTCAACCATGTTGCTGGCTCTTTTTACCACGTAGCAAAAGCAGGTGCAGGCTCTCCTCAAAACTCCTCCCCAAACGCAAAATTCGGTTTCCGGTCTATCCACCTTCCCCGAGTAAAATCGGGGAAGGCTTGCGGAGCGCTGCTCATCGCAATGGACGCCTCCGATAGCGGCGTTATGGCCAGCCAGGTAGCCGCGTCGTACACGTCCATTTGTGGCGCGATATTGCGCTTGACGCACTCTACGAAGTGGTGGAATACGAAAAAATCCATGCCACCGTGTCCGGCAGTTTTGGCGTCAGCGCCGTAGCGTTTCCAGAGCGGGTGGTCGTATTTGTCCAACCAGGTTTTGGCTTCTTCCCATTGGTGGGCTTTGGTTTGCCCCTCAATCATCAGACTTTTGTTGACGTCCATCCAGATGCCTTTCGTGCCTTGCACGCGGAATCCTAACGAGTAGGGGCGGGGCAGGTTCGTATCGTGCGAAATGATGATGGATTCTTCATTCGCCGTTTTGATCACCGTGGTGACCACGTCGCCGAGTTTGAATTTGACTTTGGCATTGGGGTGCGACTCGCCTCCTTTGGGATGGTTGACGATGTAATCGTGCAATCCAATTGATTTAGACGAGGTAGAAGTCAGATAGACTAAGCGATTGCCGCGGTTGATGTTGGCGTACATGGCAACCGGTCCGATGCCGTGGGTGGGGTACAAATCGCCGTTGCGCGCAACCGAATGTTTGGTGCGCCATTTAGCTTCGTGGAAGCCTTTTTCGCCAAATTCCACGCCGCCGCCGTAGGGATTGATCCCGTCGTTGAATTTCACTTCCCGCAGGTCGTGCTGGTAGCCGCATTCAAAGTGGAGGAGCTCGCCGAACAAGCCTTCGCGCACCATTTGGAGCACCGCCATGACGTCGCGGCGGTAACAGACATTCTCCAAAAACATCAGGTGTACGCCGGTTGCTTCGTGAGTATTGACCAATTGCCAGCATTCGTCCAAAGAAAATGCGCCGCAGACTTCCGTTCCGACATATTTTCCGGCCTGCATGGCGGCAACGGCCTGCTGCGTATGCCATTCCCACGGAGAAGCAATCACCACCGCGTCTATGTCTTTTTCTTTCAGTAATTCCAGATAATCGTAATCGCCGTTGGAGAAAACCTTGGGGCGTTTGACACCTTTGTCGTCGAATAATTTCAAACAGCTATTGACCATGACCGCCTGCGGGTCAGCAATGGCGAGCACGTTGCAGTCGTCGCGCATCAGGGCGAGTTCAACGTGGCTTTGTCCGCGCAAGCCTACGCCGATGAAGCCCAGGTTGATTTTAGATTTTGGTTTTTGCCCAAGAATAGCGGGGGCGGAGGCAGTGCTGGTATTTCCGGAAACAGGAACAGCAAGGGAAGCTCCTGCAAGGGCAGCAGATTGCAAAAAAGATCGTCGGTTAAGGCGTTTCATACCGTGCTGGCTTTTGTTTTGAAATGAAATCGGCGGCAAGATAAAGGGAAAGAGGCAGGATAAGAAATTGGAGGTTATTGCAGGTGCAAGTTGAAATAATAGCATTGTAATATTTTACTCAGCCAAAGTTTTCTTTCTATTTTAAAAATGAAAAACAAAAACATTCCTGTATCTAACCAAGGAAAATATGCTTTTGAGCATTTATGAAAAATCCTAACCCCCCGTTCTCACGTAAGTATATCAAAACGATTCCGGTGCTTTTAAAATGGATTTTTATCACAACCGCATTACTCCTGCATTGCGCTGCACCTGCTCAAGTCGTGGACAATACCGCAGCTTTCACCCAAATCAGCGACAACGCCTGGTTTCGATTCCATTACGACAACGACTTTTTTACAGCAACCGACGATTACTATACACAGGGCATCACCCTTGAATTTGTGCATCCGGCGCTGAAGAAAAACCCGCTGAGTAAGCTGCTGATTCAACCCCGGCATAGTACCGTACACTACGGCATTCGCGCAGATCACTATGGATATACGCCAAGCACGATCCGCAGCGATGTTATCCTTTATGGCGACCGCCCTTTTTGCAGCAATCTTTCGATCTCGACGTTTTCGATTGCAACCGATACCCTTCGGCGTAGCAGGATTTCCACTACGCTGGTACTGGGAATCATGGGGTCGGCAGCCGGCAGCGAAGGCATGCAAAAGGCCATTCACCGTTGGTTGGATAACATCCCACCGCTGGGCTGGCAACATCAGATCAAAAATGACGTGATTCTGAATTATCAGATTGATTGGGAACAAGGTCTGTGGAAAAACGGCAATTGGCTGCTGCTCAATGGCGGAGCAAACGCCAGGTTCGGCACTCATACCAACCGCATCCGGGCCGGGCTCACCGCAATAGTCGGGCGGATGAACGATCCTTTCCGAGCCGGCGAAAAAACGAAACGCTGGAGGGCTTACCTGTATGTGCGGGTGCAACCAGGCTTCACGGTTTACGATGCTACTTTACAAGGTGGCCTGTTCAATCGGAGCAGCCCTTACGTCATTGCTTCCAGTGACCTGACCCGGCTCACCATTCAGGGTGATTTTGGTTTTGTATTAGGCATCGGAAAACTCTACCTGGAATATTGCCAATCGGCGATCACCAAAGAATTCGATACTGGGTTGACTCACCGCTGGGGCGGAATCCGGATCGGCACCGGATTTTAGTGTCTTTCTTTAGATCTCGATAGCTGCGTTATACGAAGGCCCGAATAAGGGGCTAAATTGTCCCACATAACCGCTTGGCGCGGAGTAATGTGGTCAACTTAAGGTTTTTTAGGTGTAATCTGCTGAGGCACGAAGCAGGTGACATCTCAAAAAACCGGGTCGAGAATCGCAAAAATCGAGACGACACCTGCCGCTTTAGGGCGGCGAGATGTCGCCTCAATTTTCGCAAAGTTGATGACATTACTTGCGGAGTTAAGCCATCTGTGAGACTCCCTTTACTCCGCAAGACTCCGTGACCATACTAATGGACAGACGCTATTTAGTAAACAAGTGCTTATCTGCAACGAAAGTCCCAAATGGCAAGAGTGAAGCCAAAAAAGCAAGCACAAACTTCTGAAAAGACCATTCGTATATGAAGGTAATCCGGATCAGCAGAAAAACGTAGGCGATGAACAAGACGCCATGCGCCAGTCCAACCACAAAATTGGGTCGGGGCATGGCGTATTGATACTTCAGAATCATGGTGAAACCCAGCAGCAGGAAAGAAATGCCTTCCAAAAAAGCGACGATCCGGAAACGACCCAAAGGCGTCTTGAACATGTTGGCGATAATTTAAGCGCCAAAATTAGGTTGAATCGGCTGCTGTTATCGGGCATGCCTCAAAAAATGGCTTGAATATGACGGAATGCCGGCTATCGAAATTGCCAGCTAATGCCCCCGCTAAGCACAGAAATCCCCAACCCCAGTTCGCTGAACACGCCAATATGTCTGTTGATGGTGTATCGTCCGCCCACAAAGGCAGAAAGATAAACTCAGGATTTTTGGTATTTCTCCATTAGTTCCGGGAGCTTTTCGTTGCTCATGTCGTACACTTCCACCTGCGAGGTGCCATAGCCAACCATCATGCCGCCGTATACTTCCCAACAGTCGAGCGTAGTGGTATGTGCGGTCGCCCGTAAACCAAGCACGGTGTAATGATTGCGGTGCAGAGAGGGTGTGGTTTTTTTGGGAATTTGTCTTGCCGCTTCCGAAATGGAAGTTCCTGCCTGCAAGCCAAGGCTGATGTTGGGTTTAATTCGATAGTCTAAGCCAAGTAAGACGGGGGGCATCAGGGAATGGGCGCGATCTTTTACAAAAGTGGGTAGCAGCCCGGCTCCGGCCTGGACTTCCCAATAGCCGGATTTTTTGCACCGGCTTTTTTTTGCGTTGCATTGTGCGTTGGTGTTTTGAATCGTTGCAAAGCAAATCAAGGCTGTCAGAAGAAAGTAAAAGGGTTTCATAGCTTATTTACCTTAGATGAAAAACAAATTTGAATTCAGTACGCCACAAATAAGGAACGGTGGGGACGCCCGCAACCACTTTATTGTGGTGAGTGGGAAAAAGAGGCTGCTGAATGAGAAAAATGGCGGAACTGAAAAAAAATTACCCCCACTTCCAACCGGAAGCAGGGGCATCAAGCGCGTTTAAATTCAGAGTAAAAAAAATATGAAGGGTGTAAATACAAATTAGTGTCTGTTCTCTATAGTTCGAGCGCAAGGCGTGCGAAGACCCCAAAACGAGAGTCTACTCGCGTAAATGACCGATTTTGGGGTCGGGCACAACGCAGCTATCGGACTATAAAAACAGACATAAATTATTGGAATCTCCAACTGATGCCGCTGGTGAGTAAAGAAACCCCCATGCCCAGTTCACTGAAAATACCAATGTTTCGGGTGATGGCATACCGTCCGCCCACAAAGGCGGAGAGGTAAACTTTATTTTTGCGGTATTCATCTGCGAGTTCGGGGGATTTTTCACTGCCAGTTTCGCGTACTTCTACCCGGGAAATGCCATATCCTGCCATCATACCACCGTATACTTCCCAGCGGTCAAGCGTCGTCGTGTGTGCTGCTGCCCGCAAACCAATGGCTGTATAATGGTTGCGGTGTATAGACGATTTAGTATCTCCGGGGATTGTTCTCGATGCCTCCGAAACGGAAGTCCCAACATGGAGCCCAAGGCTGATGTTCGGTTTAACACGGTAGTTTACGCCGAGGAGAACGGGAGGCATCAGGCTTTGGGTGCGGTCTTTCAAAAAAGTGGATAGCAGTCCTGCCCCGGCCTGGACTTCCCAGAAATCGGTTTTTTTGCAACGACCTTTTTTGGAGAAGCATTGTGCGTTGGTTACCTGAATCATTAGCGTGCAAATGATTGCTGTCAGGAGAGCGTGGATGGGTTTCATAGGTGTTTTTCAATTTAGTTATGAAATAAGAAAGTAAAGTGGTTTTGTCTTCGATCTGGTTTTTCGGGGATTTATTTTATTTGTAAAGGGGTAATTGTTTAAAAGCGCTGCATTGGGTTTTGATTTAAATGTTAAATTATTGAAAAAAAATCGTATTTTTTATCGAAAAAACAATACAATTACTACTCTGGATATTGTCATTATATCCAGGAGGTGAAGCGACGCAAAAAGCCGCCAAATCTGCTTTCCGGGTTAAAACCCGTGCAGAAAAATTTGTGTAATTTTTGTTTTGATTCGCCCTTTGAAAAAAAATAGTTACGCAGATGCGTTATGCAGCCAAATAGAAATATTAGTTTTTTGGGAGGTTTTATGGGGTTGCATGTTTCTTATTACACTATAGACGATGCTATAACGAAAACCGCTGGTATAATTATTCACTTTAACGCAATCTTTACATTTGGTTACACCTGTTGAAGTGAATTTATCGGTTGATTTAGTGTGATAAGCCATTGTTGTTTATTGATTTTCAGCGTTTTGTGCTTTGTTTTAAACATTGGTTACAGGAGTTTATCTTTTTTATTGAGCAATTTAAAACATCCTGAAACGTAAAGCCCGCTGAAATATGTCAAAAGTCAGGTTTCAAAGGAAGTAATTTTTGATCCAATCAATTGCTGTTCAAACATTTAGACACGGTTTAGACCCTCTCCCCCCTATGTCCGATGCGCTGCATTTATGACAAATAGCCGACATGTTACTTAGTCTGGTGTCTGTTCTTTAGAGTTCGAGAGCAAGGCACACGAAGACCCGAAAAACGGGAGTTTACTCGCGTAATTGTCTGTTTTTAGGGCCGAGTGTAACGCAGCTATCGGACTATAAAGACAGACACCACTTAGTACCCGCCGAAGTAACGGCGCAGGAACCACTCCGTTGACAAAAAAGCCAACAGGAGGAAAAATACCCATTTGAGATTGATGACCGGCCGCGTTTTGGCAGTTTGATAAATGACCGGTTTGATGGTCGTTTTTTCGCGGATAAGGTCGGCGACGGAAAGCACTTGGGCAGGATAAACAACCGACCCGCCATATTTATCGCTCAGCAAGCGCAGCAGGTTGTGATCGGCTGTGGTTTCGTATAATTCCAGTTCAATAGGTTGTACACTAAATTGGCCATTGTAAGTCAGATTTTGGCCGCTGCTGTTCACCGCAGCCCGGAATCGGTAGTTGCCTACGGGGAAGCTGCCTGCGTTGAGGGCATACAACTTGCCACTCTTATTGAAGGTGAAGGGAAACTCCCTTCCTTCGGCGTTGGTGACGACCATACTGGCGTCCGGGTCGTTGATGAGTTCGTAATTGTCGTTGTACAATTCCGCATCAAAGAGTGCCGGCTCATTTTCATTGAAAATGTTCTTGGTCAAATTGACCCGGAACTTCCTCTTGTCGTCTTTCAGGCTTACGTATTGCACCGTTTTCCCAATCAATTCATTGAAGAAATTGTGATTCTGGTGCTGCAAAAAATCAAAAAGCCGCCATTTCCAAATGCCTTCAGCGCACAAAACGCCCACACGAGCCCCGTTTTCGTCGCCCATCACCAAAAGCGGATAGCGCGTGTCTACCCTGCCGATGCGCTGGTAGAGCAATACCTGGGCTTTTGCCGAGACATCGTATTCGCCGAAAGGCGCCGTTAAAGGTGCGAAATTGGAGATATTGGTTTTCAAATTTTCATCCACCGTAAAGAGGTTGAAGTCTTTGCCCGGAATGCCCTGCACTTCGTTGGTATTCCGGCCCGCAGCGCGGATGGACACCAATGACTGCGCCTGATTCAGCCGCACATAATTGCTTTGCGTGCCAGCAATGAAGAGTACGGGCATTTTGCGCGAACGAATGACATTCAGCACGGCTGTTGCGTCGTTATCGAGCGCCGGAAGCTGGTGCATCACCACAAAATCAAAGTCTGCAACATTCACCTTAAGGTCGTTAATGTAGGCAATTTTGATTTCGTAATTTTTATTGATGCTCAGCATTTGCCGGAGCGCCGCAATATCCGGGTGCGGGGAGTGGGCGAGGAGCAGCACTTTCTGGCGCGCATCCAACACATCCACAAAAATTTCCTTGCTGTTGTTGGCTTTGGAAGCCTCGCCTGCGATGGTACTGAGCGAAATACGGAATCGTTGCACCCCTCCCTGATCCGCATTTAAAACAATATTTCTCGTGGTAAAGAAGTCGTTGCGGTCAATATTGATCTGCATTTGCTGCAATAAACGGGAGTTGGCGCCTTCCACCTTATAAACAGACAGCGTCGTACTCGATCCCGTGCAGTTTTGTGCGGAAACGTCTGCCTGGACGCTGAACTGATCTCCGAGATAGGCAATGCGGTTGTGGAATACGCGCTTCAGAACAACATCCCGGCGGGCTGTCGTATCTCCAAGCGCTACTGAATAAACCGGAGCAGTGAGTTTTGTATTTAGGTAAACGGGGTTGCTGCCTTCGTTGTAAATGCCATCGGTGGCCAGTACAATAGCGCCGAGATTTTGATTGCTGAAGAGGTCATTGACCCCCGACAACAATTCGGCAATGTTGGTGATTTTTTCGGTGTATTTATAGTCAATGCCTTCGCGGAATTCATTGCCAAAAGCATATTGCTTCACTTCGTAATCTTTGCCCAGATCGGCGGCTAAAGCGGTGAAGTCTTCCTCGTATTTTTTGAGCGTTTCCGCTTTCATGCCGGCTGGAACAGATTCTGATTGATCCTGGGCCAGCACGATAATCGGCTTTTTGCTTTCGGTAATGATGGATTTCAGCAACGGGGAAAGCAGCAATATTGCAAGGATAGAGACCGTAATAAAACGCAAGACCCCAAGCAGCCGGCTGAAGTTTTCCGACTGTTCTTTAAAGGTTTTATCGCGGTAATAAAGCAACAGCGCGTAAGCAAGTCCTAATAAAAGGCAGAAAACTAGGTACCACGCCGGGTATTGAAGGCTAATACTTTCCATGTAGTGTGCTAAAATGTCTAAACTAAGAACGTGCAATCCTGACTCAGGTTGCAGTATGAAAAGAAAAAACCGGGGTGCCACTTTTCCAAATGCAGTGGAATAAGGCGGCGCAAGTTATGCAAATTAAGGTAAAGGATAAAGAAACGTGCTAAGGATAAAGGCTAAAGTAGAAAGGTTAAAGGTGTGTTTCGTATTCATCGGGAAAACGAAAACCCTACTTTAGCCTTTCTACTTTCTACTTTCTACTTTCTACTCGGTTTTCCCTTACGCTTTTGACCCGGCCACTTTTTTGCCGCTTTTGCCGCCGGTACCAGCGCTTCCGGATTTGGAAGCTTTTTTCTTGCCCTTGGTCTGCTCTGCCAATTTCACCGCTTCGTAAGCATTCAGCAAGCCGCCGGTAACGGATAACTGGCTCATGGACACGGTTTCATCTTCTGTTCCCGGTTTGATGACTTTTTGAGTCCAGGGTGTTGCAGATTCCATCATGATGTCTTTTACCTGCTTGGCAGTCAGATCAGGGTAGTAAGACCGGAGGAGCGCTGCTGCGCCGGCTACCATAGGAGCTGCCATACTGGTGCCTTGCTGGTTCTTATAGCCGTTATCGGGTACCGTAGAATAAATTTCAACGCCGGGTGCAAAAATGTCTACCAGTTCGGGGCTGTAATTGGAAAAATCAGCCGCTAAGTGTTCGTCTTTTGTGGGAGCATGCGCGCCTACTTCGATCCAGTTCTCTGCGTATTTTTTTCCAAAAAGACCCGATTTTGCAAAACGGTCATTGGGAAAATTATCGGTGAGGCTGATTTTTGCGCCGTCATTGCCTGCGCCGTGTACGAGTACGACATCACGCTCCATGGCATAGCGTACTGCAGCATCCACTGCCGATTTTTCGGGAGATGCGCCTTTCCCGAAACTCATATTGATGACCGTAGCGCCGTTGTCTACTGCGTAACGAATGGCGTTGGCCACGTCTTTGTCGCGCTCATCACCATTAGGAACTGCGCGTACCGCCATGATGCGCACATTGTCAGCAACGCCATCCATACCGATGCGATTGCCGCGAATGGCGCCAATAATTCCGGATACATGCGTGCCGTGGCTGGCATCCGGACCGCGCACGTCGGCATTGCCGTAGTTGCGGTCGTTGACGTTCAGCGGATCGTCGCCAATGATATGCCGGGCGTCGAATTCCGGATTATAGTTGTATTTCAACTGGCCATTGAAGTAATCGTAGCCTTCCTGAACCTGATCCATCACCTCGGCAAAACTTTCGCCGCCCTGAATGCTTTCTTTTACGGCACCGGCAACGCGCATCATCATGGCGTCCGACGAATTGAATTTTTCTACATCCTTGAGGGTGACCGCTTTGCGCGGAATGCCCAGTTCTTTCTCAAATTTAGTAAAGGCTGTATGAATGGACGTGTACAACTCTGCATTTGGTGTCAGCTCTTCGCGTTTCTTTTGGATTACTTTTTCGTACTCAACGTACGTATCGTATTCCGTACGTTCCTTTTTAGAGAGCTTGGCCGGGTCTTTGCCCTCGTACTTTTTTTTGTAGCGAACATACAAGCGGGTGACCTCCAGGTTTTCATTTTCAATATTGTTGCCATTCTTGTTGCCGAGGAAATTCCAGCCGTGGATGTCGTCTATATAACCATTATTATCGTCGTCAATGCCATTACCCGGGATCTCCCCGGGGTTCACCCACATGATGTCTTTCAAATCTTCGTGCATATAGTCTACGCCGGAGTCAATGACTGCTACGACGACCGTTTTACCCGTTTTGCCTTTCAGCAACTCCTTGTACGTTTTTTCGGTACTTAGCCCCGGGTAACCATCTTGGGTAAGATCGAGATTAAACCAATTTTTGGGTGCGCTATCCTGAGCAAACAGCAAGGATGCCGAAAACAGCGAAAGAAACAGACAGAATGCTTTGAATTTCATTATTTTAATTTTTTTTTAAAGCTGAAAAACGTGAAATTAGGGGATAAGTTGCATCTTACCACAACAATTTCCGGAATGGGGGAGGGGGATTTTTTCTCCACCTGATGTGCTAAGAAATTGATTTTGAATACAATAAACACAAAATCTGCCATGAAAAACAGCTTGATTATCCTGTTTGCCGCAGCAGCGTTGCTGCAAGGGTGTACTTCAGATGCGAGTGAAACTGCTGCGACGGATGGCGCTTCCACGGCTTACGCACTCGTCATTCATGGTGGCGCTGGTGCCATTACCAGAGCAGACATGACGCCCGAAATGGAACAAGAGTACTTGAAAGTGCTCAATGAAGCGCTGGATATTGGTGAAACCATCCTGAAAGGTGGCGGCACCAGCTTAGACGCTGTGGAAAAGACCATCATGTATTTAGAAGACTCTCCCTTGTTTAACGCTGGAAAAGGCGCAGTGTTTACGCACGAAGGGAAAAACGAGCTGGATGCTTCGGTGATGGACGGGGCTTCGATGAAAGCTGGGGCTGTAGGTGGGGTGACGATTGTCAAAAACCCCATACAGGCAGCGCGCGCAGTGATGGAAAAATCGCAACACGTGCTCCTGGTCGGAAAAGGCGCTGAGCAATTCGCGCTGGAGCAAAAAATAGACACGGTCAGCCCGGAATACTTTTTTACCCAAGCGCGCTGGGATGCACTGGAACGCGCAAAAGCAGCAGAAAACCAACAGGAGGGCACACTGATGACCAACCCGGATTATAAATTCGGTACCGTCGGTTGTGTAGCTTTAGACCGTAGCGGCAATATTGTAGCGGGCACGTCAACCGGGGGCATGACGAACAAACGCTGGAACCGCTTGGGCGATGCACCGATCATCGGCGCAGGAACTTATGCTAACAATGCAACCTGTGGCGTATCCTGCACAGGGCATGGCGAATTTTTCATCCGGTATGCCGTTGCTCACGACGTCAGCGCCATGATGGAATACAAAGGCAGCTCGGTGCAGGAAGCCGGGGAATTTATTGTCAACCAAAAACTCAAAAATGCCGGCGGCGAAGGCGGCCTCATCGCTTTAGACAAAAAAGGCAATATCGTCATGCCGTTCAATTCCGAAGGGATGTACCGCGGCTACGCCAAAGCCGGCGAACGGGTAGTTAAGATTTATAAGGATTAATGCTTATTCCCTCAATGCCCCCCGACTGCCAGCGCAGGTTCTTCTCCCATTTCCGTATTCGACGATTCCCGGACTAAGAAGCAGGAGGCTGCGGCCAGGAGCATACAAATGCCTGCCAAAACTAAGGCATTGCGCGGATCGTCGCCCAGTACGGATTTATAATACAACGGTACCGTCAGCATGCCGATGAACTGCGGCACACAAATGAAACCATTAAAAATACCCATGTACACGCCCATCCGCTTGGGAGAAACCGCGTTGGCCAGCATCAGATACGGCATAGACATGATGGAGCCCCACGCCAGACCAATCAGGGTCATGCCCGAAAAATAAATCCACTTGTCGTTGCTCAGCAGCACACTGAAGAACCCCACTGCGCCAATGCTCAGGAACAAAGCGTGGGTGGCCCGACGGCTCCCCATCCGCCTGGCAATAGCGGGCAAAAAGATCGAAATCATGAAACAGGAAATGCTGAACATGGCGAAACATAAACTGCCCCAGTTTTTTCCGGCTTCAAAACCGGCTGGGTTGGCATCCGGGCTGGGCGCGTTGAAGGCGTATTTCGCCACCGATAAAGAAAGGTATTGCCACATTAGCGGCAGTCCGTACCAGGTGAAAAATTTTACCCACCACAACTGGCGCATCACCAACGGCATTTCTGATAAAGAAGCCAGAATCTCTTTAAAAACGGGCAACAGGAGGAACAGATACACCCCCAAGCCAATGCCCGTAGTCCAGATGAACGCCTGGTTCAGGCCAACCAAACGCCATGAAAACAGGCCGGCCATCAATGCTGCACTGAGGGTAATGGCCAAGTGCCAAAACGCAATGTTTTTCTTTTGCTCGGTGCTGAATATTGGCTTGATTTTGTAATCTTCATTTTCCGGCGGGTATTCTTTAGTGGTCGCCATCGTGAAAAACACCGTGAGCAAAATGGCTGCCGCACCGATATAGAATGGAAAACGCACCGAATCGGGGATGCCGTTGGCGAAGTCGCCCCCTACCGCCATAGAAATGCCGATGATCGGCAAAAGCAGCGGCATCAGATTGGCTAAGGTTTGACCAAAACCCACCATAAAGGATTGTATGGCAAAGCCGGTTGGCCGTTGTTTTTTATTCAATATATCTCCCACAAAGGCGCGGAAAGGCTCCATGGAAGAGTTCAAACCCGCATCCAGCAACCACATCATACAAGCGGCCATGAACACCGATTTTGAATTTGGCATGAGTACCATGGCAATGCTGCCTACGATGGCACCTATAAAAACATAAGGCTTCCTCCGGCCCCAACGTTTCGACCAGCTCCGGTCAGACAAGGCGCCAATTATGGGTTGCAACAACAATCCTGTGAGGGGGCCGGCAAGCCATAACCCCGGAATGTTGCTTTCTTCTGCGCCTAAGTACCGGTAAATTGGACTCATATTGGCCTGCTGTAAACCAAAGCCGTATTGTATCCCCAAAAAGCCGAAACTCATGTTCCAAATTTGCCAGAATTTCAGGTCAGGCTTGTTTTGCATAATAATGGTTATTGAAATTTTAAAAGAGCAAAAGAATAATGCTCAAACATACACAATTGGTGAAATATGAGCAGCTTTTTGAAAACTATTCCTTGTATTGCCTTTCTAAGGTGGTATTCCAACCAAGCACTGCTATCTTTGCGGGAAGCACCAACGTGGATGATCCTATGCATTTGACGAACGCCAGCTCACAGCCTCCTGATCTACTACTTGGCACAGCCATGTGGGGATGGACGATAGCAGAACGCGACTGCTTCCTTTTGTTGGATGCATTTTATGCAGCCGGTTTTCGCGGGGTAGACGGGGCGACCAATTACCCCATCAATAAAGTTGCTGGTGATTTTCGGAAATCGGAGCAGATTCTCTTGCAATGGATTCGTGTACATGGCATCAAAGACTTGCGGATCACCATGAAAGTAGGCAGTCTTGACAACCTCCGCAGCCCGGAATGCAATCTCAGCGAAAGTTTTTTATTGTTCAGCTTAGAAACTTACAGCAACCTGTTTGCAGAAAACTTGAACACGCTGATGGTGCATTGGGACAACCGCAAAGATCCGGACGAAATCGTGGAAACGCTGGAAGGGTTAGCAGCAATCGTTAAAGCAGGCTACCAGCCCGGGCTTTCGGGCATTCGTTTTCCAGAGGTATATGCTGTGTTGAACGAGCGGTTTGGCCTCGATTTTAGTATTCAGATCAAACACAACCTGTTGCAATCCGATTATCCGCGCTATGCGCCGTTTCATGGTCGCCGGCGTTTTTTTGCCTACGGGATGAACGCCGGTGGTCTGAAATTAAACGCGGAAGCGTACCATGAAAAAAGTTCGCTGAAAGTGCGGGGAGGAGATACTTCCAACACCGCCCCGCTGATTGCAGCGGTTGCGGAATTTCTCAAAGACGCATCGCCGCTGCAAAACCTCAGCCATGCAGGCATGTTGTATGCTTATGAACACCCGGATATGGCTGGATTGTTGCTTGGGGTTTCCAATATAGACCAGCTATCCGACAGCCTGAATTTTTATGAGGCGCTCCGGCAGACCGACTGCCGGGAATTGTACAGCCGATTGCTCACCTTGCAACAACACCATGCGCCAACACTTTGACTTTGCGATCATCGGCGGCGGCATCTTCGGGGTATACGCAGCACTTTATCTGGCGCGCCACGGGCAATCCGTTTGTCTTATCGAAAAAGAGACTGCTTTATTCCGGAAAGCTTCCATTGTTAACCAAGCCCGGCTGCACAGCGGTTATCACTATCCCCGAAGTGTAGCCACTGCACGGATGTCGGACGACAACAAAGCCAGGTTCACAGTAGAACACCGCGATTTTATCAATGCGGGGTTTGAAGCATATTACGCCATTGACCGGTTTGGTTCGTTCACAGACAGCCAGCAATTTGAACGGTTTTGCAACTTCATCAACATTCCATGCGAACGCATTAAAACGCATCCGTTGTTCAATTTTGAACGCATCGAGGCCCTGTATAAAACGGCAGAATACAGTTTTGACCCGATTCTTATTGCTAATTTTTATCGGCGGCGTTTGGAAGCGGAAAAGAAGGTAACGACGATGTTGCAAACGGCTGTGATCAAAGCAGTGGCTGGCAACAATTGCTGGGAACTGAGCCTGCAGCGCACAGGCGGGGCGGAAATAATCCACATCACTGCCGACCAGGCCATTAATGCCACCTATGCAGGCAGCAACGCCGTGAATGCGCTTTTTGGAGTGGACGATATTCCGCTGATGCACGAAATTTCAGAGATGGCTTTTCTGACGGCGCCCCAATTGAGCAATATTGGCCTGACGGTTATGGATGGCCCATTTGGGTCGCTGATGCCCTATGGCTTATCGGGGTTGCTGTCCCTGTCGTCGGTGATCTATACCCACCACAAAGTTTCTTATGCCAACCTGCCTGCATTCGATTGCCAGGGACAACAAAACACCTGCCGCCCCGATTTTTTGTCCGACTGCAACGCCTGTCCGGCCAAACCCCGATCCAACTACGCGAAGATGATCGCCCAAATGGGGCAATACTTCAGTGAAGAAGTAACGTTTCGATATTTCACTTCTTTTTTTACCATCAAATCTAAGTTGAAAGCCAACCATATAGACGATGGCCGCCCCACAGAGATAAGTCTGCTGAAAGATAATCCACGATTTTATTGCATCTTTGCCGGCAAAATTAACTCTATCTACGAGATAGAAAAGGCCATTTCTTTTTGATGGCGCTTTGCCGTTCAAATACAGTTTTAGCCTCGTATCCAAAGCTCTTACGAATATGACCAACAACAAAGTACACGTGTCTTCCGAAATCGGAGCACTTAAACGCGTGATCATCCATCGTCCTGATGAAGGCATTGCCCGTATTTCTCCACGACAATCAGAGGAACTCCTTTTTGACGACATTGTCTACCTGCCCAATATGCAGGAAGAGCACGATGTGTTTTCGGCGGTACTCCGCTCTTTTATGGGTACTGAAAACGTGTTGGAAACCCGGCAATTGCTGTTTGAAGCGTTAAGCGAAGACGAAGCCAGCAAGCAGGAGATGATTGACATGATCGTGGATTATGAAGAGCACCCTACAAGCTGCAAGTCTTTACTAAACAGCCTCCCGGAAGATGAATTGGCCGATGTGCTCATCACCGGTTACTATGCTAAAGACGATTACATTCTTTTCGATCCGATTCCCAATTTTATTTTTACCCGGGACATTGCTGTGACGGTGAACGACCACATCATTGTTACAAAAGCCGCTAAAGAAGCACGTTTCCGCGAAAACTTCCTGACGCGGTTTATCATCTGGGCACACCCGATTTTCAGAGGAATGCGGGAAGAAGGGCGGATCATCAACCTGAACAAACCTGATATTTTCCCGCCATCCAAGCGGGGAGAAGTGATTTCGGTGGAAGGCGGCGATGTCATGATTATCAATAAAGACTACCTGCTCATCGGCGCAAGCGAACGCACCACTCCCCACGGTATCCGTTCCTTAGCCAATGTATTATTTGAGCGTGGAGTAGTAAAAAATGTAGTCCAGATCAACATCCCCAATGACCGCTCCTACATGCACATTGATACGGTTTTTACACAAATCAACCACAACCACATCGTCGCTTACAAGCCCATCATCGTGGACGGGCTGAGTTCAACGGTGGAAGTCCTGAGGCAGGATGGCAAAACCGGGCTTTACCCTTCCGTGAAAGACTTCTTTCTGGATGAAATCAACCCGAACATGGAATTCATCCTTAGCGGAAAAGGAGAATCTCCCTACCAGGAGCGCGAGCAGTGGACCGACGGCTGTAATTTAGTAGCGTTGAAACCGGGCGTTGCGTTGACGTACGATCGCAATCCCAAAACGGAAGAAGCTTTTGAAGACGCGGGATATCGGGTAGTCTGGGCGCGCGACCTGCTCAAAGCTTTCGACGACGGTATTATTTTGCCGGAAGAAGTAAAAAACACCATTATTACGATGCCTTCCAATGAGTTGTCGCGCGCGCGCGGCGGTTCGCATTGTATGACTTGCCCGATCGAACGGGCAGAACTGTAAACGACTATGCTGACTTACGACTACCCAAAGCGCGTGCGCTACGGCGAGACGGACCGGATGGGCTATTTGTATTATGGCAATTATGCCCAATACTACGAAATCGGCCGGGTAGAGTGGCTCCGCAACTGCGACATCAATTACAAGGAAATGGAAGAGGTGCATGGCATCATCATGCCCGTGGTGTCCCTTCAAATGCGATTTGTAAGGCCGGCATTATACGATGAGTTGCTCAATATCCGAACCACACTAAAAGTCTTGCCCGATCGTTTTGTAACTTTTCAAATGGAAATATTCAATGAAAGCCATAAATTGGTGAATGGCGGCACCGTTCGCCTGTGTTTTGTTCATTCGCTGAGCGGCAAATCGGTTTACGCACCTGATTTTTTGCTGCAAAAACTAAAGCCGTATTTTGAGAAAAATTAAACTACCCGATCCGAAGAAAGTACAGGAATCGGTGCTGCGCTGGAAATGGTTGACCAGCCTGATCGAGTGGTCTAAGTATCACTCGCTGCCCGGCTTTTTTAAAGTTCCGGTTTATGATGTTTCCATGTTCGTTTACCGGGAAGCCAAGCGCCAGGATTTGTTCTCCCGGGCAAATGCGGTAGCGTTCAGCTTCTTTTTATCCCTGTTCCCATCCCTGATGTCATTGTTTACCCTGTTGCCCTTTTTGCGGCAATACGTTTTTAGTTTTTTACCGGACAAAGGCGCAAATTTTGATGAAACCCTGAAATCTGAAATCCACGGGTTGATGCCCGGTGATGCCGGCGATCAGATCATCCTGTTCATTGAAGACCTGATCACGAATCCGCGGGTGGGGTTGTTGTCCTTTGGTTTTATTCTGGCTATTTATTTCGCTTCGAACGGAATGCTGGCCATGATGAAAACCTTTGAAAAGTCGGAAGAGCGGTCTTTCAAAAAGCGAAAACCTTTTGAGAACCGCATGATTGCCATCTTGCTTACTTTCCAATTGGGGTTGCTGCTCATTGCTTCGGTCATCCTGATCATCATTGGCGACCTCATTATTAGCTGGGTGGCGCACTACATTCATTTGGATGCTTTTTTCAAATGGACTTTGTACGCCATGCGCTGGGTGGTCATTCTGATGCTGGTTTATACGATTATTTCCTTAATTTACCGCTACGGGGTACCCACTTTGCGCAAGTTTCGTATGTTTTCGCCCGGAGCCACCCTGGCAACGTTTTTGTCTGTATTGTCATCAGCGATTTTTTCCTTTTATGTAGACCAGTTCAGCCAGTACAATAAATTATACGGTAGCTTTGGTACCATCATCGTCACCATGCTATGGATACAGATCAATGCGCTGGTCTTGTTGTTAGGGTTTGAACTCAATGCGGCCATCGCCATTAACCGCGATATCCGTTCCGAGCATAATCCGGAATAAGGATGACACAATACCTCTAAAGAAATCCAACCATACAATTCAGCTATATTAAGTTCGTTAGAACTAAAAAATTACCGCATGAACCGAGCGCTACGCCTCCCTATCCTTCTGTTGTTCTTTTTTTCGGGCACGTTGCTCAGCCCCGCTTTTTCTCAGAAATACAGCAACGAGTTTTTGAATATCGGCGTTGGCGCAAGGGCGCAAGGGCTGGGGAACTCGGTTATTGCCAACATTGGCGACATTACTGCTGCTGCGTGGAATCCGGCGGGATTGGCCGGAATTTCGCCAGACAAAGGGTTGCAGATCGGCGCGATGCACTCAGAATGGTTTGCCGGAGTGGGCAAGTTTGATTACCTTGGATTCTCCCTGCCCCTTGCCAACAGCGAACGGCGCATCGGGGTGTCGCTTATCCGGTTCGGGATTGACGAAATTCCGAATACCCTCAGTTTGTACGAAGATGACGGTACCGTTAATTTTGATAACCTGCGCGAGTTTTCGGCTGCAGACTACGCCTTGCTGCTCAGCTATGCTCAACCGCTGAAGACCAAAAGCGGTAAATTACTGATTGGGGGCAACGTCAAAGTCATTCACCGCCGCATTGGCCCTTTTGCAACAGCCTGGGGGTTCGGGCTGGATGCCGGGATTCAATACCAAAATGGCAACTGGCAATTGGCCGCAGTGGTTAAAGACATCACCAGTACTTTCAACGCCTGGGCTTTCAATTTCACCGAAAGGGAAAAGGAAGTTTTGGAACTGACCAACAACGAAATTCCAATCAGCAGCGTCGAGGTCACCAAACCGCAACTTACCCTGGGAGCAGCCCGGCGTTTTCAATGGAATAAAGTAGGCTTGACGCCCGAATTAGACGTTGTGGTCACCACAGACGGGAAACGAAATACGCTCATTTCTTCAAGCCCCTTCAGCATTGACCCGGCGTTTGGCGTGGAAGCAGATTACAATCAGTTCCTTTTCCTGCGTGCGGGCGTGAACCAGTTTCAGCGCATCACTGATTTCGACGGAGAAAAAAGCCTGACTCTGCGCCCGGCGTTCGGCGTTGGCTTAGTCATCTCGGGATTGCATATTGACTATGCTTTTACCGATCCGGGAGACAGTCAGAATTTGTATTCCCACGTAATTTCACTGTTACTAAATGTCAAACCCAAAAAACGGGAATAAAGGATGTTAAAGTCTGCTCCGGGGCCTTGACCGATTCAAAAAAAATGCTTAAACTTGTGGACTGCATTTGTAGAAATGCACAATGCCACGCAAGCATCCATAGTTTCTGACCTAACATTATTTACATTTTGGTTAGATTTGATTTGGGTAGGGCGGGCCTCAATCTTTAGCTTTGCTAAAGATTCCCATCCGGGACAAGGGGATTACCGAACTAAATCAACTGCCTGAATCCTGTCCTATGAGGTCTGAACGCCCTCAATGCTTGTGTGGCTCTTTTTTTGTCAATACCTGTAATTCAGTAGGCGTTTGTACGTCCTCGCCATCGTGTCCTGAGAATATCCTAACCTGAACATATTGAACACAATGAAATTGGCTGCCTGAACCCTCAGGTAACTATTGGTCTCGTATTTGCGCGCGGAAACAATGACATCGTCAGGGATAACTTTAAACGGATATTGTTTTCGGGCCCGAATGATCAGGTCGTAATCTTCCATAATCCGGTAATCGTCGCGATAACCGCTGAGGGCATTAAATGCCTCGCGGGTGATGAAGAGCGATTGGTCGCCCCCCCTGCACCAGGTTTGGTTAAACCGGGTAAAATAGGCATTCATTTTCAGCATCCAACTGTTAGAGTCGAACCGAAACCGGAAACACCCCACCGGATAGCCTTCAGCTACGGCGTGCAGGATTTTGTCAATACAATCTTCCGGAGGCAGGGTATCTCCGTGTACAAAATAGAGCAATTCGCCGCTGCTTTGTTCCACGCCGCGATTCATTTGCAAGGCGCGTCCCGGAGGCGTTTGAATGACCCGGGCTCCAGCTTCAGCTGCGATGGCTGCTGTTTGGTCTTCGCTGCCGCCATCCACCACGATTAAATCGGAAAGGAGGCCATTGTTTCTTTTCGTCAGGCGTTCTATAACCCTGCTTATATTTTCAGCTTCGTTCAGGGTGGGTATGATGATGCTCACCTTCATATAGATTAGTTGCTTTAGTATGATGTACAAGAAGATTTAACACAATTTTAGGGATTCATCTTGTAACTTTTTTAATCTCATCCATTATATGATGGAAAGAACCGGAATAAAAATTGGCATGCCGATGTCCTTCAATCTACAAATAAGTCGTAGCCTTGCAAAAAACGGAGGGATGAGCCTCGGGCGAAAGACTGTTTCATCGTGGGAAATTGAGCAAGAGTGGCTGGAGATACAGGCGGCTCAGGGTGACCCTACCATGTTCCGACCTATTTACAACCGCTATTTTGAGCAGGTTTTCCGGTTCATTCACCGAAGAACCGCAGACGAAGACCTTTCTGCAGATTTGTGCTCTCAAGTTTTTTTGAAAGCGATGCAGCGCCTGAATGATTACGCTTTTAGAGGTGTACCATTTTCTGCCTGGCTGTTTCGGATAGCGAGCAATGAAGTTGCTCAGCATTTCAGGCAAAACAAAGCAGGCAGGGTCGTCAGCATCGAAGATGTCCACATCGGAGAGGTGATGGAAGAAATAGATGAAGAACACAATGAAGCTTTGCGCAATAAGCTACTGCTGGTGTTGAACGATTTAAATGAACTTGACTTGCAACTGATTGAAATGCGTTTTTTTGAACAAATGCCATTTAAAGAAATTGCCGATATAACCGGAATGACCGAAAACAATGCCAAAGTTAAAGTCTATCGGATACTGGAACGATTGAAAAAAAAGCTCATTTCCTAAGCACTTGAACATGACTTTTAATGAGCCGATTTTTTTACTTCCTTTTCCAAAATTGCAGCGTCTATGAGTAAGCAATACGACATACGGATCAATCCCCAACAACCTTCGAGCGAAGAAATAGCGCGTCATAAAAACTTTGACGCCCTGCTGGAACAATACCAACAGAAAAAAGCGACACCTCAGCCCGGTGCCAGCATCATTCGGTTTTCTTTGTTGATGCGGTATGCAGCAGCACTCGCGGTGTTAGCAATTGCTGTTTACGGCGCTTTTATTTTAACGCAGCCTGCCGTATCGGATGTGCAGGCAGCTTACTTCGAAAAACAGCCCCATATCATCGTTCCTTTTGAACAGCCTGAATTGACAAAACCAGCAGTTGCACTAAAGGTCAATGCCAGTAAAGGCGGGGTATTGGAATATTCGAGCGGATCGCGTCTGGTCATCCCTTCGGAAGCTTTTATGACGGATCGCGGTAAATTGGTGGAAGGCGAAGTGGATATCCGTTATCGCGAAATGTTGGATTATGTTGACTTTTTCTTGGCCGGTGTGCCAATGAATTACGACTCAGCTGGTAAACACTACGATTTGGAGTCCGCCGGTATGGTTGAAATTTATGCGGAACAAAATGGCAAACGCGTCAATTTGGCACCCGGGAAAACCATCGCGGTCGAATTGGTTTCTTTTATTTTGAGGACGCCCAATAGCCAGATTCCTCGTTTTAATGTCTATAAATTGGATACGGAGGCTCGACAGTGGGTTTATCAGGACGTCAATCACTTGCAATTGGTAGAAGACTACCTTGACCCCAAAGATCCGAACTACGACGTCAAAAAAGCCCACTTAGATGCCCTGAAAGCTATTGAAAGCAAAGGTATCTTGGAAATGCAGGCCTTTCAGACGATGACACCCGCTCCTGAAGCGCCCTCCAGTCCGCAAAAGCATCAGGGTAAACACCCGACCATTGAACTGCAATTTACCGATGACAATGTCATTTTTGAAGATGAGAATGGTTTGGAAAATGGGGAAACAGATCGTTTGGAAAAATTGTACAAAGGAACGATCTGGCAAATATCCCCACGGAATGGCGCATTCGATGAACGTGCTTTCCGCGTTGAATGGGAAACTACCCGGCTCAAGCAGTTGAACAATCAGGAATATGAACTCACCTTTATCAGTGGGGCGAAAGAGTTGAAACTGATCGTTTCGCCGGTACTTATGGGCAACGACTACGAACAGGCGCTCCGAAGCTACGATGCCGTCGTAAAGGAATATGAGCAAAAAATGGCAGAATGGGTACAGTTACTCCAGGAAAAACGGGTCGCCATTCAACAAAAGATAGCCGCTGAAAAAGCAACTGCGCAGCAAACATTTGAAGCGCAACATGCGGATATTTTTACTGCAACCGGCGAAGGCCTGATCAGAAGCAAAGTCATTAATCGTTTTCAGGTTGCGAGCCTGGGGTTATGGAGTTGCGATCGTCCGGTTCCGCCCGCTCCCAAAGCCGTCAGTGCGCAATTCACAGATCAGCAAGGCAAAGCGGTTGAGGGTATGGTTGCTTATGTCGCCGATAAAAAGCGCAATACCCTACGCCGGTTCTTAGTGACGGACGGTGCAAAAATTAATTTTGATGCTGATTCCGATAACCTCCTCTGGATGGTTACGAAAGACGATAAATTGGCTCTTGTGAACCCCGGACAGTTCCGGCAAATCGGCAACAAAGACGAATACACTTTTGCTTTCACGGTGCTGGATAAAAAAATCACCAATGAAGCGGAGGTGCGGGAATTGCTGAAGTTTGAATGAGCTGGTTGCTTACTGCCTGACTGCACGAACAAAATGCTGTTCGCCGGATTTAGAGATGATTTCAATATAATATAGACCAGGAAGCAGCCTTCCCGCATCAACAATGCGGGAAGGCTGTTCTTTTTCCAGCACTACCTGCCCTGCCATATTAAAAATGCGCAGATAATGAATAGCTTCCGAATGCTCAGAACGTACAAAAAAGCTTTTCGTAAATGGATTGGGCACAATGGAATAAGTGGTCTTCAAGGCTTCCTGTCCAATGACATTGCTGATGCCATCGCAAATATTGTCATTTTGCCCAAAATCCATCAAGTCATTGTGGAATTGGCATAAAAACCAGTTTTGTCCATCAATAAAAAATTCATTTGGCTCGTCTATAAAAAAGTGTTCCCAGCGCCACAACCGGGGGTTGGGGCCATTGTAAAGACAACCGGTATTCACCATGCCGATTTTCTCGATGATGCGGGCATTGCAAATACTTTAGCCGGATAGCCTTGTATTACTGTATCCCCTTGAACGCTTAGGTATTCAACCCCCGTGCCCCGCCAAAACGAATTGACTGCATTGACCCACTGTGGGTTGTTGTCGAACCAGCCGTTTTGTGCAGACAGCACACACCCCCAGCCAATTAGCAGAATAAAACAGATACTTTTCATGGCGCTTGCATTTTCGAAACAAACATCCCCAAAGATAAGAGGAAATTGAAAATTTGCTTACCTCATTATACTTGCTTTTCCCTGCCTTCCTGTGCCGGGGCTTTAGTCCGCCTCGCATTTGACCATTGCATTTCTCCAGGGATGAGGGAGCCGAGGCGGTAGTTGGGGAAGTCCCAAAACCTGGCGATGCTACTCCACCACTACAAAATTCCGGTGAGCCAACACCGCGCTGCCACTGCTGATCCTGATTCGAAAAATACCGGAAGACAGGGCGTCCGTGTTAATTTCCAGCAACTGATTGCCTTCTGTAAGCTGTTGTTGCTTCCTGGAAATGATTTTACCAAGGGCATCAATGACCTCCACCTGAAGGGTGGTTTCTGCCGGAAGATAGACAGGTACTGAGAGGAGAGCGCCTGCACTGACCGGATTCGGATATTGAGCGCCCGCGATGAATTTATCTCCCGCCAGAGAAGCCGCCACCACTGGCGAAGCCGCAGAAGCCCCGTCAAAATCGAGCTGCATCAACCGGTAAGTGTAGCGAACACCGGGTTTAACATCAAAGTCTTTATAAACGTAGGTTTTGGGATCCTGAGTGGTTCCCGCGCCTTCGACCCAGGCGATCCGCCCTGAAATCCCGCCCGTCGTTGACGCTGCGCTGCACTTCAAACCCTGCATTGTTCAGTTCTGCCGCCGTTTCCCAGGACAACAGGATATGGTCGGAGGCAGCAACAGCAGAAAATCGGGTCAATTCGATGGGGAGCACCAAACAAACAAAATCTACCACGATGACGTTTGCGCAAAGCCCCGCATTTCCCGAGATTGTGGTCGTGCCTGCCACACTCATATTGTTGATGGTCCTACAAATCGCTTCACAATCAGAGAGCACGTCGTTATCGGTGATGGTTAAATTTCCACTAATGATGCCAATATTTTGAAGGCCATCCAAACTTGGTAGAGCGTTGTTGTTGATGATGGTTAAACTCCCGGTAATTGCGGCTAAAAACGCCAGGGAGCTGATGTCCACCAGCACATCGTTTTGTTGTATGGTTAGATTGTTGCCAATAATGATGAGTACCGGAAAACCGTCGAGGTTGACCAACCCGTCATTATTTGCAATGATCAGGTTATTGCCTATCACCGCAAGGCTGGAGAAATCGAGGCTGTTTAGAATTGCATTGCCCTGGAGGTTAAGAGAACCGGCGGTATATTCGAGCAAGGGCATGGTAAGATCGGCCAACGCATCGTTGTTGTTAACCGTGAAATTATTGCCAAAGGTCTCGATATTCGCAAGGCCATCTAAGCTCGTCAAGGCCGGGTTGTCCCGGATGCTCACATTCCTGGTGAAAGAATCAATGGCCGTCAACGCTAATGCATCAATATCTGAAAGCAGGGCATTGTTCTGAATAATTAGATCCCGGGCGCTCGTCATGCCCAGGTTTTCCAAGCCATCCAGATTGAGCAGGTTGTCGTTGTTAACAATTCGGATATGGCGCGTAATGTTTAACAAAGTAGAAAGTGGCGATAAATCTGTAACAAACGTATTTTCTAAATAAAAATCCCGCCCAATAGAAACCAGCCCGGCTAATGCCGTTAAGTTGTTAATGGGGTCAACGGTGGCGCTGTCAAAAATTATGAGGTCGCCTGTAATTAAGACACAACTACCCAAAGCATCTACTTGTGCCTGGGTAATTGCGGTAAAATTTCCGGTGCATATTTGCGCGAAAGCCCCCTTTGCGCACACCAGCAAACAAAAGAAAAGTGTAGTTGTCAAAATTCTCATAGGATTACCATTGATGTGATGGAATATAGTTTTCTAAAAATTGATAGTATGTCCAAAGTTTTTGGGAAAACGATGACCTTGCCGGGTTTCGGCATTTGAATGTGCAAGAGGGAAAGCTGAAAGGAAAGTTATGTGTAGTTATCGCTTTCTGTATGCAAATATAGGATACCTTAAGGCAGGATGTACGTTTTTTAATCGTCTTTTTAAACGGATAACACTATTTTTTCATTTCGTTCAATTGGCTCATCAACGCTGGAATTATTTCCTGAGTTGCTTCGTAACCAATCTGGTAGAGCGCTTCGTACTGGTTGAACTGAAAAATATGATAGCGATGTACTGCCTTGGGTTCGATAACGAAATGGCACTGCTCCAGGTCGGCTCTGGTATTGCCGACTACAGATAGTTCAAAGCAACGGGCAGCTACGCCGATCAGGGATTGGAGGGAAGTATCGCGCAGCTCAACCTGGGGCATCACGTTTACGCCGATAACGAAATCCACTTCTTCGAGCAAGGGAATAGCAGGCAGGTTACTCAACAAACCGCCGTCAACGTAGAGTTGACCTTTGAGTTCCACCGGTTTGAATACCAACGGGATAGAAGAAGATGCAACAATGACGTCGAACAAAGGGCCGCTGCTCACCATTTCGCAGACGCCGGTATGCAGGTTGGAAATAGCCACAATGAGTTTTTTATTCAGGGCTTCGAAGCTGTCTTCTGTAATTGTTTGAGCCAATCGCTCCCTCAAATAAGTCAGTTTTGTAAATCCCCGGTTGGGCAACCCAACTTTGATGAGTTTAAAAAGCTTGCTGTCTTTTACGAAAGCGAGCATCTCTTCCGGGGATTTCCCGGCGGCGTATAAAGCACCCACAATGGATCCTGCGCTGGAACCGGAAATGACCTGTGGCTCGATGCCGTTTTCCAATAAGGCTTTTAGTACGCCGACGTGGGCGATTCCCCTTGCGCCGCCACCGGAAAAAGCAATCCCGATTTTTGGTTTATTGATCTGGTTCATCTTGCATACGGTCTCTGAAAAAAATATGGAAGGTCTATAGAACAGAAAACATGCGAATCAGGAGCTATTTGGCATTTAGGGTCGCTGAAATAATAACTGTCCACTTTTCCAGGAGACCTTTTGCTCCTACCCCGCGTTGGGGAACCACCTCCCTTAGGGTCGCTGAAATAATAACTGTCCACTTTTCTAGGAGACCTTTTGCTCCTACCCCGCGTTGGGGAACCACCTCCCTTAGCTATGGCTAAGGTCGGGAACCCCCGCCTTGGTTAGAATCAAAATGCCTTGCCCGGAGAAAGCGACCCTTATTAATTCAGCACCCCTTAGCTATGGCTAAGGTCGGGAACCCCCGCCTTGGTTAGAATCAAAATGCCTTGCCCGGAGAAAGCGACCCTTATTAATTCAGCACCCCTTAACTTGCTTTGGATAATGCCTCAGCACGTTTAAAATTACACCGAGTCTCTCGGAGTTAAAGGGAGTTTCACAGAGTTTGTGATTGCACCACATGAAACTCCGTGAAACTCCCTTGATTCATGGCTCCTGTTTTATACAACAATAAAACAAGCAACCGGCCTTATTGCTTCACAAACTGAAACGAACCCGAACCACCTTCGTAAAAGAGCACGATTGCATAAGCACCTACAGCCCATTCACGAATGTCAAGGCGAAGCGTTCTTGTTTCGTTGTCAGCTGTATGGATCAATGCGCCAAGACTATTGAAAATCCGTACCTGATTCCAGGCGATGCTGCTTTCAATACTCAGCAAGTCGGTAGCAGGGTTGGGATAAATTTTTGCGGAATGCTTAAAGTCCACTTCTTCAGATGGCACCACCATTTCAATATCAGCCAGATAACGTGGCAGCAATTGGTAGCCCTCCAAAAATGGCGCGCCGGCGTCGAACTGGCCGCCGATTCCAGTCAGGTTGAAGGTGAAATCCGGAACCGTTGTGCCAAAAATATCTACATCGGCATCAATACGCATGGCATAGGTGTTAACGCCATCCGTAACATCCACATTAAAACCGGTGCCGGTATTGGTCCATTGCGCCGGATTAACGATGGTCAGGTTGTTGATTTTCACCAATTGCGATTCGCTGTCTTCGTTCAGGGTCGTTACGACTGTTGGCGCAAACAGGCTATTGTCAGCAGAAGTGAACCAAACGGAATCTGCATTGATTTGCGTGAGGCCGTTGAATTGTGCAATGGTGCCGCGCACGATGACTTCGTCGCCTTCGTTCACGGTGTACCCAAAGCTGTTGCTGTTGTTAAAGACTGCAATACCGATGTTTTGTCCGTCAATAATGGTGAACTGCAAGCCTGCCGGGCGCAGGTTGAAACCATAAGCAATGCCTTGCAACTGGCATTTTACCCCCAGTGAGTCAGCAACGCCACCCGGATTAAAAGCCGTAACGGCCCCAATGCTGTACTGAGGATAAGTAGGCGCAGGCGGGGTGCTGCAGTCGTTGGCCGCTCCTGCGGTGGAGAGCAACTGGAGGCCGCCGTTGAATACGCCGGATTCCGTAATAGAAGCTTTCCAGTTGGCAGGTGCATCGTTGTCTGCATTGACGTCACACAATTCCAGCGATGGCCCGGTGCCATCAGCAGCAGCAGGCCACGGCGCGTTTGGCGAATAGGTCACGATATCAACGACATTGCCCGAAGCATCGCGCAATTCCAGCGTTTCCCCTGCATTGTTCAGGGCGCCGCTCGTCCATTGGAAGGCCGGGATCCCAAATTCTTGTTCAAACAAGACAGAGTCTACGGCTACGATTAAATACTCGCCAGGGTTCAGAAACGCGTTGGATGGGAAAGTATACACGATCCCCTGTGCGAAGCTAAACCCTGCAAGGTGGACATGCTCCGTGTCATTGTTGTACAATTCGATGTACTCAAAAACTTCGGTGCTGGGAGGGTTATACATAATTTCCGTAATCACGATATTGGGAATTTCGGTATCGTTGTCCGTAATATGAATGGTGTAGTTAATGCGGGTAGGGTCTATGGAAGCGCCTGCATCCGGATTGGAAAGCGCCAGAATCAAATTTTCGATCGTTTCAGGACTCGAATCGTCAAGGATGGTAACGACGATGGTTTGGGTATCCACAGTAGCAGCGGCAAACGTTACGGTTTGCGTTGAAAAGTTGAAGTCGCTACCTGATGCAGCCGAAGAAGCCTGGGCAACTGAAACCTGTACGGAGTGCGCAGCGCCGTCGCCATTGGTCAGAAACAAGCGCACATTTACGGTGCCGGCATCTTCATTCACTTCCACCTGCGAGCCAACAAAGCCAATGATCGGGCCGTTGAGGCATTGCGCGTCGCCACCGGGATTGGCAAACAGCTCGAAACCAGCCACTGTGACTCCAACCGGCGTGCTGGCGGCCTGCCAGTTGGCACCGTCGTTGTTGTCGGCTTCTGGATCGCAAAGCACCAGCGAGGGACCGCCGCCGTCGGGCGCGCTGGGCCAGGCACCGCCATCGCTGAAATCTACCATATCTACTACATTGCCTGCAGCATCAGACAATTCGATGGTTTCCCCACCGTTACTCAGGGCACCTTCGGTCCATTGGAAAGCCGGCAAACCAAAAACGTTTTCAAACGCCACGGAATCTACGGCGACGATGACGTAATCGCCAGGGCTTAAGGTATGGGCCGGAAAGGTGTAGACCACTCCTAAGCTAAAGGTGTAGCCTTCCAGATTGATGTCGCTTGCGCCTTTGTTGTGCAATTCGATGTATTCCAGCGAATCGGTGTTGGCTTCAGGTGAATTGTACATGATTTCGGTAATCACGATGTCGTCAGATGTTGGAGCACCTATAACCGTGATGGTTCCTGTCATATTGAGGCCAACATGCGGATCGCAGCGATAGCTATACGTACCTGGAGTATTAAAGGTGTGGGAGAAAGTCCACCCGAATGACGCATTGCCACTGAAAAAACTTTCGGGGTTATTGGGGAAAGTAGTTTGAGCGCCATTGACGTTGTGAACGCCGCTGTTGTTGCTCCAGGTTACAGACGCTCCAGCCTGGATGGTCAAGTTTTGCGGGCTAAAATTAAAATTCAGAACAGAGACTTGGTGTTGAGCGCCTGCCAGGGTAGGCAAAAGTGCCAGACATGAAAGGGTGCATAAGACCAGCGTAATGATTTTCCTCATAAGACAAGGTTTTTGGAATGAAAAAATACTTTCTCGCAAAAGTACAGGTAAAGCAAGGGAATGACCCTGAAATGCAAATAAAAATTGCGTTAAGTAATCAGGCTGACGAGCGACACCATATTTCATAAGATCATACCTGGGCAAACAATCATTCTTCAATCGGGCCTATGCACAGATAGTGGGAGTAATGTTTTGTGTATGAAGAAAATAAATTTTAAAAAATCAATGTGTGGTTAACATGCGCTTAACAAGATGATCTTAATTTTGCCGCGATCAAAACCATTATTCATTAAATCACTGGTTTATGAAATTTGCAAACTTACTTAAAGTGCTTGGCGCTATTGTGCTGGCTGTTGTGTTTACGAACACCGGCTATGCTCAGGGGGTGACTTCCGCTACTATTCTCGGTTTGGTAACCGATGCGAACGGAGAGCCCCTTGTCGGCGCTAACGTAGTGGCTATACACGGACCTTCGGGAACGTTTTATGGCAACTCGACCCGGGAAGACGGCCGTTTTACCTTGCCCAATGTGCGCATTGGCGGTCCTTACTCGATCAAGGTGAGCTACACCGGTTATGAAGACAAAGAAGAGAAGGATGTGACTTTGAGCCTCGGACAAAGCTTCCGCATCAACTTTTCTTTGCAGGAAACTGCAACGGAGCTTCAGGCGGTAGAAGTAATCGCTGTTCAAAGCGAAATCCTGAATGGCGAGCGCACCGGCGCTGCGACCAACATCCAAAAAGAAGTCATCAACACGCTGCCAACTTTTTCGCGTGGTTTGAACGACTTCATCCGTTTGACCCCGCAGTCAAAATCTTCTGCGGTGGCTTCTACAACTGGTGGCGGAACGTCATTTGCAGGCCAGGACAGCCGTTTCAACAACCTGACCATTGACGGTTCGATTTTTAACAACAGCTTCGGTCTGGCTTCTGCACCTGCCGGCCAAACCAACTCGACTCCGATTTCATTGGATGCCATAGATGAAATCCAGGTAAACGTTGCGCCTTTTGACGTTCGCCAGGGTGGGTTTACCGGCGCTGGTATCAATGCAGTTACGCGCTCAGGTACCAACCAGATTGAGGGTTCTGTTTTTCACAACCTGCGCAATCAGAACCTGATCGGCACCAAAATTGACGGCAAAGATGTCTTCAGCGAACGCATTGACAACGGCTCTCTGAAATTCAACATTCAGCAAACCGGTTTCCGCCTTGGTGGTCCGATCATCAAGAACAAACTGTTCTTTTTTGTAAACGCTGAGATCGAGCGTCGCACTGACCCGGCTACGACCTTTGTTGCTTTCCGCGACTCTGTGAGCACGCCGCCCGCAGACGCCAACGTGACCCGCGTGCGCGCATCCGATATGGATGCCCTTCAACAGTTCCTCATCAATAACTATGGTTATGACCCGGGCAATTACGAAGACTATGACCTCCAGACCTCCAGCGACAAGGCGTTGATTAAGTTTGACTACAACATCAACAACAATCACCGGGTGAGCCTGCGCTACAACTACCTGCGCTCATTCCGCGATGTGCCGGCGAGTAACTCCGGCTCTTTCCAGAACCGCAGCGGCAATAAATTTGCCCTAAACTTCTCGAACTCGAACTACATCATCAACAACGACATTCATTCGGTTATCGCCGAGTTGAACAGCATCTTCGGGTCGAAAGTCTCCAACTCGTTCCAAGTTGGGTTCACGGCTAACCGCGATTATCGTTCCAGCGGCGGCGGTATTTTTCCGTTGGTGGATATCCTGGAAGGCGGCCGTAACCTGACTACTTTTGGATTCGAACCGTTCACGCCGAACAACACCCTGAATACAGATACCTGGCAGTTGCAGGACAACCTAACTTTTTATGCAGGTGCCCACACCATTACAGCTGGGGTGAACCTTGAGGCTTTCAAGTTTGAGAACACTTTTACGCCGACCTACTACGGCCAATATGTGTTCAACTCGCTTGAAGATTTCTACAAAGCTGCCGGCGGCGACCAAAGCATTCAACTGCGTCGTTTTCAGCAGACTTACTCTGCTTTGCCGGGCGGCGCGTTGCCAACGGCAACAACGAAAGCCTACCAGCCTGGCGTTTACCTCCAGGATGAAGTGGATTTGTTAGACAATCGCCTGAAAATCACGGCGGGCATTCGTTTGGATATGCCGTTCTTCGACCAGTCTGCCCTGAACAATCCGATTGTGGATACAATGACGTTTCGCAGCCCAACCGGTGAAAATGCCAACTACAGCACCGACAAGTTACCTGATGCACAAATCCTGTTTTCACCACGTATTGGTTTTAACTGGGATGTAAAAGGGAATCGTTCACTGCAACTGCGCGGGGGTACGGGGATCTTCTCCGGCCGTCCGGCTTTTGTTTGGATTTCCAACCAGGTGGGTAATAATGGTGTCCTGACCGGATCTATCTTCCAGGACAACACGTTGGCTTATCCGTTCTCTACGGATGTTACAACCCATATTCCGGACAACGCGACAACGCCTTCTGCGTTCAGTATTGCTATTTCGGATCCCGATTTCAAGTGGCCGCAAGTTTGGCGCTCCAATGTTGGGGTTGATTTTAAACTGCCATTCGACCTGGTGGGTACACTGGAAGGGATTTACAGCAAGACGCTGAACAACGTGATGTACAACGACGTGAACCAACGCCCGGCAGCCGCCAACCTTACCGGAGCAGATGATCGTCCGCTTTATGCCGGATCACCTGCTGCACGCCGTCTGAATCCGAAAATCAACGACGCTATCCTGCTTTTCAATACCAACGATGGCTATTCTTACAGCTTGACGGCCAAATTGGAGCGCCAGTTCAAAAACGGCTGGTATGCAATGGCAGCTTACAACTTCGGCGAAGCGAAAGACCTGATTACAGCTGGCTCTATCGCATTCTCTTCCTGGAGGGATAACCGTTCGGTATTGGGCAATAACTTCCCTGAACTGGCATTTTCAGATCAGGATCAGCGCCACCGGGTAATCGGCGCGATCAGCTACCGCATTGAGTACCTGAAGGCTTTGGCGACAACGGTATCGCTTTTCTTTCAGACCAATAATCAGGATCGGTTCTCCTTTGTATACAATGGTGACATGAACAGTGACGGCGCAGTTTCCAATGACCTGATGTATGTTCCGACCAATGCAACGGATGCCAATGAAATCCTGTTCCAGGACATCACCAACGGCCCGACCGGAGCTGAACAGGCTGCTGCTTTTGAGACCTTCATTGATAATGATGATTACCTGAGCGGCCTTCGCGGACAGTATACAGAACGCAATGGTGCCATTCGTCCCTGGGTAAGCACACTTGACTTGTCGGTACAACAGGAATTCTTCCTGAAAGTAGGCGGCCGTCGTCATACGTTGCAGGCTCGTCTTGATATTTCCAATATTGGCAATATGATTGATGACAGTTGGGGTGTAGGCGATGCTATTGTGAACGGTTCTCCACTACGTTTCGTTTCACGCAATGCTGAAAACCGCCCGGTATATGAATTCACCCGGGTAGGTGGTCAGTTCCCGACGACAGCATTAGGCACCAGCAACAGCCTGATTGACGTTTGGCAGATGCAGTTTGGTTTCCGCTACATTTTCTAACGGAACTGAAATAACGCTGTTAAACGCCTGAACAGGCGATCAATGCAAAAGAGGCGCTGCGATGAATTTCGCAGCGCCTCTCGCGTTTTAAAAAGAAGAGTAGTTTACGGCCTAATCGCGCACATCTCCGCATACACCCGCGCAGCACGGATAATATCGGCTTCTGTTTTTTTGAATTCGTCGTTATTCGCCAATTCAGCTAAGTCGGCGCAATCCGAAAAATACTTGGCGAGTCCTTTTTTAAAGAGCAAAAAATTGGAACCGGAAATGGAAACTGGCGCGCTTTCGCCTCGTTTCTGATAGGCGTATTCGGTTTCCACGTCGCCTAATTTGTTGTCGTAAGGATGGTATTGGTAAACCGAAACCTTGTCGGAGGCGTAAAGCTGCTCCAGAATATGCATGCCCGCCTGTGTATTGCCTTTTGCGCCGGGAGCAAAAGATTTGACAAAAAACTTGCGGTCATTGAATGCAAAACTTTTCACATCGCCGGGTTTGAGTACATCTGTGACGTCTTTGCCGCCTTTTTGATACTGGAAAACAACATTGCCGGACGGGCCAAATTTCAGTTCGGTTCCTTCGGTGATTTTTATGGTAAATTTTCCGGCGATGCTGTCGCCGGTAAGGGTGTTCAAATAGCCGTTGAAGGCGGCGCTGTTGGCCGCTTCTTCTTCGGCTTTTTCAGCTAATTCTATCGCTTTAGCCGGAGGGATCGCTTTTTCGGGGTCGCGGAAGACGTGCCGGGTTGTTAACTTGTTCGCTGCAAACAACTTGCGAGTTGCTTCAATTTCTTTCAACAGGCGCTTCGAGCGGCCTTCTTTCCAGTCGAGGTCGTTGGCTTGGTTGGCGTATCTTTCTGCGCTTTCTAAGTCATCAAGCCAATAAAATACACTCGCGGTATTGAACAGGCAGGCATGGATAAGTCCTTTTTGTTTTTTGTCGGTTGGGTCGTATTTGTCTTTTGCTTTCAGCCAGAACTCAACAGCGGGCTTCACGGCTTCCCGCAGATGATCCACAGGTTGGTTGGGCGTCATTTGCGCGAAAGCGGCTTTTACGGTTTCATAAGCCTGGTTGTAATCTTCGTACCCCTCATCCTTTTCCCGGAGCACTTCCAATTCATCCGTCGCTTTTACAATGCGCTGGAAATCATAATTGTGCCGGAATTGTCGCCCCATATCCCCAAGGTTGGAGTTGAAGTGATTTTCAATCAGGTTGTTGGTGATTTGGTTGTAGTTGTCCGACCAATATCTGGAGGCTTCACCGGAGGTATTGTACCTTGAAGTTGTATAAGTTTGCGATCTGGTGCGGTCTGTTTGGTAAGTATCGAACAGCACCCGGCCTTCGTAGTCGTAAAGCCGCCAGGAAATGGGCATGCTCCAGCGAATGGATTTGTAGTATTTGGTAATGACTTTTTCTGTCCCGTCTTTTTGTTTTTCTTTGCTGGTGGAGGTTTCCATTTTATCGCCGTCAACACGGAAATACCCCAGGTTGACTTCAAGGGTGAAATGCCCTCCATTGGAGACTTTTTTGAAGCCGTCCAATTGGAAATGGCTCTCTAAGGAAGATTGGGTCTTGCGGAGGTTGTCTAAATAATATTGGGTGCCCCTGATGCGAAGGGTGTACGTGGTATAGGATGCGTCGAGCGGTGTAGCAGGTAAATGGGTGTATTGAACGTTGATTCGTTCCTGTTTTATTTTTTGGGATTGAACAGCGCCTGCTATCAGCAGAAGCCCTGCGAGAATGAATAACTGCTTTTTCATACTGTATATAATTAGTGGATGAATAAATTGCATACCGTCGTGCTGCCAGGCCAGCCGGGCACGTTTAGCGTTTTTTTTTAAGCACCGTTAATCAATACAGCATTACAAAATTGAGATAGAAAGGTAAGAATTATTGGCATAACGCAGCCATCAGTCTTTAATGCTCACTCGGATTCGGCAAAAAAACTTCTGCCATCATGCAACGCGCACTGCCTCCACCATAAGTTTCGATGGTTGGAATCGGGCTGTATAGAATATTCGTGTGTTTTTCGATGAGCACAATTTGAGCTGGAGTCAGGGATTTAAACGCCTGTTCGGACATGACTAAAAACGTATCGCCGGCAGTGTTGCGCACCTGTAGCATGTTGCCGGCAAAATGAACCATTTGATCCAGGGTTATTTCAATGACTTCTTTTCCAGTTGCCGCAAATTTATTCATCAGCGTGCGCCGCTCGGAAGGATCGCGCAGGGTGTCTAAACAAATTACCACAAAAGCTTTTCCCAAAGCCATCATTACATTCGTGTGGTAGATTTCCTGGCCGTTGGCATCCATGGCGGTGAATGCCACCATTTCGTAGCCGATGATCGAACAATATTCCCGCAGCAGCGCTTTATCCGTTCGGGGGCTGAGGCAGGCATAAACAATTTTGTTGGGACGATCCAGGATCATACTGCCCGTGCCTTCAAGGAAGCGGTTTTCCTGCTCGTAATCTTCGAGGTGAATCCGCTCTGTATAAGCGAATTGTACGGTCAATCTTTCCAGAATATCTTCGCGCCGCTCCAGCCGTCGGACTGGCGCATACATCGGGTAGGTAATGAGGCGTCCGTCCTGATGAAAAGTAACCCAGTTATTGGGGAATACGGCGTCGGCTTTTGGCGGCTCGGCGGTGTCGTCCACAACGATCACGTTGACGCCGGCTTCCCGAAGTTTTGCTACAAATCCGTCAAATTCTTCAATGGCCAATTGCTGAATTTCCGACGTCGGGCGACTAGTGTCGTTGGTTTGAAAGGCATTGTTGGAAGCCGTTTGTTCATTGAAGCCAAAATTGGCCGGCCTCACCATCATAAGGGTATCTGCAGTCTGAAAAATCTTTGCCATAAGCTTAGTTAATTTCGGGAGGTAAATTTCCACAGATTTCTGAAGTTTAAAGCATAGCTGCGATTATTTCTTGCAATTGCAGCTCAACTTTCTGCCATCGCCTTTTCTTTCATGGCGGTTGCCGTTTCATGCCCCAGGTACCGGTCAATCCAATTGTGGACAATATAAAGCAAGGGAGTCAACAGGACTGCCATGAGAAACTTGTAGGCATACTGCACGACCGCCACTGCCATCAACTGATTCCAGCCCCAGGGTTCTACATTGCCCACCAATTGAGGCCCAAGTTTGAAGGCGATGAACAAGACGACAAAACTGTCGAAAAACTGGGAAACAACGGTGGAGCCTGTAGCACGCAGCCAGATGCGCTTTTCGCCGGTTCTTTTTTTGATCTGATGAAAAATGACCACATCCACAAGCTGGGCAACCAGAAACGCCGTAATGGAACCCACGATGATGAGCAGACCCTGTCCCAGAATAACACTGAAAGCGGCTTGCATATCGGGAACGCCTTTGGTTGCGTTTTGCCCTTGCCACCAATCGGCAGGCACTAATTGTATCGCGGCATAAATCATGAAGAATGCATAAGTGATCAATCCTACCGCCAGAAAAGATAAGAGCCGGATGCCGCGTTTGCCGTAGTATTCGTTGATGAGATCCGTCATCAGAAAAACAATGGGCCACAACAAAACACCCGCAGAAAATTGCAGGGCGCCTTCCCGTCCGAACAAGTTGAAATTGAATGGTTGCATGCCTAAAGTTGGTTCGAGCGCAAATATTTTTACCCCGATGAACTCTGCGACTAACGCATTGGCTACAAAAAATCCACCCAGAATGACGAATAGGCGGGAAGGGCGGAAAGACAGGACGTTGAGCGACATTTTGGGCGATGTGACACCCAACGGATCGTCAGATTCTGGCGTCTCTTCTGAAGTAGCACTATTTTTTTCCATATTTGTGAATTCTTTTGCTCGCAAATTACTGCAAAGTTGCGTTTAACCAAGAAGCCCATATGGGAAGTTTCAAAAAACTACATGGATAGGAAGGTGATTCAGCGCCTATTTTGTGTTGATTTATTAGATAAAGTACTAAAAACGGAATCATGATTCGAGTATTTTTTAGTTTGCTCTGTCTGCTTTTTTTCGCCCCTAAAGATGCGATATGCCAGGTTTTTAGCTCCAGCATCAACCTTGAAGACACCACACAGCGACACCTGATTATTACCAAACGCGGCGACAGAATCATCGGCAGGATTCAAAAAATTGAAGGCACCACAGTTTCTTTTATTATGACAACCGGCAATGTCATTACTTACCCTTTTCAGGAAATTGAATGGGTGGGTTTGCAGGAAGAAAAAAGTGCGGACTCAAAACGCTCCAAAGGTTACCCATCCGAATTGCCGAGACTAAGGATTACTCCGGAGCGAAACGGGTGCGAAAACCTCCTCTTTAGTTCTTCAGCCTTCAATTATCAAAAAGGAACGGGAGAATATCGCAACTTGGAAATTCTTATTAATATAGTTGATGTTGGGTTGTCCGACAATATCTCAGTAGGTGGGGGAATGGCGATCCCTTTTGTCTTCATCGCACGGCTAAAGGCTACGATTGACTATAACGAAATCATACATTTAGGCGCCGGAGTCAACAACTTCATTCCAATTTCCGAAGAATTATTCGGGAGTCCTTTTACACATTTTTATGGCGTAGTGACGCTTGGCAAGCCTAAAGCTTACCTGAACGCCACACTTGGGTATGGATTTACCTGGGGCGGTTCTTCCTTAGATTTCCCCGGGGACAGGGAAACGGTGCCTTTAGTGGCTACTTTCGGCGGCTCGATTACGGTTGCTGATCGGTTTCGGTTCATCATTGACGTGATGTACCTGAAAGGTGAGGGCCTCGATGAAGTAATTCCTTCTTTTAGCATGGGGTGGCTTGGCAGGATGAGCCGTTTTGAATTGGGTTTGTTCTCTTCCCTTGTGGGAACGGAATTTTCTGCCTTTCCGGTATTGGCTTATGCAAGAAGATTCTGACTTTTGTGGATCTTTTGCTGAACCTTGCCGCAAAGGCAGGTGTTTTCGCTACGTAAACAAAATGAGGGTTTTTAAGCATGGCTACAATTGCAATTAATTTAAAAGACGGTAAATTAGAAACTGACGCGCCGCGCGACCTGATTGTTGGGATAGACCTAGGCACAACCAACAGTCTTGTAGCCTACATGAAAGACGGACTTGCACTTGCGGTGCGGGGCGATTCTGGCAAAAATGCGCTCATGCCATCGGTTGTTCATTTTGCGCCTGACCAATCGGTATTGGTTGGTGATGCAGCAAAAGAAAAATTGATTAGTGACCCGCAACACACCATTTATTCGGTGAAACGCCTGATGGGTAAATCCTATAAAGATGTTCGCGATTTCGAACAATACTTTGGTTACCAAATTATTGACGAAGACACCGACAGTCTGGTGAAAATCAGGGTAAAAGACAAGTTTTTTACCCCCATTGAGTTGTCGGCAGAAATCCTTAAATCCCTGAAACTGCGGATAGAATCCGTGCTGAAACAACCAGTTTTTAAAGCGGTGATTACGGTGCCCGCTTATTTCAACGACGCCCAACGGCAGGCCACCCGTGATGCCGGAAAATTGGCAGGGTTGGATGTTTTGCGCATCGTAAACGAACCCACAGCGGCCAGTTTGGCTTATGGCATTGGCTTGAACCAGGACGATGAGCAAACCGTAGCGGTTTATGACTTGGGCGGCGGCACTTTTGATATTTCTATTTTGCACATCCACCAGGGCATTTTTGAGGTGCTTTCGACCCACGGTGATACTTTTTTGGGGGGCGACGATTTTGACCGGGCTATTGTAGACTACTGGACTAAACAAAATGGGCATGAAAAAAACGACCTGACCGGGGATAAATCCCTGAGCCAGGCGTTGCGTTTGCAAGCGGAAGCAGCTAAAAAATACCTGAGTCAACACCCCGTTTATGAATCGGTTGCCGCCAACGGCATGGTTTGCCGCATTGACCGCGCTACGTTTGAATCGCTCATCGAACCTTTGGTGCAGCGCACCATTGAGAGTTGCCGGCAGGCTTTGCAAGACGCTAAACTCGATGTTTCCAGGATAGACCACGTCATTATGGTGGGCGGATCTACCCGCGTGCCTTTGGTGAAAGCGACAGTAGCTGGCTTTTTTGGGAAAGAAGTATTTGATAAATTGGATCCCGATGAGGTCGTCGCGCTGGGTGCAGCCATCCAGGCGGATATTTTGGCCGGGAATCAAAAAGACATCCTGCTGCTTGATATTACCCCCCTTAGTCTTGGCATTGAAACGATGGGCGGGCTGATGGATACCATCATTCCCCGCAACACAAAAGTACCCTCCAAAGCAGGCCGCCGCTATACCACTTCTGTGGACGGGCAGACAAACCTCAAAATTGCCGTATTTCAGGGCGAACGCGACCTCGTGGAGCACAACCGGAAGTTGGGGGAGTTTATCATGCGGGGGATTCCGCCCATGCCAGCCGGATTGCCCAAAATTGAAATCTACTTTGTCCTGAACGCGGATGGCATTTTAAAAGTGAAAGCTCAGGAATTGCGTTCCGGGGTGGAGCAGGAAATCGAAGTGCGTTCCCAATACGGGATCAGCGAAGAAGAGATGGGGAAAATGCTGCTCGATTCGATCCAGCATGCACAATCCGATATGGCAATCCGTGCACTGCTTGAAGCGCGCAATGAGGCGAAGGTTATCTTGTTATCGGCTGATAAATTTTTACAACAAAACGAAAACATCCTGAACGAAACTGAAATTTCGACTATAAAATCTTTAACTGCCACGCTCAAAGCGGCTACTGAAGGCGAGGATAAAGACCAGATCAACGCAGCAATGGACTCCCTGAATAAGTACGCAGCGCCATTAGCTCACCGCGCCATGGATCTTACCATTGCGGAGGCAATTAAAGGGAAAAGTGTTTAAAACGCGCGAAAATTCCTAACTTTGTGCAGCATCCTCGTGTCTGCTATCTTAAATCTATCGTCTAACATCTCAAGTCTAAGACTCGCCATGGCTGAAAAAATAAATCTGCGGTACAGTATTCTGATCCTCCTTATTGTAGGGGCGGCCTTGAGCCGATTGTTGCCCCACCCATTCAATTTTACCCCCATCGGGGCGATGGCACTTTTTGGCGCAGCTCATTTTTCCGACAAACGATTGGCTTTTGTTTTGCCATTCGCAGCCATGTGGTTAAGCGATCTCTGGCTGAACAATATGATGTACGAAAACACCGGAGGCTTCCAGTGGATGGGTAGCCCCTGGGTGTACGGAAGTTTTTTCCTCATTTCCATTATGGGGTTGGTGTTACTAAAAAAAGTACGCGTTGGCACTGTTCTCGGAACAGGGGTACTGGCTTCCATCCTGTTTTTCCTCATCACCAATTTCAGTGTTTGGCTGGGTTCTGCGGCTTATCCGCAAAATATCACAAGTCTGATGCTTTGTTACGAAGCCGGTATTCCATTCTTCGGGAATACACTTGCAGGCGATCTTTTTTATTGTGCAGTGCTTTTTGGCGGGTTTGAGTGGGCGCAACGCCGCATTCCGGCCTTGTCTCGAAGTGCTTCCTGATTCACGAGATATGCGTTATGCTGGTTGAAGAAATTGATTACTACATCGAAAACGGGCTTTACATTTTCACCGAGCGCTATTTGCTGGCACGGGGCTATTGCTGCAAAAACGGCTGCCGTCATTGTCCTTACGGATTTAAGCGCGAACTTCCAAAACCCGAAGAAGAGGAGACGTCTTGAAAGATAATTTTTCCATCAGCTATTCGTCAACTTCCTCTTCTCCCTGCTCCAGTTCCGGATATTCGATTCGCCCGTGGTAGATGGATTTCATCACTTCTTTAAACACTTGCCGACAAGTTTCTAATTCGCTGAAGGTCAATTCGGAATCACTAAGTTGGTGCTGCGTTACTTTACCTGTGATGATTTTGTCTACTAATTCGTTGAGGTCTTTTTCTTTCGGATTTTTCAAGCTTTTTCCAGCGGCTTCGATCGAATCGGCCAACATCATGATGGCTTCCTCTTTGGTGCGCGGCTTTGGCCCCGGATACCGGAATGTTTGGTCTTCGCCCTCCTCAAAATCCGGATTTTCCTTGATGTAATTTCGGTAAAAGTATTCGGCGCGCGTGGTGCCGTGGTGGGATTTGATGAAATCCACAAGCACCGTAGGCAGTCTGTACTTTTTGGCCATTTTCACCCCTTCAGCAACGTGCCCGATGATGATCTGTGCGCTTTCTATGTTGGAAATGTCGGCATGTGGATTTTTAACCGTTTGATTTTCAACAAAATATTCAGGATGAAGGGTTTTGCCGATGTCGTGATAAAGTGCTGCTACCCGAATGAGCAAGTGGTCTGCGCCTATTTTCCGGGCTGCCGTTTCCGATAAATTGCCGACCTGGAGCGAGTGCTGCAACGTACCTGGTGCCTTCAGAGCCAATTCCCGCAACAAGGGCCGGTTCATATCAGATAGTTCAACTAAGGTGATGGGGGAGGTGAACCCAAAAATCCGCTCCAGCAATGGAATGAGCGGATAGGCCAGCAGGGTTAAAAAGACATTCACGCCCAGCCAACCGAAAACAGGCCAGTTCAGGGTTTCAAAATTGCCTTCCTGTACCAATGAAATGGCCATATAGGAGATGATATAGGTCAGGTAAATGTACAGCATCGAATAAAAGAACCTCGACCAGTCACGGGTATCTACTTTACTCACGAGGACGACCATACCGGCAAGCAATTGCAACAGCACAAATTCCAGACCTATGGAGGATAAAAAACCGGTGATGACCACGACAATCAAATGGGTAAACAAAGCCAATCGCGCCGTGAAAAAGGTCTTGACGACGATGGGCACGACACAAAACGGCAAGAGGTAAGCGCTGAGGAATGCCGTCTGCTCCGTTGCAAACACGAGGTAGCTGAACACCGCCGGCCAAATCATGACAAAGACTAACTTATTGGTTTGGGCGTGAACTTCCGGTGCATAGAGCCGCAAATAAGCCGAAAACAAGCCAATGACCAACGCCGCCATCAGGAAATACCCGGCCAGAATCCACCAGTAAGCAGACGCACCCGAAACCGTCGCTTCGTATTGGGCTTGGTAAGAAACCAATTTTTGATAGGTTTCTTCTGAAATGGCATTGCTTTCGCCTGCGATCAATTCGCCTTCCCGTACCATGCCCCGATGGGTTGGCAATTGGGCGATGAGGGCGTTCTTGAATTTAGCGGTCAGGGTATCGCCGTATAGCAGGTTTGGTGCCAGGGCATTTTCGAGCAACGGATACAAGAACTCCGGTTCTCTCAACCGGCTATAAGGCAGGGTATCGCTGAGCAATTCTTTGGCAGTCTGGAGGGTCAGTATATTTTCGACGGTTTGCTGATGGGTCGTATTCCCACTCACAATGTTGATTACGAATTCTTTGCCTTTGTTTTGGTGTTCGGGTGCCAATAGAATGATGCCGCGCTGATAAATCCGGTCGAGCATTCGATTGCCGTAGTCGGTATAAATATTCGGGTTTTGCAGGACATCCCGGAAGGTGCGGTCGTTGCGGGTCATGTTCAATTGGGCAGCAAATTCTTCAGCAAAACGACGCTTTTTGTCTTTTGCTATACCTGGCGACATCAAGTAATAAGGAGAAAAGGAGGTTTCCAAGGCCTGAATATCGGCAGCCAGTTCTTCCTGCGATTTTTTGATGGCAAAGTCAAACGGAGCAACTAAGTCGTCGTAACGCCAGATTTGTCCTTTTTCAAAATAGTATTTGAATTGTGCATTTTTCGGCGCAAGAAAACTGATGAAAATCACGATCCCAAAAACGAGGAGGTACCGCACTAAGTGCGGCAGCCGAACAAACCAGGATTGCCATTTTTTTTGCATAATTAAATTCGTGTATATTAGAGCCGGCGAATGATTTTACCTTTACCAGTAGTCAAAGATGACAAATATACCGCAATATGCCAGCAAGAAATATTGATCAGGTGCTCGAACGCTTGGATTATATCATTGAAACCAGCCTGAATGACCAGGATCCACACGGCGCTTTTGCTGCTTTGTACCGACGCGTAACCGCTGCGGTCAAGGATGGGATTGCTGTTGGGCAATTCGACGATGGCCCGCGCATGGAGCGCTTAGACGTCGTATTTGCCAACCGATACCTCGATGCCTGGGAAGCCCGGAAAGCCGGAAAACCGGTAACCGAGGCCTGGGCTTCGGTTTTTGAAACAGCAGGGCAGGGGAGGAAGCTGCTGCTGCAACACCTGCTGCTGGGCATGAATGCACACATCAACCTCGATCTTGGCGTTGCCGCTGCCACGGTTTGCCCCGGGGCAGCCATTACCGGCCTGCATGACGACTTCAACCGGATCAACGACCTGCTGGCGCAAATGGTGGATACCGTACAGGACAACCTTCGCTCCGTATCGCCTTTGCTGGGCATCGTGGACTGGTTGGGTAAAGATAAAGACGAGCGTTTTGCCGGGTTCAGTCTGAAAACAACCCGGACTTTGGCGTGGATTGCTGCGACAAGTTTGGCTGCATTGGAATCAGAAACTGAACGAAACGCTAAAATTGACAACCTCGACCAAAAGGTGGCGAGCATTGGGAAAGGCATTGCAACTCCGCCCGGTTTTTTTGGATGGGTGATTAAACTTATTTTGTTTTTTGAAAACAAGGATGTCCGGAAACAGATTGGTGCGGTGAAGGATACTATGATTGCTATATAGCGGCCTTCGGCGTGGTAAATTGCTTCTACGCGGGTGCTGCCCGTGCTGTTTTTGCGGTATTCCTGTCCGCCGGCGTAGGTTTGTTCGTACTGCACCGTTGCGCCCTGCTTCACGATTTTGCGGAGCTTCATGCCTGCCGCGTCGTATATCCACTCGATAATATTGCCGCTGCTAAGAGCTTGTTCGGATTTCCGTCAATCGGCTGCGAGCGGCAAATTTTATTTTATACTTCGTTG
>Ga0163155_10000618_pt1 | contig 43548 bp, 36 predicted proteins | sample OliLakLV19SP4G1_FD_148611 | JGI IMG/M metagenome (GOLD analysis project Ga0163155, IMG submission 148611) | Freshwater microbial mat bacterial communities from Lake Vanda, McMurdo Dry Valleys, Antarctica - Oligotrophic Lake LV.19.SP4.G1 | ecosystem: Environmental > Aquatic > Freshwater > Lake >... | reverse complement strand
TAATCGGTCAATCTCTTTAGCCGCTGCGTTGTTGTCATAAAATGGCTTGTAGTAGCCCGAGAGCTTTCCGTCTTGCTCATACAGTTCCCAGGTACCCACTCTCAAATCATTCTCGATTAGCCCCTTGGTTTGCAGCGACCCGCTCGGATAATAGCCGCTATACGTTCCTTTCCCTTTATCAAAGTTACACTCACCTTCCAGTTTTCCGTCTTCATAAAAGTACTGCCACTTCCCCTGATTTTTCTCCTCTGCAAGCTGGCCTTTTACCTTTAGTTTTCCGCTCGCAAAGTACTCCCGGTATTCGCCCACTCCGTTGGTGAAAGTAGTCTCACTCTTCAACGATCTATTGTTGTTATAGGAAGACCAGTACCCATTTTTCCTGCCAGCTAAAAATTCTCCCTTTGCGCTCACCTTGCCATCTTCAAAATAATAAATCCAACTACCAATTGGTTCATCATTCTCATAGCTGCCCACCATGGAGATATTTCCTGATGAGAAATAGAATTTCCATTCTCCATCTTTTTTTCCATTGCTGTAATTTCCCTCATTCGACAACGTTCCATCCTCGGCAAAAAAACGCCAAAATCCAACATTGCGAGAGCCCGCCTTCGGCCCCTCTCCCATTACCTTACCAGAATGGTAATATTCGGTGTAACGCCCGTTGTCTTCGTTGTATTCAATTTCACCGCGCAGCGTGCCGTCTTCAAAAAATGTTTTCCAAATCCCTGTTCTCTTATTCATTAAATACTCTCCCGTTTCTTTGAGATCGCCACTTTCATAATAGATCTTCCAAATGCTTTCTTTCAATTTATCGTTAATGGTACCTTCCATGCTCTTGCGACCACTTTCGTAAAAATATTCCCAGACGCCATAGTTGGAGTTCGCTCGCAGAATCCCGCGCATGCGCACGTTGCCCGTCTCAAAATAAAAGTCCCAAACGCCCGTGGTTTCATTGTTAACAAATTGCCCCTTGGATTCGATATTTCCATTGAGGAAATAGGAGATGTATCGACCCTGCAACGTATTGCTTATCGTATCCTTTACCTGATAGACCTCCTTACTATTTTTCTTAAACTCATCGTAATATTTGGTGCGCGTAATCCCTTGTCCGTAACACAACAACGACATCGAACTCAACAAGAAAAATAGGGAAATTTTCACCTTGCAAAGGTAGTATAATTCTAAACCTGAGAGTAAGTTGAAACTTGCTTTAGGCAAGGCTCCATTTTGAAATTGCGGATTTTCCCCATTCAGCCTTTTCTTGATCGCTCCACAGTTCAGGAAAAAAGATAATTTTTTGAAAACGCGGAGGTAAATACTTTTGCCAGTTGGTACCACCTGTTGCTTTGATATCCTCTGGGTCTTTCTTGAGGTAATGCCCAGCCGATTTTAAATGAGCTAATGGCCAAAGTACGTTGGCGAGTTGATCAAACTCACGCATGCGCGAGATTACTTCGGCAGAGCCCCTGAAATTTTTGTCATACAATTTCCACAGGTTTTTATCGCGGTACTTCATTCCGGTGTCCTTAAACAGCTTGATGTACTTCTCCTCAAACTGCTGAAGAGTCAATGTTTTTTTGCCGGAAGCCAGTTCAGTTGCGCCACTCCGCCAGTACAATTTTTCAATCTGCTGATCGATGTCGCTGTATTCGGCCAACGCTTCCCGTTCCTGAATGTTTACTAAGTTGATGGTGTCGGTAGAACAAATCTCAATCAACCGATATTGAGCGGACTGAAAACCCGAAGCAGGTAGTAGCGACATCCGAAATTTTAAAAACTGTTCGCGCTCCATCCCCTGCACCATTACTGAAAAAGAATTTTCAAGCAATTGAAAATAGCGGACAATCCGGTCAAACCGCTCGATAAAAAATTTTTCGGTCAACCCATCCCGGTGAGCGATTTGCTCAATCTCCCAGAGTATCAGGTTAAAATACAGTTCTGTGATTTGGTGATAAACGATAAATATTTTCTCATCTGGAAATCGAGTTTTAGGATTTTGCAAACTCAACAAAGTATCCAAATGAATATAGTCCCAGTAAGTTAAGTAATCCGCATGCAAAAGGCCATCGAGGTAGGAGGACAAATCTTGGCCCATAACTGCATACTTTTGTTGAAGCTTTTTTACCTGTTCAACTAAATTGGCGTTTAACGTTTCATCTTCCATGTGCATTCAAGGCTCAAAATTCATTCTAAAACCGTTCGCGATCAAAAGTAATTTAACGTAAATTTGAACCTTTCATAAAGAATAACCAAAAGGATATGTCAAGCCATACAGCTACCGCAGAAGCCACCGCAAAAAAATCTTTAAAACAAGATCGCTACGATCAGCCCGACTTTTATGCAATCGATGATTTGCTCAGCGAAGAACATAAATTGATTCGCAGCTCTATTCGTGATTTTGTAAAGAAAGAGATTAGCCCCTATATCGAAGACTGGGCCCAGCGTGCTCACTTTCCCTATGAAATAGTTAAGAAATTTGGTGACGTGGGAGCATTTGGACCTACCCTTCCGGTGGAATACGGCTGTGGCGGTTTAGATTATATTTCGTACGGTATCATCATGCAAGAGATTGAGCGGGGCGACTCGGGCATGCGCTCTACAGCTTCGGTACAAGGCTCATTGGTGATGTATCCGATCTATAAATTTGGAAGCGAAGCACAACGGAAAAAATATTTACCCAAGCTTGCCAGTGGTGAGTGGTTGGGATGCTTTGGCTTGACCGAGCCCGATCATGGGTCAAACCCCAGCGGCATGGTCACTAACTTCAAAGATATGGGGGATCATTATTTATTGAATGGCGCCAAGATGTGGATCTCCAATTCTCCCAAAGCAGATGTGGCGGTGGTATGGGCAAAAAATGAGGCAGGAAGAATTCACGGATTGATTGTGGAGCGTGGTATGCCCGGCTTTACAACCCCCGAAACACACGGCAAGTGGAGCTTGCGCGCAAGTACTACTGGCGAATTGGTGTTTCATGATGTGAAAGTGCCGAAAGAAAACTTGTTACCCGGCAAAAGTGGATTGGGCGCACCCATGATGTGTCTGGATTCAGCTCGCTACGGAATCGCCTGGGGGGCGCTTGGTGCAGCGATGGATTGTTATGATTCTGCTAGAAGATATACAGCGGAACGAATTCAATTTGGCAAACCGATTGCATCATTTCAATTGCAGCAAAAAAAATTGGCTGAGATGCTTACCGAAATAACAAAAGCACAATTGCTTAACTGGCGATTGGGGATGTTGATGAACGAGGGCAAAGCAACCACACCACAAATTTCAATGGCGAAGCGCAACAGTGTGCAAGTGGCCTTGGAGATTGCGCGTGAAGCAAGGCAGATGCATGGCGGTATGGGCATTACAGGAGAGTATCCACTGATGCGCCACATGATGAACTTAGAATCTGTTGTAACATACGAAGGCACACATGATATCCATTTGCTTATTTTAGGAAATGAGATTACGGGGATAGCGGCTTTTGCCTGATGACAGTCCTGACCGTTCTTGGTGCCCGCCCCCAATTTATTAAAGCAGCAACGGTCTCTCGTGCCTTAAAAAAATACGGCATTGAGGAGATCATCGTTCATACCGGCCAGCACTTTGACGCCAATATGAGCCAGGTGTTTTTTGATGAAATGGAAATTCCACGTCCACACTACAACCTAGAAATCAGTGGATTGCAGCATGGCGCGATGACCGGCCGAATGCTAGAAAAAATTGAAGAAGTACTTCTAAAAGAAAAACCAAATTACGTGTTGGTGTATGGCGATACCAATTCTACTTTGGCAGGTGCACTGGCTGCCGCCAAGCTTCACATCCCAGTTGCACATGTAGAGGCTGGCCTGCGGAGCTTTGAAATGAAGATGCCCGAAGAGATCAATAGAATTCTTACTGATCGAATCAGCAGTATACTTTTCTGCCCTACTAAAACAGCCGTCACGAATCTTGAAAATGAAGGCTACAAAAATTTCGATTGCCAGATCGAACAGGTCGGTGATGTGATGTACGATGCCGTGCTATTTTATCAGAAAAAAGCAACATCTCAATCAACGATTATTTCAAAAGTGGGGTTAATGCCAAATAATTTTGTGCTCTGCACTATGCATCGGGCAGAAAATACCAACGACCCCGATCGGCTGAGGGCTATCTGTAGTGCATTGAATGAAATCCATAAACAGATTCCTGTGGTGTTGCCGCTTCATCCTCGCACCAGAGGATATCTGAAATCGCTGAATATTGAATTAAGCGTATTACTCCTTGATCCAGTCGGCTACTTCGATATGCTCGCGCTGCTACAAAACTGTAAGCTCGTAATGACCGACAGCGGTGGATTGCAAAAAGAGGCTTTCTTCTTCCAAAAATTCTGCATTACGCTACGTGATCAAACTGAATGGGTCGAGTTAATTGAGTCGGGAACAAACCAATTGGCGGGAGCGGACAGCGTAGCAATTTTAAATTCATTCGAGGAACTAGCCAATCGCCCATTTCCTGTAACTGCCAGTCTTTACGGACAAGGAAATGCCGCGGAGCTAATTGCTCAAAAACTGAAAGCAATTTAATTCTCGATAAATCCCTTCACAGTAATTCGTTGAACCGGGTTGACAGGATCGTTTGAATAGATCGTTAGCGCTTTATTTTGTAATCCTTCCCTTCCCGTAGGATCAAACTTAAACTCAATGGAAGTTTCTTCACCCGGCTTGAGGCTAAACTGAAATCTTGTTACCACCAGACAAGAGCAGTTGCTTTGAATGTGTCGGACATGTAATTCTTTATTGCCCTTATTTTTAAATCTCACCGACCGCATTACCTCCACGCCCATTCTCATCTTGCCCATATCTAATTCAAATTGGCTGACAACCAAACTTGGAGCTTTTGACCGTTCTTCAGCGGTGAGAACAGCGAAAAATTCTTCTACCGTTGCATACACCACGAATGGTTTTTCCGGTTTAGCGGGATCATTGGTTTTTATAACAATGTGGTTCGTGCAAAAACCATATTGCCCTTGAATCCTTGCATCATAGCTAATCTTAATTTTACCTGACGAATGAGGCAATATAAATTGGGGGATATTTAATTTGATGTGTGAAGGCGTAATCACTTCCAAGAGTTTCACCGAATCGGTTCCATTGTTATAGAATGGAAATTCAACCCAAGTAGGTTCTTTATTGATAAACACCTTTCCAACATTAAAAGAACTGTTTCGAAATCGAAGATTGCCGTTTTCAATCACCAAATCGGAAGGGCCCGTTTCTGATTTATTGTCCACCACGTTTCCTTTGATCTGTAGCACAATGGCATTTGCATCTAAGTCGGTAGAAACTGTTAACGACTTATTGAAATAGCCAGGCCTTCCCCGCGGATCGAAGCTGGCTTTGATGAAGCCTGTTTTTCCCGGAGCGATCGGCTCTTTAAACCAACCTGGCGTTGTGCATCCGCAAGAAGGCTGAACGGATAAAATGACAACCGGGCGGGCGGATTTATTTAAGAAACTAAACTCATGGGTCACTGATCCATTGTGCTCGGCAACTTCGCCAAAGTCATGAATTTTATCTTGAAACTGCAACGGCTCGGCCAATTGGCCAAATGCCAGCCTACTAACTGAAACAAAAAAAATGTATGAAAGCAGCGTTCTCATTTGAGATGTATCAAATTATTGCGGCACAAAGGTAAACAAGAAGCGCGAATAAGAGCGTTGCGTATTGGATATGTAAAGTACGATATGTTGCTTGCAAGTGTTTTTTAAATTAATCGGCCATATGCAATCTACCTCTACCCTTTTGATGATTCGGCCCTGCCGGTTTACTTTCAATAAAGAAACCGCTGTCAACAACACCTTTCAATCCGCGCAAGATACAGATGCACACGAGCTGGCAGTCAAAGAGTTCGATGATTTTGCCTCCCTGCTTCAACAACACGCGATAGACGTTACAGTAGTTCAAGATAGCCCAACGCCTCACACCCCCGACTCCATTTTCCCCAACAATTGGGTATCCTTTCATAAAGGCGGAACAATGGTGACGTACCCGATGTAGGCCCTCAACAGGAGAATGGAAAGAAAAAGTGTTCTGATTCACGAACTCGAAAAGAAATTTCGGATCACCGAAAAGGTTGATCTTTCACATTACGAAAGTACCAACCAGTTTTTGGAAGGCACGGGTAGCTTGGTACTCGACCGCGAAAACAAAATCGCTTACGCCTGCCTATCGCCAAGAACCCACGCTACCGTTCTTGAAGACTTCAGTCAAAAACTTGGTTATCGAATTGTTTCGTTTGTCGCTACCGATAGCGGAAACATACCTATCTACCACACTAACGTAATGATGTGCGTGGCCGATCAATTTGTAGTAATCTGCCTGGATGCTATTCCCCATAAACTGGAGAGAGAAAAAGTGGTAAATGAAATCGAGGCCACCAAGAAAGAAGTAATACCTATCACCGTAAATCAAATGAATCATTTTGTTGGAAACATGCTCCAAGTGCACAATCAGAATGGCGAAAAAATAGTGGTGCTTTCTTCTCAAGCTTATCATTCGCTCAGCTCCTTTCAACTTTCAAAACTCGAGACATTCAATAGGATTGTCCACGCGAAACTTGAAACCATTGAACGAAATGGCGGTGGCAGCGCAAGGTGTATGCTGGCAGAAGTTTTTTTGGACAAAAAGCTGGAACGTCTTTAATATTTCGATTTTCGGGTTAACCATCTGAACTTTTGCATGATTTAGCTTTTTCGCTTACATTTACTTGCACCACAATTATAAGCTTGAACTCCGAAAGATTCCATTACCTCCTTCAAAACTTTACCTCCCTACACCGAGAGGAAGCAATCGAATTGATCGCTCTTCAAAAGGAATACCCTTACAGTCAGGTGATTAATAGCTTAGTTGCGCGCGTCACGCAAGATTTAGATATGCCCCAAAGGGATTTCTATCTGCACCAAAGCGCTGTAAGTTCTACCGATCGAGCCGTACTCAAGTCAGTTATGACCGCTGCACGAGTGGAGCGACCAGAACCGATTTCTCACCAAGTGGCAACGGCAGAAGTACCGCCCACCACCCTACCTGAAAATGAAATAGCAACTTCCCTTTTGTACGCTGCCGCTCCGGGTGATATTTATTCGCAAGTGGAAGATGACCTTGCGCAATTATTGAAATCAAGGCATCATTTTGAAGAAGTGGTAGAAGCGCTTGAAAAAAATCAGCCCATTACATTGCACACTGCTTCAATCGATTTGAATCCGACTGATCCCGTTCAAAAAAAAGAAGCGGACTTGATCGAAGAAATAAAAAGCATCAAAAAGCAATTAGCTCCCGAAGGCCCTAAGCAAAAAGAGCAAATTGAAATCATCGATGAGTTTATTAAAACCCAACCCACCATCAGCAAACCCAGACCTGTGAGCGAGCCCAAAGACTTGACTGAAAAAATTGAAAGCTATGCGGGCAATATCGTGTCAGAAACGTTGGTGGAAATATTACTGAAACAAGGGAAAACCGATAAGGCGGTCGAAATGCTAAAGAAGCTTATTTGGAAGTTTCCGCAAAAAAAGGCTTACTTTGCAGCCCAAATCGAAGCGCTGAAAAAATAGATTATGTGGTATACCTTGTTCATTATCCTGGCACTTGTTTGTGCCGTTTTATTAGTGTTGGTTGTTTTAGCCCAAAATTCTAAAGGCGGGGGTCTCTCTAGCCAATTTGGCGGTTCGGGCGCAAGCAACCTGATTGGTGTTAAAAAAACGGGTGATGTGTTGGAGCGCTTAACGTGGGGCTTTGCTATTGCCATCATGGTTTTTTCATTGGCCACTAATTTCACCACTCCCAGTAGCGGTGCGTCAACAGACGAAATCCTAGAGCGCGCAAAAGAACAACAGGCAGCTCCATCGTTGGATATAAAAACGACCGCCCCGGCTTCAACTGACACCACAAAAAACTAGGCTTTCGCCAGCGTTAATCCTACCCTACAAGAGGGAGCGTAGGTTATTTACTGGAAGAGGTAAAACGAACTTTGCCAAACTGCCAAATATTACAGCTAGTCTGCCACAACTGTCAAAATTATGCTAAAAAAAGGCTCTAATCCGTTTTAAAACATGCCATAAAAGCTCAAATTTGCCCCGCAATTCCTCTGGCATAATAGTAGCTAATCGCATGTCCCGACACAAAGTCACGTAAACAACTAAACAATTTAAATCGATATGGCAAAAATCACTTTCAAACCCAACGAAGATCGTGTGTTGGTAGAAGCTGCAGCAGCAGAAGTAAAAACTGCATCAGGTTTATACATTCCTGATACCGCAAAAGAAAAACCACAACAAGGAAAAGTTATTGCAATTGGCGATGGCATCAAAGACAAGCCAGTGACAGTAAAAGTAGGCGACAAGGTGCTTTATGGAAAGTATTCAGGTACCGAGGTAATGCTCGAAGGCAAAGAGTACTTGATCATGCGCAATTCAGACATCTTCGGAACCTTATAATTCACAAACTCTAATCAAAACGACACAACCATTATGGCAAAAGAAATAACATTTGACACCGCAGCCCGCGATAGAATAAAAAAAGGCGTTGATAAATTGGCTAACGCAGTGAAAGTTACACTCGGCCCAAAGGGAAGAAATGTAATCTTGGATAAAAAATTTGGAGCTCCTACCGTTACGAAAGACGGTGTTTCGGTAGCAAAAGATATCGAATTGAAAGACCCTATTGAAAACATGGGCGCACAGCTCGTGAAAGAAGTTGCCTCTAAAACTGCCGATGCAGCGGGTGATGGTACAACTACTGCTACCGTATTAGCCCAATCTATTTATGCCCATGGAATTAAGAACGTAGCTTCCGGTGCAAATCCTATGGATCTGAAGCGCGGTATAGACAAGGCTGTTGAAGCCGTTGTTGAAAGCTTAAAGAAACAATCAAAACCAATCAAAGGATCTCACGAGATTACCCAGGTAGCTACCATCTCATCCAATAGCGATGCGGAAATTGGCAAGATGATCGCCACAGCTATGGATAAAGTTGGCAAGGATGGCGTAATTACTGTAGAAGAAGCGAAAGGAACTGAAACCGAAGTAAAAACGGTAGAAGGAATGCAATTCGACCGCGGTTATTTGTCTCCTTATTTTGTAACGAACACAGAGAAAATGGAAGCCGACTTAGAAAGTCCTTACATTTTGATCTACGATAAAAAAGTTTCTTCTATGAAGGAATTACTTCCTATTTTGGAAGCTACAGCACAAACAGGCAAACCTTTGTTGATCATTGCTGAAGAAGTGGAAGGCGAAGCCTTAGCTACTTTGGTTGTAAACAAAATCCGTGGCGCACTACGGGTAGCCGCTGTAAAAGCTCCCGGCTTTGGCGACCGCAGAAAAGCAATGTTGGAAGACATCGCGATTTTGACAGGTGGAAAAGTGATCAGCGAAGAAACTGGTATGAAGCTGGAAGATGCTAAGATTGAATACCTTGGCCGTGCTGAGAAAATCAATATCGACAAAGACAATACAACCATCGTAAACGGTGCGGGCAAAAAGGCAGAAATCACTGGCCGCGTGAACCAAATCAAAGCTCAAATTGAAACCACAACATCTGATTACGACAAAGAAAAATTACAAGAGCGTTTAGCCAAAATTTCCGGTGGCGTGGCCATCCTTTACATCGGTGCCGCTACCGAAGTAGAAATGAAAGAAAAGAAAGACCGCGTAGACGATGCATTGCATGCAACACGCGCTGCCGTACAAGAAGGAATTATCCCTGGCGGTGGAGTCGCTTACATCCGTGCCATTGATGCATTGAAAAATGTAGTTACTGACAACGAAGATCAAGCTACAGGTGTGAACATAATCCGCTTAGCGCTGGAGTCACCCTTGAGAACCATTGCCGAGAACGCAGGCCAAGAAGGTTCGGTGATCGTGAACAAAGTAAAAGAAGGTAAGAAAGACTATGGTTACAATGCAGGTGAAAATAAGTTTGAAGACTTCTTTGCCGCGGGTATCATCGACCCGACTAAAGTAGCTCGCTTAGCACTTGAAAACGCAGCTTCTATTGCAGGCTTGTTGTTGACCACTGAAGCCGTAGTTTCTGACATACAAGAAGAGAACTCAGCCCCTGCAATGCCACATGGTGGTGGAGGCGGCATGGGCGGAATGATGTAATCACTTCAATACGCAGTAAATAAGCCCCTTTCATTTAGTTGGAAGGGGTTTTTTTTGTGCCTGTTTAGATGGACTTCAATCGTCATCCAAGTTGCCGTTGGGTAAAATAAACGTGCCGCTGTTAAGGGCGGCTTGCGTGCTTGCATTGCAGCACTTTCAATTTTGCAGGAGGGTTGGGATTTTGTCGTTTGCTCTTTGCTCGTGGTCGGTGGTTAATTGCCCTCAGTCGGTGTTGTAACCGACCATTCGCTCCGAATAAGCCATTCAATGGAAATGCCCAACCTATTCGATGCAATTAAAAATGTCATTCTGCAATCAGCATCATGTTCAATTAAAAATCAGATCCTCCGGGTAGGTGACTCTGCCCATGGTGGGCGTTGTCACCGACCACCTGCTCCGATTAGCAATTCAATGGAACTATCCAACGTATTCAATGCAACTAGAAATATCAATCCGAAATCAGCATCATCTTCAATTAAAAACCAGGCCTTCCGCTAGGTTTTGCCCATGGCCGGTGTTGTCACCACTTGCTCCAAACAAGCAATTCAATCGAACTGTCCAACGTATTCAATGCAACTAGAAATATCAATCTGCAATCAGCATCATCTTCAATTAAAAACCAGGTCTTCCGGGTAGGTGACAGCGGTACTTTGCTGAAAGGAATTCGCTTCAATTATCAGGTATATAAATATCAAATGTTGCGCCTTTATTTAACTCGCTGGTTGCGGTAATGATGCCATTATGATTCTCTACTATTTGTTTTACTATAGCAAGCCCGATTCCTGTTCCTGCATATATATCTTTGCGATGAAGTTTCTGGAACACTCCAAAAATGCGTTCACTAAATTGGGGCTCAAAGCCGATGCCGTTGTCTTTAACAGTAATGTGGCAGTAATTTTTTTCAGGTGAAAGTTTACTGATGCGGTTGTCTTCAATACTTAATTTACTGCCCTTTACAAATCTGCTTTTTATTGTTATGTGCGGTGGAATATCGGATTTTGAAAACTTAAGCGCATTGCTTATGAGGTTATACATGAGTTGGCGGAACTGAAACCGGATAATGTTAGCAGAGCATTGTTCAATATATTGAACCGTTGCGTGTTTTTCTTGAATGGTATCTTTTAGTTCGGCTTTTACTTCTTCCACTATTGCAGAGAGTTCGTTTCTTTCAAATTTGAGTTCAGTGGTGGAGACTAGGGAAAAAGCAAGCAGATCATCAATGAGCAGCCGCATTCTTCCCGCGGATGATTGCATGCGCTCCAAATTATTTTTTCCGCTTTCAGTCAGTGCTTCACCTTCAAGCATGATCGAGGCAATGGTTTGTATCTTGCGCAATGGCTCCTGCAGATCATGACTTGCTATATAGGTAAATGCCAATAACTTCTTATTGGCATTACTTAACTCCTCTGCTCGTTTTTCTTTCTCCTCATTTTGAAAGGCCAGTTCTATGTTCTTTCTATACAGTTCCACAAAGATGGCCACCTTTGCTTTTAATACACCCGGATCAAGCGGCTTAACCATATAATCAACTGCACCGGCCTGATATCCTTTAAAAATATGCATAGAACTATCCATGCTGGCAGTTAAAAAAATAATCGGCACATCTTTAAGTGTTTCTATCTCGCGAATTAATTCTACTGTTTCAAAACCATCCATTTCCGGCATTTGCACATCAATTAATATGATAGCAAAGTCTTGTTCATGAAGCAGAATTTTTAATGCTTCGTTTCCAGAATTTGCTCTCACGCAGCGATAAGGCTCCTTAGAGAGAATTAATTCCAATGCGAACAGATTCTCCGGAAGATCATCGACCAATAAAATTTTAACTGGACTATAGGCTTTCATTTTAAAAATAATTTATCGGTTGTCCGTTAATAATCATCTAATAGTACTAACGAATACCTGCTCACAAATAAGTTTCCTTTATCATCTACTTAGCCATACACGCATCAGCGATAACAAGCGTTCTACATCAACAGGTTTGGTGATGTAATCGCTAGCACCCGCATCAATGCACTTTTGTTTATCGTCTTTCATCGCTTTTGCCGTCAATGCGATTACAGGCAACTGCGCGAATCTGATTTGAGATCGAATTTGTTTCATTGCCTCGTAGCCGTCCATTTCTGGCATCATGATGTCCATCAATACCAAATCAATATCGGGATGCAAATCCAACATTTCCAACGCATTTATTCCGTTTTCTGCTTTTACTATTTCCAATCCCCGTTCTTTCAATATTTTTGATAATGCAAATAAATTTCGCATATCATCATCTACCAATAATATTTTTTTCGCGTGAAATACAGCCTCTTTATCATACAGATTATTTATGATCGATTGTTTTGATTTCGGCAAATTGCCTATTGTCCGGTGAAGAAAAAGAGCTGTTTCATCCAACAATCGCTCTTCCGACTTTACTCCTTTTATAATAATGCTCTCCGCATATTTCTCCAGCTCATTGTTCTCTTCTCTGGTCAGTTCCTTTCCGGTGTAAACAATAATGGGAGGAACAGTATGACCTTTTATACTCTCCAATTTATGAATAAGGTCAAACCCGCTCATGTCCGGTAAACCGATGTCTAATATCATACAGTCAATGTGATTCTGCTCATACGTAGCCAAGGCCTCTTTGCCAGTTCCTGCTTCAAAACATTTTACATCGCCATTACCGATGAGTATGCGCATTGCATTTCTGGCATTTTCATTGTCTTCAATAATCAAGAGGTTTTTTATTTTCCTGTTGACAAAATTTTCAATTCTGTTAAACGCTTCTTCCAAATCTTCTCTTGCAACCGGTTTCATCATATACTCAACCGCTCCCTCTCTAATCGGTTCCAGCGAACGTTCTTTTGCCGAAATAATATGTACAGGTATGTGCCTCAAAGAAGGATTTGCTTTCAATTCAAGTAACACCGTGTGTCCGTTAATGCCAGGCAAAACCATATCGAGTATAATTGCTTGCGGTTGGTGTTTTAATGCAAGCAATAAACCATCCTCCCCTGTTGCTGCCGATAAACATTTAAATCCTTTTTTGTTGGCTTGCTTTAAAAGTATGGCAGCAAATTTCAAATCATCTTCAATGATAAGTACTGTTCTATTTTCAACAGAAATCGTATCTCTATCATCTTCTATGGTAGGGTAATTTAGATAATTATCTGCATTAAACAACCGCGGTTTAAGCGGAGCAGATTCATTGCCCCAGAAGCCCCCGTTAGGCATTTGGGCGGGAGTCTTTGTCCCTTGATGATCCCGCTTCTCATATATTTCGGTTGGAATAATAAGAGAAAAAATAGAGCCTTCGTTTAGCTTACTGGTCAGCTTAATCTCCCCTGCCAGTAATTTTGCAAGCTCACGTGAAATAGAAAGGCCTAAACCGGTACCTCCATATTTTCTCGATGTTCCTCCTTCCGCTTGCTGGAAGGCCTCAAATACAGCCTGTTGTTTATCTTCTGCAATTCCAATACCTGTATCAGTAATTGAAATAATTACCGTACTTTTTGTATTTCGGTCAATACTAATACCTACACTTCCTTTTTCGGTAAATTTTATGGCGTTTGATAAGAGGTTTTTCAATATCTGATTCAGCCGTTGCGAATCGGTGCGGATGAATTTAGGTAACTCTTTATCCAATTTTACATTTAGCCTTAATCCTTTTTGTTCTGCATGATGTTTAAAGTCGCGGATGAGATCGATTGAAAATTGTTTTAGCGGAACGGTTTCAATATTTATCGACATTTTTCCGGCTTCAATTTTAGAGAGATCAAGTACCTCATTAATTAATACCAGCAAATCGCAGCCACTTTTATAAATTATTTCGGCACTCTCAACCTGAACTGCTTCCAGATTTTTATTTCTGTTTTCAGATAAATCCTTTGATAGAATTAGCAAACTATTAAGGGGAGTTCGCAATTCATGAGACATGTTGGCAAGGAACTCCGATTTATACTTACTACTTATTTCTAATTGCTTTGTTTTCTGTTCAACATCATTTTTTGCTACTTCAACTTCCAGGTTTTTTGATTCCAATGATTTTTTCTGCTCTTCTAATTCCCCATTGGTGTTTTGTAATTCTTCTTGCTGCTGTTTCAAGTTTTGAGCCTGTTCTTCCAGCTCTTCATTCATTTGTTTCAGCTCTTCCTGCTGTGTTTGAAGTTCTTCACCTTGCTTAGCCAGTTCTGTGTTTGTTATTTCTAATTCGGCTGCACGTTTTCCTTTTTCTTCATTTTGAAAGGCGAGTTCTATGTTAGCGATGCTTAGCTCAGCGGCACGTTTTTCTTTTTCTTCGGCCTGTTGCGCTAGCTCCAGCACTTGATTTTTTGTGGTGGTAATGTCAAATCGGATGGCCACATATTTTTCTATTTTACCGTCTAGACCTTTAAATGGAGTAATCGTTGTGTCAACCCAATAATAGGTCCCGTCCTTAGCCCTATTTAATATCTCTCCCTTCCATGTTCTACCACCACTGATTGACTTCCACAAACCAACAAATAATCCGGCCGGCTGTTTTCCTGATTTCAACATCCTGTGATTTTTCCCTATTAATTCCTCTCTCGAATATTTCGAAATTTTACAGAAATTATCATTGGCATATATTAAATCTCCATTTGCATCTGCAACAGAAACAATGGAGGCTTGATTCAACGAATTTAGCTGCTGCTCTATTTCCAAAGCAGATATTTCCATTTTCCCTTTTTGCAATTGTATCATTTCTAATAACTCTCGCAACGCCTCCTGATTAAAAGCCGTATTTACGGCAATAGCAATACTGCTCATAGCAGCATTGATAAATTCTTTTTCCGTTTCGTTGAAATCAGTAAGCCTCCCGATCTCTATTACCCCCATTGTTTTTCCTTCAAACAAAAATGGCGTAATGAGAAGCTGCTTTGGTTTTGCATCTAGAACAGAAGAGGTAATGCGGATATGTTCTACTGCAATATCTGTTATAGAGATCTGTTTTTGTTCGTGCGCAGCCTGACCAATCAATCCTTCGTTAAAAACAAATTTCTCTTTAGTCTCGGCAGCTGACGAAAAGGCATATCGGCCGTTCAGTATCAGCGCATTTTCCTTCTTATCAAAGAGGTAGACACTTCCTATGTTTGCCTTTAAATAGGAGCACAAAAAACGAATGGTATTGTTTGCCAGCTCTTCTATACTTTTATCTCCTACTAATTTTTCGTTAAGTTCTGTGTTACCGGTGAGCAACCAGTTTTTACTGGCAGATTCCGTCTCAGCTGTTTTAAGTGCTTTTAAATTTGTGGTAACTATACTATAAACAACAACAAGAACGAGTATGATGATGAGGATTAAAATGGCAAAAACCATATTAAAATTACGGGCATCGGCATCACTGGCTTGTTTTCTTTCGGCAAGTAATGCTAGCTCTAGTTTTTGAATGCTGCCAATTATTTCAAATATTCTATCTTGTGATTCTTTTCCCACTCCTGAGACTAAAAATTCCCTCGATTTTTCAATTCCGATAGCTGCCGGAACTATTTTGCGAAGAGCAATACCGGTTTTTAAATGAGTGAAACGTATTTCTATCTCCTTCTCAAGTTCCGTTGTTTTTTGCCGAATAGTGTTGTCCTGTGCTAACTCTTTCACTTTATCAAAGTGTTCGCCAATACTTCTTTCGGCATTTGTGGAAGATTGTAAATGCGCATCATCGCCTGTAATGATATAGCCACGACTGCTCGACTCAGCATCAGTGACAGTGGATAGAATTTGGCTGAATTCATACAACACCCTGTTGGTTTGATCTACCAATTCGGTGGAAGCAATAAATTTCTCACTATTTTTATAAGAGATAATTGCAACTCCTGAAAGTATCAAGGCACAAGCGATAAATCCAGTAAATATTTTTGTATATAGTGTCATTTGTATTTTATTAGTTGTCCTGATAGCGACCGGCATTGGTTTTTTCCAAATTCAATTAACAACTCAATTATTTTCTCCAGCGGTAAAATATAGTCTGGTTGAATAGCCAGCTTACCACACAGTAAGGCAGCAATTGCTGCTGTCGGCATAGTTGCTGATTCAGCCGTTTTCGGATCTTGAATAATGGCTAACCCACCGCATTCCTTTACTCGTTTTATACCTTTTGCTCCGTCATTATTAGCACCCGTTAATACGATACCAACCAATTTCTCTTTGTATGCTGCCGCTGCCGATCCAAACAATACATCAATGGATGGTCTTGCAAAATATACCCGTTCATCAATCGTAATTGAAAAGGTTCTATCTTGTTCAATCAACAAATGATAATTAGCCGGAGCGATATAAGCATTTCCGCAGGCAATTTTTTCTTTTTCATCGGCTTCTTTTATAGTAACATTGCTTTTCTCATTTAAAAGATTTGCCCAGTCATTATCGGATTGTGCGCTAATATGCTGCACTACAATAATTGGTATACTAAAACCGGCAGGCAATGCTGAGAAAATAAATTTTAAAGCGGTCATACCACCAGAAGAAATCCCTATTACAATTGCATCGTAATGCATTTTTAATATTTCTTTTTAAATATACGTTGCTTCTTGTCCAACTCCATATACTTTTCGTGAAAGTTGGTAGGCCGTAAACCTTCTTTGGAACCCAAACATAAAATGCCACCATTGACAAGGCTCTCATAAAAAAGCTTTTGCACTCTATTTTGTAAATTTATATCAAAATAGATTAACACATTTCTGCATAATATTAAGTGTACCTCTGCAAATACACTGTCGGTGACTAAATTATGATTTGCCCACACGATGTTTTTTTTCAACGATTGATTCATGATAACGTTATCGTAACTGGAAGTATAGTAATCTGAAAAAGATTCTTTACCTCCCGACAGTTGATAATTGGCAGTATATTCCTTCATCATTGCGTTCGAGAATATTGCTTCTTTCGCCTTGTCTAAAGCTTGCTGATTAAAATCAGTAGCATAAATTATTGTTCGATCATACAGCCCTTCTTCTTGCAGAATGATTGCCATTGAATAGGCTTCTTCACCGGTGGCACATCCAGCATGCCAAATTTTTATAAAGGGATATGTTTTTAAAACAGGAACCACATTTTCGCGTAACGACCTATAAAAATATTTATCCCGAAACATTTCGGTTACTGTGATTGATAGGTCTTGTAAAAATTGATAGGCAAATGTTTCGTCCTTCAGAACTTTAGATTGAATTTGAGAAACATCGTCTAATCCAGAAAGCACCAGCCTATTCCTAATTCTGCGATTGATGTGGGCTTTGGAATACTGCCTGAAATCATAACCGTATTTTTGATAAACAGCCTCCAGTAGCAACAAGATTTCCAATTCTGAAGTGTCTTCACTCGTCATTTTGCACAATCTTATGAAACTTAAAAACAAAACCGTTACACGATTTTATGTAAAAGTTATATGTTTCACACTTTTCCAGAACAAAAAGGGAATTTTGAGGGCTTTTAGCGTGGCTTTTTTAGCATGCCTGATGGCTACTGAACCTTCAAAACCCTGAGAATTCAAGAATAAGCTTGTTGATATTCAATTTCCTAAGAATAATAACACTCTTTCTAAAAACGGTCGCCATTACGGGCATTTTTTTAGTTTGTCCTCTTGCGTGGGTGCCAATGATTGGGTTTGCGAAGTGGCGGAATTTGAAACTAATCCTCCGACCAACTACATTTTTTTGATTTATGCCTACTATCAAGAATTTTGAGAATGAGTTGCATTGCGGTTGTGAAGCAGCAGCGGTTCTATTTTACTGATTGGATGGGATGAGATTTTTATCGGCACAACGCCTGAACTCGGATCAGTTGGAAACAACAAGACAATTGCAGTCATTCGTTAATGATGAGAAAGATGTTGAACAGGATAACACAGCATCGGAAACGAGCTGCTTGCACGGCACCCGACTGTAGCTCTCTCGCGCTTATCCTTAAATTTTATCTATCGGGCATTTTACCTAACATCAAAGCTTAAATACATACTGGAAATATTTTACGATTAGACTTCTTACCAACCAACCACCATGTTCTTTTACCGCGCTATATTCAATTAAGGGTAACTGTAAAAAACTTTGTTTTCTTCACCTCAACCCTTTCCCTTCTTCCCGATAGCTATTTGAAAGAAGGGTGAGCGGAGTTTATAGAGATGCCCATAATCATAAACCAAAGGGTAACACTATTAATTACTCAAACAACAACAATCAGCTAATAGAGTTAGGAAAGCCAGAAATTTTCGAAATTTGCTACTTTCGAAAGCGTTGATTTTTCGCAAAGCACAATCTCTTAAACAAATAATTTTTTAACTACCTTGCAGTACTATTCAATATCCAAATATGGTCATCCACAACAATTTCCAAGACTTCGTTTTATTTTTATACGTCCACATGGCCTTGGCCGACAACTACCTGCATTCTTCCGAAGAAGAAGTTATTCTTGACAAGATGAAGAAGCTTTTTTCTGCGGAAACAGACATGAAGAAGAAATTTGATGAGGCTTTTATCCATTACCAATCGCTTGATCACAAAACGATCATGGATATTATAAAGGCTACGTTCAAGCATTTCGATCAGGTGAAGTTCACCCAAAAATATAAAGTCTATACCGACATGTATGACGTGGTCAATGCCGATGGCAAAGTGGAAGAATCTGAAAAAATAGCGCTTGAAGCGCTGAAAGAAATCATTGACATCAACGTAGAGGCGAAAAAAGCGTAGCCTTCTTTCTATTCTTTGTTCACGGCAGTTTTATATAGGAGTATTGACATTGCGCCAAAGAACAAGAGACCCGCAATAAAATAACTGGACTGTCCAAGAATTTCTACCAATCCATGTTCGAGATTGACAGAGTCCATGAACTCGGGTAAGAAAACCGTTAAAATAGCTACGAAAACTCCGGTCAGCGCTCCGCCTGCAATCAAGCCGGTAGCAAACAGACTGCCTTTTCCCAAATCATCATCTTCTTTCCCTGCCTGGCCGGCAGACAGGTTTTTCTTTTTTCGCTCTGCGCGATAGTCTACATACCCTTTAATGGCACCTCCAATAAAAATAGGAAGCGTGGTTGCTAGTGGCAAGTACAAACCGATGGCAAATGCCAATGCCTTGATGCCGCACAGTTCGATCATTACTGCAATAAAAACGCCCACTATCACAAACTGCCAATCGAGGTTAAAAGATAAAATGCCGCGCGCCAAGGTGGCCATTAACGTTGCCTGCGGTGCCGGGAACGCATCGCTGCCCACAGCATGTTTTATTCCTTGGGCTAACATAGCTTGGGTGGGTGTATCCAAAATTTTCACCACCAATCCAATGGCAATAGAAGAAACAATTGCGCCAATAAATAACGCTAGTTGCTGATAGCGTGGAGTTGCCCCGACAATATATCCGGTTTTCAAATCTTGCGAAGTGGCCCCGGCATTGGCCGCAGCAATACAAATCATACCGCCTACTACGAGTGCGAGTGGCTCGTATAATTTTCCACTCCAGCCTATGGCGGTAAAAATCAAACAGGTGCCCATCAGCGTGGCAATCGTCATCCCTGAAATAGGGCTGTTGCTTGATCCCACCAAGCCAACGATTCTACTGGCAACGGTGACAAAGAAAAATCCAAACATGATTATCAATACCCCAATAAAAAGCTTCTGCAAAAAGTTCTCACCGGGAATGATATTGCTCGGTAGCAAAGCAATCAATCCGACCAAAACAATACTACCAATGATTACTACTTTAAAAGACAAATCTCTTTCCGTCCTCAAAGACCCACCCTCACCTTTTTCCTTTAGCGATCCTATGCTTTCTTTGAATGAACTGACAATAGTAGGAATGGTTTTGATCAAGGTAATAAATCCACCAGCTGCAACTGCACCTGCTCCAATTTGCCGAATGTATGCTTTGTAAATTGCATCTGCATAACTTCCAAAAGTATGTGTGACCGGATTCCAACTACCGGTACTAGAGCCACCGGCTGTATTTACGTCAGCCAAGTAGCCTAACTTCACTAGCTGTGTGGCAATCGTATCGGCAGGAACAAGTGTCGCGAGTAAAGGCGTCATTGCCCACCACGCTAAAACAGAGCCGGCTACCAATACCCCTGAAATTTTAAATCCGATGATGTAGCCAACACCTAAATACTCGGGTGTAATTTCTCCTCGTGTTGCAGCCGATGGCCAAAATTTATTTACTTGGCTTGTAACATAGGCGGGGGTTTCGGCTATCACGTGCAAGACCTTTTGCAACACCGCATATCCAAAGGCAACACCCATTCCAATAAAAGCCGTCTTTGCAAAATCTCCGCCCTTCTCCCCTGCTTGCAACACGGAAGCACACGCTGTTCCTTCGGGATAAGGCAAGGTTCTGTGTTCTTTCACAATCAGCGATCTCCTTAGCGGGATCATCATTAGAGTGCCCAGCATCCCGCCAAAAGCGGCCAGAATTAAAATGGTCAAATAGTTGAAATAGCTTTCGCCCACGCTCACGCCATCGGCACCGGGCGATAAAAACAAAAATCCCGGCAAGGTAAATACTACCCCTGCCGCAATGGACTCGCCAGCGGAACCCGTTGTTTGGATGATGTTATTTTCAAGAATGGTTGTCTTCAAAAATTTTCGCCCGAGTGTGATAGCTATTACTGCGATGGGGATGGAGGCAGAGACAGTCAAGCCGGCTTTCAACGCTAAGTAAACAGTGGAACATCCAAAGAGAATTCCAAATAGAATTCCAAAGCTGATTGACTTAACTGTAAACTCCGCCACGTTTTGCTCTGGCGCAATGTAGGGTTTGAATATTTTTGGTTCTTCCATTAGGGGTCAATTTAGTAAAGATATGAAATGAAAGCTACAAGCTTCACGCCTCAGGATTCAAGCTTGTATCCTGAAGCATGCAGCCAACTTTTAACTTCGTTTCGAAAATATGAAATCATAAACAATCAAAAGCAACGTAGTAATAATTCCAATTCCCGAAAGGGTGTACCACATCATAGCCGGGTTAGTTTCAAGGTAAGAACTTCGCAGCCAATCTGAAAGAACGCCTGCCGAAAATGAACCAATGGCTATGGGCAAAAAAGCAAAACCCATAAAAGTGCCCACTTGATCTTTTGGTGCGAGCGAACTAACGTACTCATAAAAGCGCGGTGCTTGCGTGGCTTCGCCCAGCGCAAATAGCATCATGCCAATAATGGTTGCCGTTACAGTGCCTCCTGCGCCAATTACAATCCACGATAGACTGGCTATTCCGACACCAATGGTCATCGCTAAGATTGGCTTTACCTTGCCTACCAGCGCTGTGATGGGGATAGTAATTAAAATAATGGTCCAGGCGTCCACTGTTTCCAGAAACTCGAATGCATTGTATTTCAATACTTCGGTAGCGTAGAACGGCAGGCAATAAAAAATCTGCCAGAACATCATCCAAAAACCAGAGAAGATTAAAAGGAATGCCATGAATTTTAAATTGGCAAAGACCAACACCATGTCGCTGAACACTTTTGAAAATGTTTTCTTCTGCGCCACCTCGCCATCGGGTTCCTTAAAGAAAATCCACGCACCAAAAAATAAAAAGAGCGAAGTGATGGACGACATTATAAACACGAATTCAATCCCTAAATCTTGGCGAACATAGTACGCGATGATGGGGCCAATGGCACCGCCAAAGTTTACGAGTGTGTAGTAAATAGAAAAACCCAGTGCCTGCGCGCCCGGCTTAGATGTCTTTGCAACCGTGCCAACGATGCATGGCTTTATCAGCGAGCCGCCAATTGCGGTAAATAACAATACGGCAATCACATAAGGCTTCTTACCAACGACCGCTACAATGGATTGGCCATATTCCATTCCCGCAAGGCCAATCAGAAAATACCCGACACAAAAAATCGAGAAGCAAGCCATCAACGTCCGCTTAAAACCATACTTGTCCACAAAAACGCCCGCCACAACTGGGAGCGCATACAACACTGCATTAAATAGCCCTGCTAAAAAACCGGCTTCTTCGTGCAACCCAACTTTATTTGCTAGGTAAACGGTAAGCACAGCCTTGGCACCGTAGTACGCCAAGCGTTCAAAAAGTTCAAGTGTATTGGCGACCCAAAAAGTCGGAACAAAACCAGTGAAGAGTAAATTGACGCGATCGCGCAATGCCATAGCTAGGGTAAAAGGTTGTCCAAAGTAGCTGGATTAATTTAAATAATCAATTCGCAAACTTTTTAACAGCCTTAACTAGGCCCCACGCGGCCAACAAAAAAATAAACGGAAGTATCGGAATCAGAAAACGACCGTCCCAATTCTCGGTAGTAAGTGCGACCGCAAGAGCTTGCACAATCACGAAGCCTGCGATGAAATACTTTTCTTTTCGCGGTTTCGGAAAATGAATAAACCCCTTCATCGCGAACCAATAAAGTGGATACACAAATACCACAATCAACATGTTGTGGAGCCAAGAGAAGTAGGGCTTCACATTGCCAATGAATAACAAGAATTTTAATCCGACTAGCTTCATAAAATAAACTGGATTATAAAAAGCAAACTGTATAACCCTAACAAGCGTAGAATGATCTTGGGCGGGAATATAAAGATTTGTAGGGACCTCCAATCCCAATGAAATATTCGGATAAATTATCTCTGCTTTTGAATAGCTCTCGATCAGCGTGTAATCCTTGAGCATAAGACTTAAAACAACTGCTGATAGAAGTGTTAACACAATGAACACGGCCCTCTTGATTTTCGAGCTACGTGAACCAATAGAATATAAGAAATAACAAATCAGCCCAACGGCAAACGCAAAACCGGTAGGTCGCAAAAAGAAAGTGAATAAGATCAACCCAGTCGACAAAACATACTGCCAGGTATTCTTGCTTTTTGTTAGCGCAGCAAATGAGATGATACAGCAACTTGTAAAAAGCGATTCAGTATACACAAATGTATTCCATTCTTGCAGGGGAATCCACAATGAATAAAACAACACTACTAAAATAGCCGATGTTCTATCAAACCATTCAATTGCCAACGCGTACAAACAGCCTGCAGCTATGCCAGAAAACAACAATTGAATGACGACCACCGCTTTCGCATCTCCACCGAACCAGAAAACCCCGGCAATGAATGCAGAATAGGAAGAGTACCATATATTTCTTCCATTTGGCAAATTTCCGCCCATCCAATCCATTGCTCCTGAAATATATAGCGGACTATCAACGGAAATCTTTACACCCGACTTCAGAAAAAGTACCATCTGAACGAGTACCCAGAGACACATGCATCCAGCTGACAAAAAAACATGATTGATCTTGGGCAACTTCATTTAAATTGGAAAAATAGATTTGGCTAAAGTTATATGATGTTAAGCAAAAAGGCAGGTCTTTGTCAGTTTGAGCCTGTCGAAAACTAACATACCCCAATTAGGCTTCGATAAACTCAGCCTGAAATGCCAATTATTGCTTTGTAAAACATCAGTAAAGTAAGTAAGAAGTAGGCTGCTTTATTCAACGGTAATTATTTAATTTGCGGCCTTAGAAAGCTACTCATGCAGGCAATCAAGGAAACCCACTTTAACTTTAAGGATCAAACCGGATTTTACAAAGGAAAGGTACGGGATGTCTACTATTTTGGAAGTAGAATGGCAATGGTGGCCACCGATCGTATTTCTGCTTTTGATGTGGTGTTGCCCAGGGGCATTCCCGACAAGGGAAGAATATTAAATCAAATTGCTGCTTACAATCTTTCGGTCACCAAAGACATTGTTCCCAACTGGGTGATCAGCTCGCCCGATCCAAATGTGACCGTTGGGTTTAAGTGCGAACCCTTTGCGGTAGAAATGGTTGTGCGAGGATATTTGGCTGGCCATGCCGCGAGGGAGTACAAAGCAGGGAAAAGAAAAATTTGTGGCGTTGCATTGCCCGAGGGTCTGAAAGAAAATGACCCACTCCCTCATGCCATCATCACTCCTACCACCAAAGCCACGGTGGGCCATGACGAAGATATTTCAAGAGAAGATATCTTGGCAAAAGGAATTGTTTCAGAAGCCGACTATAAAATACTGGAGGATTATACCTTCAAGCTTTTTGCGCGTGGTACAGAACTGGCTGCCAAGCGCGGTCTAATTTTAGTGGACACCAAATATGAGTTTGGAAAACATGCTGCCAAAATCTATTTGATTGATGAGATTCATACGCCCGACTCATCGCGCTATTTTTACGAAGAAGGTTACCGCGCGAGGCAGCAAGCAGGCGAAGCTCAAAAACAACTCTCCAAAGAATTCGTGCGCCAATGGCTGATCGAAAATGGCTTTCAAGGCAAGGAGGGACAACAAGTGCCGGAAATGACGGATGCGATTGTTAACTCAATTTCAGAGCGATACAAAGAATTGTATGTCCAAATGACGGGGGAAAAGCTAGCCCACGTTGATTATTCAAAGATTGCAGAACGAATTCAACAAAGTATCGTTAAGTCGATTAATTGATTTATTTTTAGGCTCTTAAACCATTTTATGAAGTACACCATCGACAAGCAAGAAAAGTACACGATAATGCGCCTGCACGAAGAGAAACTGGATTCCACAGCGGCCCCGCAATTAAAATCTGAAATGGTTACGCTGCACGCAGAAGGCGTTCGCAACATCATCTTGGATTTAAGCGAAGTAAAGTATACCGATTCTTCGGGCTTGAGTGCCCTTTTGGTGGGCAATCGTATTTTGCAAGAAGACGGTGGCATTTTTGTATTGACGTGCCTTTCCGATCACACCACAAAACTCATTAAGATTTCACAATTGGACAGCGTGTTGAATATTCTGCTTACCGTAGAAGAAGCCATCGATGCGGTGTTCATGCACGAAATCGAAAAGGGTATGAAAGATGATGATTAATTAATTTGAAGATTTGAAAATTTATTAATTTGAGAATGCGAATTGCATCAGCTCTGTTTACAAGTAAATCAAAAAAGAGCTCGTTCATTTTCAAATTTTCAAATCAGCACATTTTCAAATTAATCGATTGAACAATTTTTGCTTAACCATCCTCGGCTCTAGTGGAGCGGTTCCGGCCTACGGTCGGTTTCCTTCCTGCCAATACTTGACCATTCAGAACAGGCATTTTTTGATCGACTGCGGTGAAGGTGCGCAAATGCAATTGGGGCGTTTTGAAATACCAATCCATAAAATCACAGATATTTTCATTAGCCATTTGCATGGCGATCATTACCTAGGCCTTACGGGATTGCTGTTTTCCATGCACTTGCGAAAGCGACAGGTCGACCTCCATCTGTATAGTCCGCCCGGGTTAAATGAAATTATCCTTTTGCAGCTCAAGTATTCTAAATCAGTGTTGAATTACAAAATTATTTTTCATGTGTACAACCCGGAAGAAAAACAGGTGTTGATGGAAGATGATGTACTCACGGTAGAAACCATTCCACTCGTTCATAAATTAGCCTGCGCTGGATTTTTGTTTGAGGAAAAAGAAAAACCGAGGCGGATCGATAAGACCAAGCTTGGTTCCCCGCTGCTCCTGCAACACTTGGTGATACTAAAAAAAGGCGAGGATATTTTTAGAGAAGACGGAAGTGTCTTGCATAGGAACAAAGATTTCACACTTGATCCAACACCTTCTTACTCGTATGCCTACTGCTCGGATACTGCCTTTACTGAAAAAATAGTTGAACAAATTAAGGGCGTTGACCTTTTATACCATGAAGCCACCTTTATGGAAGAAGAAATCGGCAAGGCAATAGAAACTAAACACAGTACCGCCAAGCAGGCTGCTGAGATTGCAAGATTGAGTGGTGCAAAGAAATTATTACTAGGTCATTTTTCAGCGCGTTACCGCGAATTGGAACCATTGCTGGCGGAAGCTGTGTCAATATTCCCTTCCACGTCTTTAGCTATTGAAGGACAAACCTTTATCCCCAACTGATGAGCCTATCTGTTGACGAAAAGAAGAACCGCTTGTTCATTGTGCTGGCAGCACTGTTCCTCACCAATGCCATTATTGCCGAACTGATCGGGGTAAAGATATTTTCGGGCGAAGGTGCACTGGGAATGCAGCCGGCCAACCTAGACGTTTTAGGATTCAAAATGGATTTTAATCTCACGGCCGGAGCAGTTATATGGCCCGTTGTTTTCATCACCTCTGATCTGATCAATGAATATTTTGGCAAACCGGGCGTAAAGCGGATCAGCTACCTCGCTGCCTTTTTCATTGCCTACTCCTTTCTGGTAATTTTTCTCACAATGAAGCTGCCGCCCGCACAGTGGTGGTTGGACGCAAACAATAAAGATGCCACCGGAAATTATTTCAATATGGATTTTGCCTTTAATAAAATATTGGGACAAGGACAGCGGATCATCCTCGCTTCGTTGGTTGCCTTTCTTATTGGGCAGCTGGTGGACGTGTTTATCTTTCAGCGACTGCGGAAACTAACCGGCTCAAAAATGCTGTGGCTGCGGGCAACCGGCTCAACGTTGGTATCTCAGTTTGTAGATAGCTTTGTGGTGCTTTACCTGGCCTTTGTAGGCATCTTTTCCAATCAGCAGATCATGGCCATTGGCTTTACGAACTACATCTATAAGTTTTCAGTAGCCATTTTGCTTACGCCCCTTATTTATCTTGGCCACTACATCATCGATCGGTATTTGGGCAAAGAGAACGCTACAAAATTGGCGGAAGAGGCTTCGCAGCAGAGCGGATCATTTCTTTGATCGGAACACATTATCCAATATGACAGCGGTGGCAATAGACGCGTTGAGGGACTCTGCCCGCCCGATCCGGGGAATTGTGATGTGTTGTGTGATCATGCTGTGAATAGCGGGTGAAATGCCTTGCGACTCATTGCCAATCACAATGAAGCCTTCGGTGTGAAAGTTTGTATCATACAAAGACTTGCCCGTAAGCGATGCCCCATACAAAGGCCAATCGGTACCAAACAAATAATCCGTTAACGAAACATAGTACACATGCACACGGCTAAAAGAACCCATCGTTGCGGTTATGACTTTGGGGTTGTAGAAGTCTGCTGTTTCTACAGAGGCTATAATGTTTTTGATTCCGTACCAATCGGCTGTGCGAATAATGGTGCCTAAGTTGCCGGGGTCGCGGATATCGTCCAGTACTAATACAAACTCATTCTTCAATTGGGGCGGAAGGTTGGGCCGCAAGCGCGCAATGGCCAAGGCAGCGTTGTTGGTGCTAAAAGTGCCCGATGTTGCAAGCTCTCTCTCGGTCGTCTCCACCCATTCTACCTTTTTAAGGGATATTGAGTCCCTATTCTCGCCCAAAAAATCAGAAGTGCCCGCCAGCCACGTAATCTGAAAATCAGATTGTAAAAGTTCTTTCACTCCTTTCGCTCCTTCCACGATAAAAGATTGCGCCTCTTTTCGGTATTTCTTTACTTGCAGGGATTTGATGAACTTAACTTTTGCTTTGGAAATCATTCGCTCATTTTTAGTTGGGAAGGCCAGCCTGTTTTACGCCTGTCTATTGGCGTTAGCGGTCAGCGGCTGCCTATCCACCGGTTATTTACAAGAAAATCAAAAGTTATTGTATCGCCAAACAGTTGAAGTTCCAAAAGGATTCAACAAAAGTGCGTTGCAAGGACTTTATGCACAAAAACCCGCAAAAAAAATATTCGGCTTGCCGGCCAGTTTTTCTGGCTGGATGTACCAAAAAGGACGAAAGAACTTTGACAAGCAAAAGTTTGTCGATCGGAAAACCAAGGTGGAGAAAAAGTTCAGCCGAAGAATAGCCCAGGCCAACAGTCCACGAAAAAAAGACAACCTGGAATTCAAGAAAAAGAAAAACCTGGCTGCCTTAGATAGCAAAATCGAAAATGGGAATTTATTTATGCAATGGGGTGAACCACCCGCTGTTTATGATTCATCCAAGGTGACTACCACGCTCGATAAAATGAACAATTATTTATTCATCAAAGGATACTTTGAAGGACGGGTCAGCACGGAGGTTTCAGAAAAGGGTAAACTAGTAAGTGTTGTTTACCTAGTGGCGCCCGGAAGCCCTTACCTGATTGACACCATCTTGTATAAAATACCCGATAAGAAATTACTGGAGCTGGTAAGCCGGAATGCAGAAAAGAGCAACTTGAAACAAGGCGATCAGTATGACCAGGATAAATTGACCAACGAGCGCGAGCGTATTGACTTGTATTTGAAGGACATCGGTTACTATGATTTTAGCAGACAATACATCGACTTTCAATTGGATACCTCGTCACAAAAAAACCACCAGGTTATTCTACAAATGGAAATCCAAAACCCTAATCAGCAAGATCACCACAAGCAATTCAGGGTTGACTCTATCAACTTTACAACAGACGTTGGCTTTAAAGGAGCCTCACCGGGACTAAAGCGAATTTCAGTTCCCTACGAAAACATAACATTTAATTATTACAAAGATGAATTCAGCAAAAAGATTTTGTCCCAACGTGTATTTATCCTAAAAGACTCTCTCTATAGTAGAAGCGCAACATTCAACACCCAACGGCAAATGGCAAACCTAGATGTTTTTAAATTTGTTAACATCAACTACGATACCTCAGGCGGGCGGTTTATTGCCAATATCTTTTCCAGCCCAACCGAACAATATTCTTGGTCTAACGAGGCGGGGGCAACAGTTACCCAGGGGTTTCCGGGACCCTATGTTAGTACCAGCTTAAAAAAAAGAAATTTGTTTAACAGTCTGGCTATTTTAGAACTCAACGGGCGGTTCGGTTATGAAGGAGTGGCTGCCGTAACTGAAGTCGGCAATTTCTATCAAAGTACCGAGGCAACGGGCACTGTTGCGGTCACGTTCCCTCGATTTATATTTCCACTTAGCAAAACGGCTACCTATCGCTACGCAAAATATAATCCCCGCACCAGATTATCGGGAAGCTATACTTATACCGATCGACCAGAGTATCAGCGCTCATTGACAAATCTATCGGCTACTTTCTCGTGGGACATCAATCAAAAATTTCGTTTCGCATTCACCCCTACGAGTTTGAATATCATCACGTCTGTTTTGAGCGATACGTTTCGGGTAACACTAGATCGCCTTCAGCAGTTGCAAGGCAATAATCTCATCAATGCATTTCAACCCTCCTTTGTGGGAAGTATGATTTTTTCTGCCACCTTGAATAATAATTACGGGACTGGCTCAAAACATTCAAGTTTAATCAGGGCAACGATTGAGAGTGGCGGCACACTGTTAAATTTTTACACCCCTCAAATAATTATCGATCAGGGCCTGGAACCTTTCCAGTTCATTCGCCTTAGCATTGATTATCGGAGGAACAGGATTATCAACAAAACAAGTTCATTTGCCTACCGCGTCAATACCGGATTTGGGTATGCCTACAGTGAGAATAAGGTATTGCCCTATGAAAAGAATTTTTTTGCGGGCGGTAGCAATAGTGTGCGGGCATGGCGACCGAGAAGATTGGGTGCGGGCACTGACTCCCCACCTTTAAGCAAAAACCCCGAAAAAGACGGGTACTATGATTATAGCTTTGAGAAACCGGGGGATGTATTGATAGAAGGAAGTATTGAATGGCGACAAAAAATCTTTGGATTCGTCAATTACGCGCTGTTCATAGATGCGGGAAATGTCTGGACGTTACGCTCGGTCAGCAACGAAGCCAGTCAATTTAAGTCGGAACGTTTTTTTAAGGATTTTGCCGTTGGCACCGGGTTTGGATTGCGTTTTGATTTTTCATTTTTAATCTTACGTTTTGACCTGGGAATAAAAGCCTGGGACCCCGCACGCTTTGGCGGAGATCGATTTATCCTTGGCAATGCTCGATTGTTTGGCCCTTACGGAAAAGACAAAGAGCCTGTTATCTACAACATTGGTATCGGCTATCCCTTCTAGCGATCAATATTGCAGCAATTTCAAAAGTTCACTTTTAACCTTTTCAGAATTCGGCAACATCTTCTTTTCCAATTCCACATTGAGTGGGATAGCTGGAAGGTTCGCTGCACCAAACGTCCACACAGGTGCATCCAGGAATGAAAAGCATTCTTTAGAAATTCTTCCCGCCAAGGATTCAGCAAATGAATTAAATAGTGGTTCTTCGGTAAGAACAAATGCTCGACCGTGCCTTTTAACAGAAGCAACAATTGTTTCCCAATCAATGGGATTGAGTGTACGTAAATCTAAAATCTCAATTTGGCCTTGGAAAGATTTAGATGCTTCCTCCGCCCAGTACACGCCCATTCCATACGTGATGATAACCGCACTTTCACCATTCGATATTTTTTCTTCAGATGCCTGCTTAATAATGTTTGCCTTACCCAACGGGATTACGTACTGTTCATCGGGCTCAATCGTTTTTGCGTTTAGTGTGCCGGGCACTTTGCTCCAATATAATCCCTTATGTTCCAACATCACTACAGGATTTGGATCGTAGAAGGAAGCTTTCATTAGGCCTTTCATGTCGGCAGCATTGCTGGGATACACAACTTTTATTCCGCGGATGGTAAGCAACGTTGACTCTATGCTTCCCGAATGATAAGGCCCACCACCACCATAGGCTCCAATCGGCACGCGTATGAGCGATTGAATAGGAAATTTTCCATTTGATAAATAACAACTCTTTGATAGTTCTTCTACCAACTGGTTCATGGCAGGCCAGATATAGTCCGCAAATTGAATCTCAACGATAGGCTTTACCCCCACTGCCGACATGCCAGCCGTAGAGCCAACTATGTAGGCCTCTTGGATAGGCGTGTTGAACACTCGATCATCTCCATACTTTTGCGCCAGCGTTGCCGCCTCCCGGAAAACGCCACCCAATCGCGCTCCAACATCTTGCCCATAAAAAATTGCCTCTGGATGTTTTCTCAAAATTTCATCCACCGCGTGCAGTGCAGCGTCTACCAGAGTAACTTTCTCGGCATTTTTTGGCGCCCGGTTTCCTTTTTCGTTAATGATTTCGGTGGGTGCAAATTCATGCAAATCAAAATCCGCTGGCGCAGGATCCGGCATTGATAGTGCTTTCTTAAACTCTTCTTGTACCCGCAAGTAAGCTCGGTCTGAAATTTTCTGTAGCGAAGTGAGCGTTTCGCCCTCGCCCAATAGATAGTTTTGAAGTTTTAAGATCGGATCATCTTTTTCGTGCTCATCCAAATTCTCGCCCCGGTACCATTCCTTTCTCACCCCTGATGTGTGATGCCCCAACAACGGGCACTTGGCATGTACCAAGATCGGTCTTCGCTCTTTTCGCACAAACGCGATCGCCTTTTCCAAGCCCTTGTAGCTTTCAACAAAATCAGATCCATCCACCCGCACACGCTCTAAACCTTTGAAGCCAGCAGCGTATTCGTAGGCATCCATGGTTCGCATTTCACTACCGGTAGCCGAAATGCCCCAGTCATTGTCTTGCACCAAATACACGATCGGAAGTTTTTTTAACACCGCCATCTGAAAAGCCTCGGCTACTTCTCCTTCCGTTACCGATCCATCGCCCAGCGAACAAAGCACGATCGACTCCTTATTTTTCAACAAACCCTGCGAAGCCAGATAGGCGAGCCCGTGCGCCATGCCCGTGGCGGGTATCGCCTGCATGCCCGTGGCCGAACTTTGGTGGGGCATGGTTGGAAATCCCTCACGCTTCAATGATGGGTGTCCGTAATACGTTCGTCCTCCCGAAAAGGGATCGTCTCGCTTGGCCAATAACTGAAGCATCAATTCAAAGGGCGCAATGCCCATTCCCAATAAAATCGATTCGTCTCGGTAGTACGGGCAAGCGTAGTCATAGGGTTCCAACAAGAACCCCGCTGCTAATTGGATGGCCTCGTGCCCGCGAGACGTACTGTGCACGTACCGACTACAAATTTCTTTTTGATCATCATATAGTTGTGCCATGTGCCGGGCCGTAGACATCCACTCAAACGCCTTCAGTGGCGATCTGCTTTTATTATTTTTCAATTGACCAGCCTCTCCCATCATTGATCCATTATTCTTTTAACAAAGATACGTTTTACGTTAAAGTCATCTAAAAAAAAGATAAAGATTCAACTAAGATGCTTAATTTGTAGCCGCATGAGTTTATTTAATCGTATTGGCAGTATAGGCGCTGGCGAAACTGGCGACTATGATAGTCGTTACATCGTTATTGCAAATCGGGTCAGTTTACTAATTTCAGTCCTGCTTTGCGTTATTTTTCTAGCTGCACTCTCTTACTTTGGATGGCTTACAGCAGTAAAATTATCGCTAGTTTTTCTTTTCGTTTCGCTGTTGCCCATACTGCTAAACGCCTTAGGCCTCAATCATGCCAGCCGCGTGTTTGCTGCCGTGATGTTATGCTTAGCAGCTATCGTTGTTTCAATCTTCGATAAAAATGGGTTTAGAGTATTGGAAGAATTTCAATACTTTGAATTTCGAGTGATCATTTTATGCGCCAGTCAACTTCCATTTATCTTATTTAGATTAGCAGAAAAAAAACTTTGGATCGGCACGTTAGTTTTTAATCTAACGCTGCTCGTTTTTTACGACCCTATCCACGAATTTTTTCACGTTGGATACTATCAGTTAGGCTTTACGGGGCCAAACTATGCTTTTCAGAACTTTATATTTGTAACCAGTTTCGCGATTTTGGCGGGCTGCACCTATTTTTTGAAAAGAAGTTTTGAAAACTATGAGAGCAAAAATCAAAAGTTAATTCAGGAACTATTCGTCAAGAATCAAGAAATCACTATTGTCAACCAGTCGATTGAGCGATCCAGTAAAATTCTTACCAGCGAAAATTTGAACTTAAACAAAGAATTGATCGAAAAAAACAATCAACTAGTCGAAACCAACGAAGAACTAATACGGCATAATAACGACTTACAACAATTTTCATACACCGTTTCTCATAACCTACGAGGGCCGGTGGCCAGTTTGCTCGGGCTGGTGACGTTGGTTGACAAAAAATCCATGCAGGCAGAAAACTTGGTTCTGTTCGGTCATTTACAAAAAGTCGTTAGCACGCTTGACACCACCATTCGTGACCTCAGCAACATAATAGATATACGCAACAGTAATTCAAAAGTAAAACAACGTATTAATCTAAAAGATGAAATTGAACAAAATAGTAATTTACTGGAGAAATCAATTAAGGAAAATGAGGCAACCATAGAAATTGATGTTACCGATTGTCCCGAGATTTACTCTGTAAAGGCGATGGTGAATAGTATTTTTTACAATTTAATCAGTAACTCCATAAAGTACCACTCGGAGGACAGAAAACCAGTCATTAAAATCCGATCAAGACGAATCGACTCATTTATTGAAATACAAGTTCAAGACAACGGAATTGGAATTGACCTCGAAAAATTTCGCGAGAAATTATTTGGCCTTTACAAACGATTCCATACACACGTGGAAGGAAAAGGATTGGGACTTTTCTTAGTGAAGCTTCAGACCGAATCATTGGGCGGGAAAGTAAAAATTGAAAGCACTGTTGGCTTTGGGTCTACTTTTTACATATCCATTCCTGATACTACCAATCCTGATCACCAAATTATCATGGACAAAGAATGGGGCAAATTGTATTTTGATGCCATGATCAATACCACCTACGTAATTTGGAAAAGGCCGTTGCATGTGCATGAGTTCAAAGAGTTTTTCCAGCGATGTGTGGAATTCAATAACGTTCAACAATGCGCGAACTGGATTGCTGAAATAAAGAAGGGAACAAAAGCAGATGATAATAACGAGGAGTACAACCGCGTTAGGATGGCGTTTGCCAACGAACTAAAGCGCACCACTCTCAAACGACTGGCCTACGTGATCTCCAACGAAAATGAACCCGATGATTTTGAACTCTATAAACAACAACTGATTGCTTTCTATCAGGGCAAAATTCAGTTCTACTCAAACGTAGAAGATGCTCAAGCTTGGATACTCGCGGAGAATCACAAGGATAAAATGAAGAATGTTTCAGCCCTAAATTGACTCCCGTAAATCAAATGCTCTGTTCAATTTATGAACGAGCCTGCCCGATTCATTGAAATCAAGCGTCTGCTGTCCATCGCTATAAGCTTCGTCCGGCCTTTGATGGGTTTCATAAATGATGCCATCGGCACCAGCCATCAGGGCTGCGAGTGCGATGGGTTCTACAAATTCACGGATGCCAATTCCGTGAGATGGATCAGCCACCACGGGTAAGTGCGTCTTTTCTTTTAGGATAGGAATAGCATTCACATCCATCGTATTACGGCTGGCCTTTTCGTAAGTACGAATGCCACGTTCGCATAAAATCAGTTTCTCATTGCCGGCAGCAAAAACATACTCAGCGGAGTACAGTAGTTCTTCTATCGTTCCAGAGATTCCGCGCTTGATCATCACAGGTTTATCTACCTTGCCCAACTCATCAAGCAGATTAAAATTCTGGGTATTGCGGGCGCCTACTTGAAATACATCCACATACTCATACATATCTGCAATCTGGCTCACTTGCATTACTTCGCTAATGATTTTTATGCCGGCCTCTTTTGCTTTGCGATGCCACATCTTTAACCCTTCTATGCCCAGCCCACGAAAGGCGTAGGGCGAGCTTCTTGGCTTGAACACACCGCCTCGCATGATAGTAACCCCATTTGATTTTAAATGATCAATCGTAGCTTGTACTTGTTCCTCCGTTTCAATTGAACAGGGCCCCGCCATGATGGAAAGTGAATGTCCTCCTATTTTCACGTTGTCACCTAAATCAACAATTGTTCTATCCACCTTCCATTTGCGCGAGACCAATTTGTAATCGTCAGATACGCGGTGGATATCTGCAATGCCCGGCAAAGAACCTAATTGACGGATGTCAAATTCCTTTTTACCAATGCCGATCAAATAAGAATTCAGTTGCGTTTTAACTTCTGTTACTTTGTAGCCTAACTTATTGACAGAATTGACTATTTCTTCTTTCTGCTTTTTGATAATGCTATCTTGTAGTTGAATGATCATTAGTTTGTGCAATTACCTATTTAAGAAACTATAGAGTAATATGATCGAATGAAAAACTATTTAACAAACGGAAATTTTCTCGCGGCCTTTCTCATCATAGCATTAATCACTTGACTTGTTGAACTCCCAAGGCTTCTAGATAAAGTTTTTTCGTATTTCCAAAGTAGTTCGCCACTCTTTCCGTCAAAAGCATTAATCGTACATTTCCCAGAATTGGTTGGTCCGTAAAATCCGACAACCAAACCTAGTGCAAGGGAGGCACCGTCAGACATTGGTTTTTCAGTGAACAGTAATCCATTAATCACTCCATCAACACTTAGCAATGCAGCAATTTCAGATGGCGTATATTTGTCAATATTGCTCTCGTCAATGTTATTTTTAGAAAGTATTGCATTCGTTGTGATAAGAGGCTGAAATGAAATGTTCATTTCATCAATGTGCTTTAGAAAGTATGTCTCCATCGCGCTTTGAACAGCCATTCCTTCATCTTTTTGTAATCTCTCGATTTGTTCCTGCGTCATTGATTGCATTTGCTTTGGTCGCAATTTAACTGAAGCTTTAAATGGCAATATCGCAAGAACTTTATATCCCTTAGTCAAATCGTTGAATTTAGGGTTTGTAAAAATCTCTTTGGTCTGAGAAAAAACAACTGAGGAAATCAGGAAAAGTGAAAAGAATATTGTAGTTGGTTTCATGTGTATTTTTTTTGAAGATAATTAAAATTTAATTGTTTTGAAAAGGCTTGGTAAAATGATATATATCTTCGTTAAAATCTTTTGATTTTTTTAAGAGTTTAATAAAAGCACTTCCCACAATTGCACCTGAAGAATGATGACAAACCGCGTTAAATGTTTCTCTATTTGAAACTCCAAAACCTATCAGAAAAGGGTTTCTTAATTTCATTTTCTTCAATCGATTAAAGTACAACTCTTGTTCAACGGAAAAACCAGTTTTTGTTCCCGTTGTACTAGAGGATGAGACGGCATAAATAAAACCCGAAGATACTTGGTCGATCATCCTGATTCGCTCGTCAGATGTTGTAGGGGAAATCAAAAATATATTCAACAGCCCGTGTGCTTCAACGATCTGCTGATAGTGCTCTTGATATTCTGCTAACGGAAGATCAGGAAGGATAAAACCATCTGCGCCAGCTTCTTTGGCATCTTTCACAAATTGCTCAAAACCATATTGCATTACGGGGTTAATGTATCCCATTAAAATAATAGGCATCGATACTTTTTTACGGATTTCTTTTACCTGTTGTATGAGTAATTTTAAATTCATGCCGTTATCCAATGCAATTTTATTGCTATCTTGAATGGTTGGCCCATCCGCAATAGGGTCGGAAAAAGGAATTCCGATTTCAATCATATCCACCCCCGACTTTTCCAACTGAATCGCGATCTCCATGGTGTCATTCAGTTTGGGAAATCCAGCTGTATAAAATATCGAAAGAATTTTCTCTTTCTTGGTTTCAAATAACTTATCAATTCGATTGTTCATTTCATTCTATCTTCTAAATGCTGTATTCTATATCCTATATCCTATATCCTATATCCTAAATTCTAAATTCAGTATTCAGTATTCAGGATTCAGTATTCAGTATTCAGTATTCAGTATTCAGTATTCTATATTCAATATTCTGCATTCTGTATTCTAAATTCTGTATTCTGTATTCTGTATTCTGCATTCTGTTTTCTATTTTTTCAGTACTTCCCCCACCGAATATACGTCTCCAAATCCTTGTCTCCCCTACCTGAGAGATTGATCACAACCACATCATCGGCATTCAGCTCCATTTGCTTCAATACCGCAATTGCATGAGCCGTTTCAATCGCAGGAATAATTCCCTCTGTACGACTGAGTTCGATACCCGCGTTCATCGCGTCATCATCGGTGACACTTAAAAATTTAACCCTTCCTGTTTCAAAAAGATGTGCGTGCATGGGGCCAATGCCCGGATAGTCCAATCCTGCGGAAATAGAATACGGTTCTACCACCTGTCCGTCTTCTGTTTGCATCAACAACGATTTGCTTCCGTGCAACACGCCCACTTTTCCCAACGCAGTAGTCGCAGCCGACTCCCCTGAATCAACTCCTTTGCCTGCTGCTTCTACACCTATCAAATTCACATGTTCGTCATCCAAGAAATGATAAAATGCTCCTGCCGCGTTGCTGCCACCCCCTACGCAGGCAATCACATAGTCAGGGAATGGATTACCGATTTCTAAACTCAATTGATGTTTAATCTCCTCGCTGATCACCGATTGAAATCGTGCCACCATATCAGGGTAAGGGTGGGGCCCCACCACAGACCCGATGATGTAATGCGTATCGGTGGGGTGATTGATCCAATGGCGCATCGCTTCGTTGGTGGCGTCTTTCAATGTCATGTTCCCGCTAGTAGCTGGAACGATCTTCGTTCCGAGTATGCGCATTCGTTCCACATTTGGCTTTTGCCTTTCTATATCCAACTGCCCCATGTATACCGTGCACTCCATACCCATCAGTGCGCAAACAGTTGCTGTAGCCACTCCATGCTGACCCGCTCCTGTTTCGGCAATGATCTTCTTTTTACCCAATCGCTTAGCCACCAAAATTTGCCCGATGGTATTGTTGATCTTATGAGCTCCTGTATGGCATAGATCCTCTCTCTTCAAATAGATTTTAGCTTTGTACCGTTCTGATAGGCGCTTGGCGAAATACAAAGGTGTAGGTCGCCCTACGTAATCGCGTAAGAGTTGATCAGCCTCATTCCTAAAATCAGGCTCGTTGATGATGCGCAGATAATTGAGTCGCAGCTCTTCAATATTCGGATAAAGCATTTCCGGAATAAACGCCCCGCCAAACTGGCCATAAAAACCTTTTTCATTAACTTGATACATATAAAATAGAAGTTAGAAGTTAGCAGTTAGTAGTGAGTAGATAGTAGATTGAGTACTGATTGAAATTTGTAAAGATTCTTTAGCCCGGGGGAATCTTCCACTCCGCTGTTCATATCAACACCCCTTAAATTATATTGTTTCAATGAATCTAACTTTGAAAGATTGGAGTCATTCAATCCACCGCTCAAAAGGAACGGAACTCGTTGATTGTACTTGCTTAGCAAGCTCCAATCGAACGGAATTGCATTGCCCCCATGATATTTCCCTTTGGTGTCGAACAAAAAATAGTCCACCACCTTTTCATAGGGCACTGTTCTTTCAAAATCAAAGCGTTCATCAACAGAAAAGACTTTAATCACTCCAACACCAAATTTTCGCACAGCCACACAATCCTCGGCTGATTCCTCGCCATGAAGCTGAACGAAATCCAACCTGTGCTTCCCGATTAGCTCCGAAATCTTTTCCAAACTTTCATTTACAAACACGCCCACTTTACGAATTGTCTTGGGCATTTCTTTCGGCATCAAAAATTCATCTCCCACGTAACGAGGAGATTTTTTGTAAAATATAAAGCCCATTAAATCAGGATGAATCTTTGCCACATCCAAAATGTTGCCATGATCGCGCATGCCACACACTTTCACCAACAAGGAATTTGGCCTAACCATTTTCTTTTTCCAATAAATTCAAATTTTTGATAAACTCACGAGCGGCTTGCTCTGGCCTCCCATGTTTCATAAAACTTTCTCCCATTAAAAATCCTTCATATCCATATTTTTTGAGCTCGATGATGGATTGGGGATTGTCAATTCCGCTTTCGGAAACTTTCACGCGATCTTTAGGAATCAACGGAGCCAATCGCTTGGAAACATCTAACGATACTTCAAAAGATTTCAAATCGCGGTTATTAACTCCAATCAAATCTACATCGGCTCCTAAGTTAGATTTCAACTCCTCCTCGTTGTGAACTTCCAAAAGAATTTCCAAACCCAAACTCTTGGCAAACTTAGCCAATGAATTAATCGTTGGCGAGTCTAACACCGCGGCAATCAATAAAATCGCATCCGCGCCTATGGATTTAGCCTCGATAATCTGATATTCATCAATTACAAAATCCTTTCGAAGTATAGGGCAAAAATTAAATTTTCGAGCTATCATCAAATCTTCATTGCTACCACCGAAAAATTCCTTGTCCGTTAAAACAGAAAGTGCCGAAGCGCCTGCTTGCATGTAACCAATAGAAGTTCGCTCGACCGAAACAGAATTATTGATGATTCCTTTTGATGGTGATTTTCGTTTGATCTCAGCAATAATACCTGACTTGTCTTTACGTTGAACATACTTTTTCAACGAAACCACGGGCGAAGGAAAGAAAATACTCTGCTCCAACAGCTTTACAGGATAAAGACTCTTTCGCTCAGCTACCTCTTTCGTTTTGTGCGCAATAATTTTTTCTAAAATATCCATCGATCAGATCTTTGAATTATTGGTTTAATAATTTTTTGAAACTCTCCAATGCCTTTCCCGATTCCAACGCTTCTTTCGCCCTAGCCAAAGCTGATTGAAGCCCTTCCTTCTGATGACCACAATAAATCGCCATACCGGCATTCGCTATCACGGCAGAATTTTGTTCAACCGTTCCATTGCCTTCCAATATTTTCATAAAGATCTTAGCTGACTCCTCTACTGTATCCCCACCCTTCAAGTCAATTTGATTGAGCGACTTAAAATTCAAATCACCAGGCTCGGCCAGCACTTCGCCTCCATTATAAAAATATTTAAACGGACTGGTCAAGGAAATTTCGTCATAGCCGTCCAGCGAATGTAGGATCACAAAATCTTTCTTCGTTTGCTGATACAGGTAACCATATTGCCTTGCTAACTCTAAACTAAACACTCCCACCAACTGCCTTGTCGGGAAAGCCGGGTTCACCATCGGCCCCAGCATATTGAAAAACGTTTTTACGCCTAGTTCTTTTCTGATCGGAGCAACATTTTTCATGGCTGGATGAAACAAAGGCGCATGCATAAAGCAAATGTTGGCTCGATCAACACTGCGCTTTAGCTCCTCGACATCGTTGGTGAACTTGTAACCGAAATATTCCAACACATTAGAAGAACCCGAAACAGAAGAGACACCATAATTGCCATGCTTGGCTACCGGCTGCCCAGCTGCCGCCACCACAAACGAACTCAGCGTAGAGATATTAAAGGTATTTTTACTGTCTCCCCCCGTGCCACACACATCCATCACCGGTGCGTCTATATCAACAGGAATGCATAACTCCAACATGGCATCGCGAAAACCTTGTAGTTCGTCAATGGTAATGCTGCGCATCATATAGACGGTCATAAAGGACGCGGTTTGGCTGGCATTATATCTAGCGGATGCGATATCCATCAATACTTGTTTCGCTGTTTCTTTTGATAGCGAACGGTGCTCAATTAATTCAGTCAATATCTGTTTCATCTTTCAACTACGCTTTATCAAACAACCAGTTCTTCATCATGGTCATTCCATGTTCTGTCATGATCGACTCCGGGTGAAATTGTACGCCACGCACGTCAAATTGTTTGTGCGCCAGTGCCATCACCAGTCCTTCTTTGTTGGTGGCGGTAACTTCCAATTCATCTGGAAAATCTTCTTTACTCACCGCCCACGAGTGGTAATGACAAACCTTAACCTCATTGGGTACATCTTTGAAAAGTTTTTCATCCTGCCTCACTACTTGCATCACGGACGTTACTCCATGCAACACATTGGGGATGTTAAACAAACTCGCGCCAAATACTTCTCCTATGGCTTGATGGCCAAGGCACACACCAAAAATACTTTTACTAGAAGCATATTCTTTGATTAGCGGTTTCAATATCCCCGCCTCATCAGGGATGCCGGGGCCTGGAGAAAGCAAAATTTTATCAAATTCATTCACCTCTTCCAATTCAATTTTATCGTTGCGAAAAACATCAGGCACGAACCCCAATTCACGAATCATGTGAACAAGGTTGTAGGTAAACGAATCGTAATTATCTAACACTAAAATCTTCATCGTGTTTAAATTTGTTCTGCCAACTTAATTGCTTTGCGTAATGCTTCTACCTTGTTATTTACTTCCTGCAATTCACTAGCAGGTACCGACTTTGCCACCACGCCAGCACCCGCCTGAAAAATCAACTTATTTCCCTTGCTTAAAAAAGTGCGTATCATAATGGCCTGATTCACGTTTCCATTGAAGCCAATCAGTCCAATCGCGCCTCCATAAAAACTCCTATTCATATTTTCATATTGATTGATCAAACTCATAGCCATCGGCTTAGGCGCACCGGAAAGCGTTCCGGCCGGGAAGGTATCAGCGGCCAACTGCAAGGGCGAAGCAGTTGGCTGAAGTTTCCCTGATACTTTTGAAACGAGATGAATCACGTGAGAGTAATATTGGATCTCTTTAAACACCTCCACTTTTACACTATCAGCACTTCTACTTAAATCATTGCGCGCCAAGTCCACTAACATCACATGCTCCGCATTTTCCTTTTCATCTTGAGATAATTTCTCGGCCAACACTGCATCTTCCACATCGTTGCCAGTTCTTTTAAACGTTCCGGCAATCGGATAAATATGGGCTTGGCCGTTGTTGATCTGAATCTGTGCTTCTGGCGAAGAGCCAAATATTTTAAAACTTCCGTAATCGAAATAAAATAAATAGGGCGATGGATTGATAGAGCGCAACGCCCGATAGACGTTAAACTCATCTCCCTGAAATTTTCTACTAAATCTTCTTGAAAGCACAATCTGAAAAACATCCCCGCGCTGGCAATGTTTAATACCCGATTCTATCATGCGGATGTATTCTTCATCTTTTAGGTTCGATTGCTCGCTCTCCGTGGCCTGAAAGGAAAAGGTGGAAAACCGATTGCTGTAAATAATTTTCTCGAGCTTCTCTAAGCCCGATGCCCTACCCTTTTCACCTTCCCAACTACTTTCAAATAAATTTAATTCATTGCTGAAATGGTCGATCACAATTACATACCGATAGACTTTGTAAAGGATGTCGGGAATGGAATCAGGTGAAGGTTTGATATCGACCTTTTCAAAGTAGCGGACCGAATCGTAGGTCATGTAACCAAACATCCCCGTAAAGGGATACTTAGAATCAAGCTCAACGGCTGAAAATGAATTCCTAAATTCCTCCAATCGCTGCAATACTTGTTTTGGATCGGTAATAGCCAGGTTCGCTTCCGTCCGGTCTGGAAATTGCATCCTGATCTTTTCTTCCTTGACCATAAAAGAGGCAACTGGGTCGCAGCAGATAAACGACAAACTGTTCTCATTACCGTGATAGTCTGAGCTTTCCAACAAAATGCTACCTGCAAACACATCGCGGAGTTTCAAATAGATATTTACTGGCGTGAGGGTGTCGGCCAGTAGTTTTTTCGTGTTGGTGATTAACCTATACTTCATTTTCAGTTGCTAAATACCATTAAAAAACAAAAGCCCGCCCCGATGGATCGGGACGGGCTTTGTATCAATTTTATTAATACACTAAAATACAGCCGTGCACCGATCGAAATTCGATTTGTGCCACCACCACATCATTGTGTTTGCCGTTACGTTCATTTCTTATTCAGCAGATTCCTTCTTTTTCACTACTCTTTTAGCCTTTGGCTTTACATCGCCCGCAACCGCAGCCGACTTTTTAACACTTGCCACACGCTTCAAACGAGCTTTGATCTTCTTTCTTGAGCGAGTTACGCCAAAAGAACCAATCGTCCTTTTCCCCTTTGCTGACTTTTTATCTCCTCTTCCCATTGTTGTTTAAACTAATTGTGCCGCAATTATAAACACTCTTTCTTAGAAATAAAAAGTACGGGCAAACAAATTAGCCATTTTTGGGTTATTTTTATGGATAAACAACTGCGATATGGCACAACCAAAATCAGAAATCATCGAAGTTCTTAGGATTACTGCAACTAAAATTGAAGCAAGCAATAGTTACCAATGGGGCCACATGGGGCTTTGCAATTGCGGCTTTCTGGCACAGCAAATCACCCGCCTGTCCAAAGAGCAAATCCACACCCGCGCCATGCAGCGCCATGGCGATTGGAGCGAGCAGTTAAATGATTATTGTCCTACCAGTGGCCTGCCAATGGATGACTTGATCAGCGATCTGATTTCTTATGGATTTGATTCAACGGACCTCAAACATCTCGAAAAGCTTTCGGACGGAAGCGTTTTAAGAATGCTGCCGCTAGAGCAACGTAACTTAAAACACAATCTGAAAAAGGACGTGGTTAAATACATCCGCACTTGGGCAAACCTGTTGGAAGAGCAATTTCTAGATTCTATCCACTTAAATTTAGAGGAGAAAGATATGGTGAAAGCCGAAGCAAATTCGTTTGTCGATTACCCAAGTTTTGTTTAAGAACAAATTCACCGCACCCATACCATTTGCAAAAGGAAATGCGAAGGGTGAAAGTGAAATTTATAATTACGATATTTGGAAAATAATAGAAGAAAAGAATGACTAAAGCCGAATCAGATCAAATATTGGATAAAATAACCGAAGGCGTAAAACTTTCAATCCATCGGCTCATTTAGAAAACAAAAAACGAAGACGGAATGCTCGTTTTTTCTAAAGATGGTAAGGTAGTGAG
>Ga0163155_10000615_pt1 | contig 43649 bp, 78 predicted proteins | sample OliLakLV19SP4G1_FD_148611 | JGI IMG/M metagenome (GOLD analysis project Ga0163155, IMG submission 148611) | Freshwater microbial mat bacterial communities from Lake Vanda, McMurdo Dry Valleys, Antarctica - Oligotrophic Lake LV.19.SP4.G1 | ecosystem: Environmental > Aquatic > Freshwater > Lake >... | reverse complement strand
GGCCTGCTCCGAGAGCAGCCATGGCGGGAGACGACGTAATGCCGGGACCAGAGGTAGGGCCTCCTCCGAGAGCAGCCATGGCGGGAGACGACGTAATGCCGGGACCAGGGTTGGGAGCGGCCATGCCGGGAGACGACGTAATGCCGGGACCGGGGATGGGAGCGGCTCCGGTAGGGCCTCCTCCGAGAGCAGACGGACCGGGGATGGGAGCTGGGCTTTTGCCTCCGCTCAGGGTCACGCCTTCGAGCGCAAGCAGGGTAGCCATCTGTTTGCGCCCCACCTCGTCCGGAGCGGCTTCGTATCCGGCGATGAGCTTGCTGATGCGGCCTTTCTTGTCGACGTCAGCCTTGGAGGCGGCGAGGGACGCTGCCTGGTCTCGCTCAGCTGTACGAGCGCCATCGAGTCGAAGGTTCTCCTTCTCCTGCTGGGCTATGTCAGCCTCTTGGGCTCGCCTCCGGTAGGTCTCTTTCTCCATGGAGGCGAAGGGGTTCTGCATGTTGCTGAGAGCCTCAAACATCATCTTCGCGCCGTCGCCCTGTTGCACCGGGCGCATGATGTTGTCGAGGTTGAGTCCGCGGAGAGCCATCAGCCGCCCTTTCCTAAGATGCCGAACAGGGACATCACTTGGTCCTTGGTCTTGCCGGAGCGTTGGATAATCATCGCGGTCTCTTCCTTGGTCAGGCCCGCCTGAGTGGCGAGAGCCTGTAGCTCCATGGCAGAGATGCCGAGCCTGGCCTCGGAGTAGTTAATTGCCGCTTCATAGTCGGCCGTCGTCGCGTTGTTGAGAGAGTCCAGAACATTGCCTGCCAACTCCTTCGGGATCGCCAATCCGTTTATGAAGGCCTGTTGGGCTCTGCCTTCTCTGGCGCCCTGAAGCTCGCCCATGACACCGGCTTCCGTCACGAAGTTCTTGCGGATGCTCTCGTCAGCAGCTGCGTCGGCATCAGAGCTGGCCGTGATGCGCTTGAACCGGCCGTCGTCAGCGTTCTCAGCCAGAGTGCCACCGGCCAGAAGCTTGTCGATGGTGAACCTGTCCACTGTTCCGCCGGCGTCAGACAGCCCGGCGAGGAAGTCCTTCTCCAGGCCCGCTCCACCGAGCGACTGCTTGTCAGCGGACTCGCCCCATGCGCGCTTCTCGGCTAGGCGACGCAGGTTGAAGTCAGACTCCTCCTTGGCCTGCTGGGCGCCAAGGTCAGCCATGGTGTTCCCAATCTGACCTGTAGCCTCACTTGAGCCGTACATGCCGCGAGAGGCAAAAGAGCGGTCGAGAGCCTGTCGGGCCTTGTCTCTCTGACGGTCGTAGTACACCGACAGGTCAGGGGTCTCCATGTCGAAGCTATCGAACCCGCTCTGGGCGTTGTTCGAGACCTTGGAGCCGCCGCCCTTGTAGGAGGCCATCATCAGGTCGAAGGCGTCCTGAGCGCTGCCGTTCTTGGCTAGCGTCGGCTGAGCTGACTTGTTGTAGGCCTCGGACGCCGTACCAGCGCCAAGAGCCGCCTTTGTCCCGGCGAGACCGTCCTGAGTGTTGGTGGCCTTCGAGAGGTCTCCTCCGTGGATTTCTCCCCACTGCTCAAGGGTCCCTAAACCGCTGACGTCTTGCGGGTCGGCCGGATTGACGACGCCTGTTACCTTGGAGGTTGCTGAGACCTTTCCGTCTCGAACAGCCTTGTCCGCCTCTTGCTCGGGCGTTAGTACCGGGGCACCAATGCCCATGCTGAGATCAATGCCCGTTCCGCCAGCCTTTCCGGGAGCGGGAGGTGTCGGTGGGGCGAAATCAGGGTTGCTTGGGTCGGCCTTGTGGTAGAAGTTCCTGTTGTATTCGACCTTCTGGTCCTGCGTTAACTTGTTCCAATCGGCCTGCTCCGCAGCGTAGTTGCCGCTGCCGTATGCGGCCCCGCCGGCTTTAGCAATGTGGGTGTTCTCGACCGGTCTCGCCATCAGGGCCTCTTAGGTCGGGCTGGGTCCCCGGCGTAGGTCATAGGCGTGCCAGGGACGCCGGCGCGCTGGTTGTAGCCTATTAAGCGATCGCTCCCTTTGCCGCCGGGCGTGGTGGCTCCGGTGTTGGGGTCGAAGTAGCCCGGCATTTTGGTGGGGTCGCCCTCGAAGTGAAGGTCCGCCTTCGCTCCCTGACCGTACATCCTGCCGAGCTGCTCATTCGCCGGCTCAAACATGGCCGCGGCTTGGTTCAGCGCGTCAATTCGAGCCGCATAGTCAAGGGGCTGACGAGCCTTCATTTCGGCCGCAGCCTGGGCCAGCTCGTCCTGTTGGCGCTGCTCGGCGCGTTTGCGCTTCTTGTCGTCGCCGCGAAGGGTCGAGCCGAATCCGCTCTCTTCGTACCGGCCTCCGCTTAGGTAGTTCGCTCCTTGATCAAAGATGCCCATTGTTCAGTTCTCCAGTACGTCTACTTCTTCGATTGCTTTGGCCAAAAGGTAGGGCGCTGCCCCGGCGAAGGAGAACCTCCACTGTCGGGTTCTGTAGACGCCTAGTGAGCGCAACACTATCACAGGGTTCGGCTCCTGGGACAGACTCAAGTCTATCTGGATTGGTGGATTCCACTCCCCCAGATTGTCCCGCCAGCTCAGGAGCCCTAGCGCCTGGTCGGTGGTGAAACCTGTCGTCCACCGGAACATCAGGGTGACGCTCTTGTTCCGCTTTCGCTTCAGGGTTCCGCCGCTCATAAAGCCGGTCTCGGCGTAGGCGTGGATGGGCGTTCCGAGGTCAGTCTGGGCCAAGGGGTCGAGGTACCCGACCTTGCCGTCCAGGGTGCCAACAGCGTTCGTCTGGGTCAGCGGCATGTAGGCGTGACAGTTGACCGTGAACGGAGTCCAGTTCTGACCGTCCCAGCCGGACCACTCGCTCCAGCCGCCGCCTATCTGGTGAACGAACGTTCTGTCTCCAGGGACAGTCCAGACCAGGCAGTCGGTCTGTCCAGCGAAGACCCTGTAGCCGAACATGTTTGCCCAGTTGGAGACTCCATCCAGGGTCGACTGTATGGCCTTGCCGATGTTCTCTTGGCTTCGGCCATTGGTCATAACGAACCGCCGGCGGTCGTCTGGGTAGGCAAAGGAGTTGTCGGTACGGACCACTCCGTAGGCCGCCGAGAGTCCCTGCTCATTCGTAATGGTTGGGGCGTAGGCCGAACTTGGGTTCGTGCCCCAGACCTGAATGGTGCTGGAGCCAAACAGATAGACCTCGCCCGCTAGCTCGTGCACAGCGACAACGTTGTCAGCTCGTGCCTCGGCGTTGAAGTAGCCTGAGTCGCCAGTCGTCCAACTCTCGTGACCGGAGTAAGCGGACCCGCTCGAGGTCTCGCTGAACTTTATTCGCGACAGGTCCAGGCTGTCGTTGCTCAGCAGGCGCTGAGAGTTTGAGATGACGTGTGAAGCCATTGGCGGCTCGCCTCCGAGTCGGCTGCAATTGACTCCGGGGGAAGCCAGCAGTACCTTCTGGATAGCGTCTCCACCCGCGATGGCGAGGATGGCCTGGGTCTCAGCGAAGACAGGTCGACCGGAGCCCGGGAGACCCGTGGCCACTGTTGAGCTAAGGCGCGAGGCGTTTGCCAGGTTCACCTTGTACACCGGTCGGTACGCTAGACCGTTGGCTACGGCATACAGCGCCCCTCCGTATGTTGAATAAAGTCCCACGAGGCCGAGCGGGTCAATGACTCCTGTGTACAGGTTACTAAAGGCGGAGATGCCTGGACGGCGCCGAATGGCTCCCGCTTGGTCCAGGATGACGTTCATCGAGACCGGAGAAGCACCCGACAGCTCGTCCAGACCCGAGGCCTGACCGCCACCGAATATGACGTTTTGAGTCCCCATCAGAGGTTTCCAGCGTCGGCCCCGACCTGAATCCAGCGGTAGGTGCCGTTGAGGTTGGTGGCAACGAAGCGAAGTGTTCGTCGGCTGGTGTTCGCTATAACTGCGGTAAACGCCCCGATGAACTGAGCGGCGTTGAAGGTAACCGTTAAGCTCGCACCGGTCGCGTTGTCCACGATTACATCGAGAGACCATCCGACCATGAAGAGACCAACGGCCGCGCTCACCGTAAGTGTTGCGGCGCCCCCGGTCTTGCGTAGGTAAGCCGAGCCGAATGAGTAGGTGTTGATTTCGTACGTGTTGGCGACAAAGCTGTCCTGCTTCTGCATCGTGTTCCGAGAACGAAACTGAAGCCCAGGAGTCGCCGCCCCGGGCGCGAAAAGCTGGATGGGCTCATTGATGCCAGAACTGAACAGCCCCCCGTTGTTCAGGAAGAGATTTCCCGACTCCAGGTAGACGGCCGCTGCGCCGGGAGCGTCCAGGCTGTTCCCGATGGGGGTGAGAAGGCTGGAGCTGCCCGTGAAGATGTTGTTGGTGGCGCTGCCGAACCACGCGCCGTCGAGAGCATTGGAGCCCGGGTTGATGTAAACGGCGCCACTACACGACAGTCCAAAGTCGAAGAAGCAACCGTCTACCGCTATCCCAGCTCCAGAGATGGCGGTTCCGATGTGCGAAGCCCCGTCCAGGGTGAATCGACACGCTTGGACTTTGACTCGAATCCGCGTCGCTCCAGTGGCGGTCCTGATCCCTTGAGCACTCGGACCTATGCTGAAGTAGCAGTTTCTGAAAGTTACGTTGCCGGCGACCGAGCCGACGCTTACTGCGTACCCGACTCCGGACGTGAATCTGAGGATAAACTTACAGTTCTCAAAGAAAGCCCCGCCTGTACCGGTCAAGGTAATAGGGGTCTCTGTAACGCCTGACCTGTTCTCGAATACCATGCCGACAGCGGAAAGGGCGACTCCGCCGACGCCAATTCCTGTGTTTGTTATCTTTCCAAGTATTGACGACTGTTCGCCCGATGCGGTTCCTTCCTCAACGCCAATGCTGATGCCCAAGAGAGTTATCGGCTTATTTATGTTGAGCGTGGTGTTGATCAGGTACGACCCGACCGGAAAGAAAACGACACCCGTGTTCCCAGCGGCGGTAACCGCTGTCAAGATCGCCGCGTAGTCGTCCGTAACCCCGTCACCTACGGCTCCATAGATCGGGTTCTTGACGTTGATGACGGCTCTACCGCGCCAGAACGCAGTGCGTAGACTAAGGGTTGAGCCTTGGAAGTCGACGTTGAAGTCTGTACTGTTGGTCGAGGTCTTCCAAAGGTCCAGGACAGTGTCTAGCCCCTGCGGGTTTCCAGCAGCCACCCCTCCAGTCCGATAGTCTGTCCCGCTGAAGGACGCGCTTCTGACCTCGATGGAGGACGCCGCCGCCCCCGCGTTGAACGTCTCCACCAGTACGCCGGCCGCCGTGTAGACGGACACGTCCACCAGCTGATTCACGTAGATGACCGCCGCCCCATTGGCGTCAAGAACCACGTCCGGACCGCTTGAGACTACGCTGTAGCCCTCGAAGTCCGTGTAGTAGGTAGCGCGGGTCGAGGTTCCGCGCTGATAGATTCGAGCTGTTCCCGATGCCGCTGAGCTAAGGCCGCCAGCAAGTGCCGCTAAGAGATGCATTACCAGTCCACCCGTGCCGAGTTGCTCATAGACCCAAGCTTTGCGTATCCGCCGGCCGACAGATTGAACTTGGCGTCTGCTCCCAGGAGCAGGTTGAGTTCCTCAATCCGAAGCCGCACGTGCTCTCCCGACGAGAAGTCCAAAGAGAACCCGCTGGAGCAGTATGTACCCCCATTGCTAAACGTCACACCCTTCATGTAGAGGTCTGTGATGGCTGCGGCGGAGCGCATCAGCGAGGCCGGAACTCCGCCTGTCGTGGCGGCAATAAAGGTTGAGTTGATGATCTTGGCCGACGAGGCCTGACCGAACATCTCCAGCGCTCGACCAAGCCCCGAGCCCACCACATAGCAATCTTCCATATGAAATCCGGAAGCGTTGACGTCTATGCCGGCCTGAAGGACGCCCGGCGCATGGACAAACTTAATGCCCCGAAGTTGCGATCCGGAGCCGCTATCACTAATCAGCCTATAGGACCCCAGTGTGATGGTTGCCGTTGGAATCCCGCTTGCCGACCCCTCGCCCACCACCATCACGCTTGAGATGTTGACGTCCGCCGTCAGTGTCTCGGCGTGGTTGTTGATTAGGACGATTACATTGTCCAGACCGCTAAGGGACGCGACAGCGTTCCCCAGTGTCTTCTTCGGTTGCTCGCGGTTCGTCCCTGTGTTTGCGTTAAGTCCATTGACGAAGTCCACGTAGGTAAAGGTACCCGTGGTGTAGATCGGGCCTCCGATAGCCAAGGACGTGCCCAGGACTCCGCCTAGGCCATTTGGGAAACTTGTAATCGTCATCGGCTCTGACCTGACCTGTAGTTCATCCTAAAAGAGATGGGCCAGCGCTGAGCGCTCAACCCCTTCGCAAGCTTCAAGGCCTTCTCTGACTGGCTCCGGATGTACCCGAGCGTAGCCGGCTCAAAGCCGCTCGCACACGCCATCAGATGGGCCAGAGCCCAACACAGGTAATCCACCCAGTGCCTCGGCAGGTCAAGCGTGTTCGCCGCCGTCCCCACGTCAGCCAGGAGTCGGTACCGTTGGAAGGTCGCAGTCCCCACCACCGACGGGAGCGGCCATAGGTAGGCAACAGTCCCCGCCGTCGTCTGCTCCAAGTAGAACAGCGTCGGTCGACCAGTGGACGTCTTGTCCGAGATGAGCATGTACTCGTCTCGCAGGATGCCCCTCAGCGGCGTCGTGGTGACAGAGCCCGTCTCCGAGTAGCTGCCGAATCCGAGAACGTCCACCGTGGTGTTAGGCAGCGTGTAGGCCGCTTGGCTTACCACGGTCGTGACAGCGTATCGCTCGATAGCTCGCTGGATGCTGCTCTCGGCCACGACGCTGTCTAGAATCTTGTCCAGCTCATCGATGCCAAACGTCAGCAGGCTCGTGAACTGAGGCCCCGTGGGCTGCCCGTCAATGGGGAACACTCCGGCTCGACGAGCGGCCGAGATGATTATCTCCTGAGCGCTGAACTCTCGGGTCGAGGTGCTAGACGTTACCATAGTTGCCTCCGTCCTGAGGGGTTCCCGGGTAGCGAGCTGTCCCGCGACCCGTCATCTCTGACAGCTCCACCTCGTCTCGTCCGTCAGCGTCGTTGAGCGTTCCTGGGCCCGAGCAGGCCAGCCTGCCGTTGCCCTTACGGACGAGTTGACTCCTGCGGTATCTTACGCCGCAGTAGTCGCACAGAACGACGTAGTCACCTCGGGGCGCGCTAGAGGGCCAATGTCGGCCTATAGTACGTCCCATAGGTCACCCTTATGCCGAGATGGCTACTACACCCTCAGCGCCGGACTCATTCAGCTCGTTGCAAATCGTGCACCGGTGAAACTGCATGCTGGCACCAGTCGTCCAGCCGATGAGTAAGGCGTTCGCCAGGATGCAGAGCTGGTCGTAGCGAGCTACGCCTTCCACGCCTGCCATGCCAACAACCGCTGAAGTGGAGGCGGCTTTGTTGTTCCGGTAGACGTTCGACTCCGAGAAAACGAAGGATGACAGTGTGGTAAGGAACTGAACCACGCCCACAGCTGTTGCCGAGGTCGCCACCTCAATGTCATTGCCGACCAGGCGAAGGTTATTCGAGCCGACAACCCGAATGGCAGTCGTGACCTCGCCGGCCGTTGCGCCGAAGATTCGGTTGGCAAGTATCTCAACGAAGCTAGACGTCGTGACGGTGATGCCGATGGCCACCTTGTTGCTCGCGTCAGTCGCCATGCGAATGTCGCAGCCGATGAGCTTGAACCCTGTGGCGCTGGTCAACGTAAGCGGCGCCGTGGTCGTGGTCCCGGTCGTTCCGCCCTCCATGTTCAGAATGAGGTTCTGAATCTTGACGTTGGCTACAGTGACAGCCCAGCTGGCCGCAGCAACCGTCCAGGTGAACGTGCCGCGCTCACGGCCCTCACCGAGACCAATAATCTTGGTGTTTGCCACCAGGCCAGCCAAAGCCGTTGCGGAAGTCACGTTCTCCGCGTGCCCGGGAAGGATGTAGATGATGTCTCCGCAGCCCGCTTTACAGCGAGGCAGAGCGGCCGCCAAAGTCGGAACCAGCTTCTCAAGCTGGTCCTGGCTCAGACAGTCCAATGCGGTCCCGACATAGGCGACTACTCGCCCAACCGGGTTCTGGATCTGACCGTAGTTGGTCCGCAAGGCTGAGCTGCCCTGAATGAGCGGAGTGTCTCCGAGTGATTGTCCAGCTACAAACATGGCGACTCCTTAGGCGTTAACGAAGAAGATGGAACGAGGGTCAGACCAGTTGCGCGCCCAGCGAGCGGTAACCGCCCAGGTCATGACTTCTTGGCTGTTCTCAACCCAGCTCTTGGAGCGGGGCTTACGGCGCCAGTTGAACTTGATGCCGTTCTCAACGTCGGTGCGAACGCACCAGTTGGTCGTCGAGTTGGTCCAGTACTTGAGCGGATGAACATCCAGCCCGAGCTTGTTGATGACGTTAATCTCGGAGAAGTTACCCGCTTCGGGCGAAATCTTGCTCTGAGTGATGGACTGCCACGTTGCCCACTGGTCGATTGGACACAGGATGGCCTTAGGCTCGTACCCTTCGATGGTCCCGTCGTGTCCGACCATCTTGCGGATGGAGGTCACGGCCGAAATCATGGCAGCCCGACTGGCTGACAGAGGAGTAGCCATCTGGTTGGAGAAGGTGCCGCCGTTTGGTAGGGAGTGAGACGCCGAAGCCAAGGGCTGACCGTCGCCGCCTACGAAGGCAGTGTTGGTGGCGCGTTGAAGCATGTTCGTCGCTTCCACGTCCGCCGTCTTCCACAGAGCCCGTTTGGCGCGTTTCCCCGCCATCAGGACCTTATCGTACTTCACATCCTCGGAAGCCTCTTCACTGACCTGAATGCGGAGCCCGAAGGTACGCGCCCAATAACGGGTCATGTAGCCTTCTCTGATATCCCCAGCGGAGATGTCTTGGCCTTCCGTCTTTTCGTAGGCGTAGCCTGGGCCGCCCATTTCGAGGTCGTCGACGAAGGCGTCCTTCATGGTCCCGACTTCGCACCACTTCACGAAGTCCGCAGAACTCTCGATCCCATCGGTCGAGTCGTCTATGACGTTGTCGAGGGTTTCCTTGAAGGCGTTGTATACGTTGCCTGAGAAAGTAGTCATGATGCTCCTTAGATGCCGGCGATGGTGGTAGCGGCCTGACCAGCTTGCTGACCAATGTTAGCCTGGACCAACAGTTTGACGTTGAGTCCGTCGTAGTCTTGCGTCACTTGGCTGATCGCGAAGATGCGCCAGAGCAAACTTGCCGTAACCGCTTGAAGTGAGATGTCTAGCTTCGGGTTGGCCGTCGGCCTTGAAGCGTTGGTCGTGTTGTCGCCGAGGCAAACGTGCGTGCAGTTCGCGCCAACGAAAGCTCGGTACCCGGCTTCAGTTGTTGCCGTGACCTTGTCATCCACATCTATCTCCCACACCGAGAGAGGGTCGAGGGGCTGAACAAGCAGAATCGTTCGGCGCTCCTGTAGGGTGGACCAAGCCGTAGCTCCGGGAACGTAGTTGCCACTGACAATCTTTGAGCCGTCCCAGAACTGCTTTACGCCGACGATAATGCCCCAGGCGGGCTGAGTCGAGTTCGCCAGGGCCATAGAACCGTCAGACACAAGCTTTACCGGGTCGCCAATCGAGAGCCCGACGTTGATGCTGGCTGCGTCATTGGCCGCCTGATAGCCAGTCGCTACCGTGACCTCCACAGGGGAAGTTTGGCCGCTGTAGCCACGAACCAGTCTAAATCCGTATTTTGCGCTGTTGTCGCCCATGATACATTTCCTTAAGCGGTAATTGATTCGCCGCGCTTAGTGGTGTTCTCGATTTGGTAATACTTTTGGTCGCTTCGCAGGCCGTCAATGCCGCCGCGCCCAGTGATCTTTCGCTCCACCATATCGGTGTAGTCGCTGCCCATGCCCCAACCGTCTCCGCCAGTCCTCTGCATCTGGTCGCGAACTTCGCGCTCAATGCGACAGAGGACGTGCCCCTTCCATTCAATGAAGGAACCTGTCTCGCCGGTCACGCCGATCTTAAGTCTTTCGCCACCATCGCTGTAGCGGACTGCCTCGTAACCAAGCTCAAGATAGTGGGCTAAGCCCGTGTCGTCGTCGCCCTTGTAGGCCAAGACATAAACCATACGCGGGTCTGCGTTCTTCACGCGGCCTTCGTCGTCGGCTGACATTACCTTGCGGAGTTCGGGGTCCTTGCGAGTAGCCATTCAGTCAGTTCTCCAAAAAGAGTTTGCCTCGCCGTCTGCCTGACCCGGCGGGGTCACCCTTCTGCAACTGACCGTCCTCCTGGGGGATTGGGCCGCTCCGACGTCATTCCTGGCTGAATGCTGCGCCGACCCAATCACCCTAAAGGGAGCAATTTTGTTTAGTCAAGGAAAATCAGCCAGCGCGTTTCCTCTGAGCCATGACCTGCTTGGCGTACGTCGAGTACCGAAGCGTCGGGTCCTTGATGTGCCTGTGCGAAATGTCAGCGAACTGACGCGCTTCTGCCGACAGAACGAACCGGTTGGAGCCTCCTGAGGGGCCGGCGCTCTTGCCGGGGCCGGTGAACATCTCCTTGTCACCCTGCGAAGGTGCTGGAGACTTCTTCAGCCCGAAGTCCCTCCGAGCGTACTCCATGGCCCTTTCAAGCAGAGTCGCCCCTTCAGCATTGGGGTTCTTTTGGCGCTCAATCTGGTAGTAGTTCTTGGCCACCTCGAACGCCCTGGGGTTGCTCATGACGTCCGGGAAGTTCATCCGCATGGTCATCTCGGCCGACGCCTGCTGAGTCCGAGCCTCCACGTCACCCGCCGGCGCATAGCCATTCGCTCGAGCCTGAGCCTGGAACTTCCGCTGCTCCAGCTTCTGGTACTCGTCCCAGTGCTCGGCCTCACGGTCAGGAGAGGATGCTGCCCTTCGGGCTAGGTCCTGTTGCTCCTTGAAGATACTGGCCAGCTCGTCCTGTTGCTTGGGCTGAGACCGCTCCCGGGACTGAGCCACCTCCGCACGAGCCTTGGACGCCTCTTCACGGGCCTCCCGAGCCTCTCGCTCAGCCTCAGCCACTCGACTCATCAGGTTGGGCCGCTCCGCCCGTCGCTCTCTCCGGGACTTCCGGGGCTCGAGGTCAACGATGGTGTTGTCGCCCTCCTCGGTAACCGATGGCTCGTCCTTCTCGTCTAATTCGTCGTCATTCTCGAGGTCTTGTTGTTCGGACATGGTGCTCCTTAGTAATCAGCTGGGATGCGTGGCATTGATGGCGTTAGCTTGGAGCCGTCCGCCTTGACTAAAATGTGTTGACCGTCTTCTCCAAGAACCATCTTGACCTGACCCGCCTCAAGCCGCTCCTGAAGTGACTCATTGGCAATGAAGTCTCCGGCTCGACAGAGGACAACGTGCAGAGCTGCGCCGCCAATCCAGGCCACCGGAATGCGGTAGGGCGACAGCCGAAGGAACCACACAACGTCCCCAACCTCGCCGCCGTTGTCGCGGAACGAGTCGAGGGCCGCCAGGCCTACGTCAATAATCACAGCGCGTGATGACGCCTCTGCCTGAGCCTTCTTCGTGTTGTCGGGCATGATGATGGAGGTGTCGCCAAAGGTCTCTTGACCCTGCTCCCAGGCCTCAATCTGCCACAGCAAACACCGGTCATAGACCGCACAGGCCTGATTGAAGGCTTTGTCCGGGATGGCGTACTTTAGCCTCATGGCCTCCATACGGGGCGAGATGTTCTTAAGCTCTCCAGGAGGGCTCATTAGCTTCTCCCGAATCGCACCGGTCCTATCTCGCGAAGCCCCCACGCTTCCTGCTACTTCAAACGTCATTCCCATTTTGATTTGCCTTCCAGCATCATGATTACGTCCTTCGTTAACTTGAGCGCCGTCGCTGCCTGCCTGACATCTGCGTCAGGACTCTCCATTGCCGCTGACAGCAAGCGCTCAAGCTGTGTCAGTGACACTCTGCGGATAGCCCGCAGCTGTGTTGATGTGTAGTAGTTGCTCTTGAATTCCTGAAGAATCGCATCCAGACCAATGAGGTCACCGTACTCCTCATCCTCAGCGTCCAGGTTGTGCGCCATTGGCGGGACCTCTCGACGGCAGCGGCGGAGGTGCTGGTGGACCGCCAGCCGGAGCTTCGGGCTTAGCGCCTTCTGGGTCTGGTGGAGCCGCATTCGGGTCCACAGGCGGCGCTGGAGGGGGGAGACCGAGCGGCGTCGTGGCTACAGCCGGCGGAGGACCTAGATAGCGAATCATGTCGTGCATGCCACGAACCGTCAGTGCCTTCACGGTTGCCGCATAGATGTACGAAAGATTCCCCTGAAGCTGGGGGATTTGCTGAGGCAGCGCCAGAAGCTCGTCCGCCTGAGCCACCCGCTCGGTATCTGAGCTGTACTTCAGGTCTGACCGGATCTCGATGGAGTACCCCTGCTCGTACCACTCCCGACGAAGCTTGAGCTTACCTGTACCCCACTTGTCGGAGATGGCGAACAGTTCCTCTTCTTCCATGAAAATGGAGTTGAGGACAGCGTTGTTCCGCAATATCTGAGTCACGAAGTCCGCCAGCTTGCTTGTCGCGACGCTGAGCTGCTTGCTCGCCTGCTCAACACGAGAAGCGTGGCCCCGATAGGTCTCACCACTCTTGCCGGCCTCGCCCGAAAGGACGGATGGGGCCTGCATGGAGTTTTGAGCCATCTCGCTGACCATCTTCACCACCTCGACCAGCTGAGGGTTCGCCGACCCCATGTCGATGGCCTTAACCAGCTTGTCCAGATCAACCCCGGTCGTGTTCTTGAGACGGTTTACCTTGCCTGGCGATATCTCGAAGGGGCCATCGAACTCGGCGTCCGAGCTTCCGATGAACGAGCGGATGTTGGACAGATGTGCCTGGTCGGAGAACTGGTTAAACGCCAGGTTGGCAGCCCGAGCGAAGTCGGCCTGCATTCGACCGTACGAGATGCCCAGAGCGCCTCTGAGCGGCTCAATCAACACCCCATGGGCGAACATGCGGACCGGAGACTTCCTGACAGGCTTCGGCATGGTGCTGCCATCCATGGTCCACGCCGGCGGCTGGGGCTCAGGAGGCAGCTCAAGCTGAGGCAAGGCTTCCTGCATCTGTTGAGCCCGCATCGGGTCCGATAGCGCCAACTGCGAGAGCTGGTCGATATTGCCCTGATGCTGCTGGGTTATCTGCATCACCTGGGACTGGTGCCCCTGAGCCGCCGACATGTACTCCTGCAGCTCAAGCTTCTCGTGGTTGTAACGTGTCTGGTCACGCCAGTCGGCACGTTCCAGAACTCGGAGACACAGCACGGCCTTTGTCTTGTAGTCCACAATTGCGTGGAGCCAGCGAAGCCGCTTCTGACCAGGGAGTTTGTACCAACCTTCGTGATGGAGAATCTTGTAAGGGGCGGACTTGCCCTCCTCCGGCTCCTCAACGCCAGCAGACTCGTTCACAGTCCGGAGCAGTTCGCTCTCTGGGTTCTCGTCCCAAGATGGGGGCGCCTCCTCAAGAACCTCTTCGACTCCGAACCAGGAACCGATCTTCGCTTCGAGCTGATGCGGATACCAGTTCAGGACTCTCGTGTACCAGGGCAGATCTGAATAGTCCGGCTCGGTCGACACGAAGTTGTAGGGGACGACGAACTCGTCAGGCAACAAGATTTCGTGCTTGTTCTGACGGGTAACCTCGTCGAAGTAACTGTGACAGGTCACGTCTCCCGCCATGAAGAAGAGCGACGTCGCCCGGTGCATCTGACGCTTGAAGTCGCTGATACCGGTCCGCAGCTGCCAGTTGCCGTGACGAGTCATGCTCTCCGTGGCCTCGTTGGTCCCGGGGTCGGATGAAACGTACGAATACACGTTCGACCAGTCGCCGAACAGCTCTCCAGCAGCCCGGAACGTCACCCGACTGAGGTTCTCCAGCATGATGGGGACGTTGATGTTCGCACAGTCCTTGAACGGCACTTCCTTCACGGGCAGCTCACCCGTGAACAGTCGCCAGTCTCTAGCGAACCGCTCCCGATGGCCTTCGTTGGATTCCCAATCAGTATCGAACCGGTCGACCACCTCTTCGGAGAAGGTCTTCAGCCAATCACTCCCGAGCTTCTGCTTGACAATGACCTCGACGAGATTGCGACCCTCCCTGTCGTATTCGTCCGTCTCCACCTCGACGGCCATCTCCTCAGGTTCCAGCTGGACGACATAGCCACCGTCCTCCAGCTCTCCGAAGGCCACGTACGGCTCCGTACGTTCACTAGACTCTGTGTTTTCGTTTATCATAACATTGACCCGTACCCAAAACTGCCAGGAGACCTCTCGGCGGCCCGGTCTACCTTATCATCCCACTCATCGTGATTGGTCTTACTCTTGATATCCTCTACAGACTTCCCAACCCGGCCACGGGAAGCATAAGCACACGCGTACCCCAGCATATCGTGCCAATGGTCATCCCCGCCCTTTGCCGGGCTGTTGGGGTCGTTTACGTCAGTCTGGATTGACGGCAGAGTCTTAATCATCTGCGTACAGCTCGAGAAGAACACAAGGCCCGGCATGGCTTTCCCAGCGTGGTGCTCCTTCAGCAGCTTGGTGATGCGCTCTCCACTCCGGGCCCTGCTGCCAGAGCGTTTGTCGGCCGACAGCCAGCCCACACCGAGCCTCGCCATCTCCTGAGCCTTGCTGAGCCCCACATCGCCGCGCTCCTCATTCAGCTGAGTGTCGGCCGGTCCGGTTATCTTGCTCGTCTTGCCGCTCCATACGCCGAGCTTCTCCTCGATGGCTCGAATCTCGACGGCCACCTCTGCGGCGTCCTTGAAGCGAAAGTTCAGCTCTTTGACCATCACGAGGTTGTTCTCCGGGTCAAGCGCAAACCAGCCGACCGTTCCCCACGTCTTGAAGCCCCAGTCCATGGCTCGAAACATGGGCCAGTCTCCGGGTATACGAAAAGGCGTGATGACATGCAAGCGCTCGTCCCAGACCTCGGCGTAGAAACTCCCGGCGGTGACGTACCAGTTGCCCCGGAGAAGTGCCGCCTGGATGTGAGCTGGCTTATCCAGAAGCTCAAGTTCATAGTCGCGCACAAACTCAGGGTTCGGATTGTCGTATAAAGTGGCAGGAATATAAACACGGGTCCTCTTTACTCGCTCTCCGTCCCGCCGGGTTACGTAGCGCTCGATGATGGTGTTCCCCTTCGGGGCCGGGTCCACAAACCGCTTCCTCACCCACTGCGGGTCCCGGACTGTGATCTTCGAATTGGCGTCCTGTCGATGGACCGGATTGGTCATCGCCCGAACCTTCCGCATCTTCGACAGGAGCGGGTCTGAGATGCGTAACCGAGTGTTAATCTGAAGGTACTGTTCCTTCTCGAACTCAATCAGCTCGTCGTAGCAGATGGCCGAGAACTCCTTGCCCTGGAAGTTCTCAACGTCCTTGTCGTGTTGACAGTGGCCGAACTGGTAGCGATACCCGCTCTTGAACGTGAATGTGTGCGACTCCTTGTCGTACTTCACGTCCGGGTCGACGGCGGGGAAGATGCGATGCGCTCGGGCAATAGTGGTCTCAAGCCGAGGGAAGGTGCGCCTGAGATGAATCGTCCAGCCCTTGCTCTGGCCCCACTTCAGAGGATGCGGGTGGTCCTTGTCCATGCAGCGCTCATGCTCAAGCGCTATCTGGTCGTTGCTGTCCATCAGCAGAACCAAGCTCTTGCCAGGGCCAGCCGAGCCGCCACCCAACACTTCGTTCTCCCCTCTTGAGTGGTAGAACTGGCCCCATAGACTGGGCTCGTAGAGAGCGGCTTCGCTCATTTGGTCTCCGAGTAAAGAGCATGTACACGCGGGAACTCCTGCTTGATTAGCGCGTCAACCTGCCGAGCGTATTCGCGGATTTCCCACTGGGCGTTCGGCGCGCTCCGAAGCTTCAGGAACGACAGCCAGCCCCGAAGGTTGCCCGTAGCTCTCATCCGTGAGTATCGACCGACCGGGATGACGACCCGAGCCAACTCCTTGGGTAACCCCACTTGAAGCCCATACTGGTAGAGCGACTCGGCCTGGGCGTAGTACTCGTCCAGCATCCTAAGCCACTGCGTCGTTTCCTTCGCGGTGAGCACCTGAGCGTCCTTGATGGTCCCCGCTTGCTTATTCTTGCCGTCGCTTCCGATCATACAGCGCTCAAGTGTCGGCCTGTAGTTGACGTCCGGCATAGGCGTGTAGCGCGCCGAAAGCTCGTTGTATCCGAACGGAACGCGATGACGGTGCCATTCGCGAATCACGAATATGGGAGCCTGGACCTCGATGGTCAGCCCGGCCATCTCGAACGGAGTGCTGTGTTGGTTGTTCCACAAGAACGCCAGCAGCTTCTCGTCACCCGGAGCCTCAGACGTGCCCCAGCCCTGAAAGCCCTTGTCTGTGCTCATCCTGGCGGCCCTGATGATTGCCTCTTCAGAGCCCCAGCGCTCAACGAGAGCAACGTAGCCGTCGCCGTGATTCAGGACGGGCACCTTGTCTAGATTCTCTTCAATCATCTACTCAACCTCTGAATCTCACGATTCAAGTACCAGACAGCCTTGCTCAAGTCCTGAACCTTGTCTTCGGTTTTTAGGCCGGCTCGCCACAGGTACTTCACAGCGTTCCCCACGTTAAACGTCATGGATTCCACGACGTCAATACATTCGACCCCGCTCGGGTGTTGGGTGTAGTGCCTCGGATGGCTAACAACGTCTTCGGTCTTCACTCGCGTCTCCCTAGTATCCACTTCTCAACACGCCCGTCACCGTAGGCCTGGATAGCCGCTCGGAGCCTCGCCGCCGTCTCCCGCTCAGCCTTCGGATTCGCCAGAACACAGGCCGCGGCGTAAGCGCCGATTAGTAGCATCAGGTCGGTGTCTGTCATCGGTACGCCAGGGGCCCTGTCGGCCAAAAGAAGTCGTTCCTGCCCTCGGCCGCTGTCTCCAGCGCGAGCTCAGCCCGCCCATCACCGTAGGCTTGGATAGCCGCCAGAATCTCCCGGGCCGCCGCTCGGTCGATTTTCGAGTTTGTTCGATTGTAGGCCGCGGCGTAGTCATTGATTAACAACATCAGGTCGTCTTCGGTCACGGCTTCACCAGTCGCTTTCCGATGCGCCGGCAGGCATCCTCCAGGCCGTCGATTTCGTCGTTGGCCATCGCGACAAGCCGGTCCCCGAGCACGTCACGAGACTCCCTGTCCGAGCCAGTCGGCTGCTCGCCGCTCAGGCGCAGGAGCAGCGCCGCCCATCCGCGCCAGGCGCTCAGCTCTTCTTTTTGGCACTGCTCAGCCCGCTCATCACCGTAGGCTTGGATGGCCGCTCTGAGCTTCACCGCCGTCTCTCGCTCAGCCTCTGCATTCACGCGAATGCAAGCGGCCGCGTAATCGCCAATGATGCGCATCAGGTCGTCTTCGGTCACGGGTACACGACTCCCATCCGAATGAGGTGCGGATGTAGCTGTCGCTGGAGGTACGGGAGCAGGCCAGTGGCCTCGCTCGGCGGCTTGGCCAGCACCCAGCCCAGTAACTCTATTCTGGACAGGTAGGGATACAGCTCGTCACGAACAAATGGGTACACTTCCTCTATAATCCTTGGAGCACGCCCCAAACGAAGCCCAATGACCGCAAAGTCCTTCACGTACGGCTGAACCTGCTGTTGCACGTAGTACAGCACGTCGTCCTCGCTCTTGCAGGCGTTACCGAGGGCTGGTCGTGCCACCTAGGACCTCCATAATGCGCTTGTAGAGTAGAATCCTCAGGGAATGGTCTTTGGGCCCGTTTTTGATGAACATCATCCGCTCACGGTCGTTCAGTTGGTCCCATACGATGCGGGATTCCTCGTAGCGAGCCAAAGCCCCAAGCAGAGCCCTGTCGGCCTCGAAGGCGACCCGACAAGCCTGCCCCGGGCCAAGCAGGAACTGCGTATCAAGCTCTCGCCAGCCCCCACCATTGCTCTCAGACCATGGCGTGAGGAGGAGTTCGTTCACCAGGTTGCGCCGGACCTTCAGCTCGCCATGGTGCATCACGATGTAGCCAAGCTCACCGTTTTGCCCCATCTGCATCATGATGCGGGCCTCCAGGTCGGGCTCGAACAGCCCCAGGAAGTGCCTGTTCTCCGTCAGGGGGAGCAGTGCAAAGCGCTCAGTAATTGTTGACGCCACGGAGGTCCTCCAGAGCGAAAAGCGGCAGCTGCTGCCAGCGCCCATCGCGTCGTTTCCTTGTCCTCAGGTACTTAAGCGCCGCAGTGACCTCAAGCTCTTTGCTCAGGCACTGATTGCAGAATCCGCGAGTTTGCGCCTCAAAGTTCGACCAAACCCCACACTTCACACAAGCGACTATGTGAGTCACTCGACCACCTCTATAGTGTTCAACGTGATGTCGTTCTTCACCATCATAACCTGCATGTTCAAGGGCCTATCGTTGGTCTTTTCGGTCGTTCTAGCCTTTACAATCGCCGTCATTGTCGCCTGAGCCATCGCGAGCCCATAGGGAGCCTCTTTTCGCCCCAACCAAGCCGCATTCGCGACCCGAAGACGCTTGATAGCCTCTTCGTAGCCCAGCTCGTCTATCCAGTGCTGAGGAGGCTTGGTCTGCCCCGGGTCAATCTCTCGAAAGAACGCTGCATCCTTCACGACAGTCATCGACTGCTCAAGAATGTCGTCCTCAATCAGTCGGAACTTCTCACGCTTGGCGGTTAACTCCGACCGCTTGACGTCCTGGACTTGATTGGCGAGGTCCGAACGGCCTGTATGGGCGCTCAGGAACTCTGCAATGCTCTTCGGGTCGTTGTCCTTGTGGGACAGCGACACGCTGGGCTTAACGATGGTGGGCTTGATGGCTTCCATACTCAGAGTATGACACGAGGAGGGACATTCTGCACCACGGAAAGCCGACTGAAGACAGGCACTTCCCCGACGGACAACTGCATCTTGGAGATGCCCAGCATCCCAATCAACGGCGAATCCAGATGCCCCGCAAGCTCCTGAGAGAGCTGTTTCGCCACCATGTTGCCCTCCACCTCGTCCGCCACCATGGCAAGCACGTGACTCTGAATTCCGCCTGAGTGAAACATTATCACCAAGTTCACAGTGTGCTTCTTCATAATGCCAGCCTTCTCGCTCCCGCTATCGCTATCGCCATGGCTTCCAGCCTGTGCTCGGAGCAAACGGGCGGAACGCCATCCACCATCAGGCGTATTACTCTGTGCACATCCTTCTTCGTTGATTTGCCAGAACCTGTCAAGGCCAAACGCCATGTTGAAGGGGCCACCAAAGCGCATGGGACACGCAACTGAATCCCAAGGAACTTTGCAATCCATTCAGCTCCGACAATACGAGCAGCCGCTCCCGTCTGCTTAACGTCCTTGAAGGCTCCTGCGTTCCCTACAGCCTCGCAGGCTATTCCATGGAGTACGAACTGACGCTGAATTGTTGCTATCTCCTTGAGAAACTCGTCCTCACTCTTCAGAATGGGGCTATGGAGCAAGAACCACTTCCCAGCAACGTCACGCTTCACCACTGCGACTCCTGGGTTTGCGGTACCGGGGTCGATGCCGAGGATGACAGTCTCCTTCATTTGGTCCCCATTCCCTGGCAAGTGTGGCGACATCTGGCGACGCATCGACTTTGGCCTGTGGAGTTTGGCGACGTCATTCCAGTCTCATTTTCAGCTGATTCTCTTGTTGAAATTGCTTTGCCTGTTCGTGCTTCGAGAGTGGTCGCTTTGTTATTTCGTCGACTGATTGTTCGGAATAAAGCATGGCCGGCTTACGTGCGGAACTATGTTGTCCAGGAGCGGCCCGAGTCAGCACCAACCAACAGCTGAGGCACATCTCTACAGGTTCCTTCACTACCGGTTGGAGGAGGGCTCCTTTCTTGTCTCTGAGTCGATGCTGTTGTCCAGGCGAAACAATCGGTCCCACGACCACTTGAGCTGACTCACTCTCTCCGCATCGGCAGGGCCCGTAAGCCCCTTCAAAGATATCCATTTTTCTCTACCTTTCGACGCTTCAGCGTCCCTGCGCAACTCAAACAACGTGACAGAGACCAGGCCATCCAGTCTCTGCATGAACGACAACACTCGCGGCTCAGACAGCGTGTCTGCCAGGTACTCTTTGGCCGCCAGCCCCAAGAACAGGGCCTTGTTCTCTGGAGCCAGCACCCGAAGCTCCTCAATCAGACCGATGGTCTCCATGAAGTCTCCAGCTCGGCAGAGGATATCGAAGAGCCGGTCGCCGAAGAGGAGAACGCCGTCGGCTCTGTCCTCCTTCAGGATGACATAGGACCTGAACTGGTTGTCCCATCGAAGCCCACTGATGGGCTTAAAGCTGCCTCCGTTCTTCATGCGCCGGACGGCGAAAGGGCGCTGCCTCAGCAGTCTGGCGTTCGCTTCCTCCATCGTTTCAGGCGGCCGCACCGGATAGAACGGCACCTACAACCCCTCCGGCACTTTTGGTAGAAAAAAGTAAGCCAGGTGGACGTCGTAAGCCTCCGCCATTCGCTGCAGCTGTGGCAGCGTTGGGCGAGACTCGCCGTTCTCGAATGCCTCGATTTGTCCCTGCTTTAGCTTCGCGCGCGTCGTCGCGACCCGGCGGCTTAGACCGCGCTTCTCTCGCGCCCATCTGACCAGCTGTGGGAAAGGTTTGTGGTCGATTATCGTTCTGGTTGTCATCACTCGGCCTCCTTTTCATCGGTCAAGACCGCCTGCAACAGCTCCCAGTCTTCGAGCGTGTCGCCGTACTCGCTGTTTGGATCCGGCTCGGACTTCGTGCAAACGGCACGCCCGTGGCAGATGACTTCGCCCCATTCGAGTTCGCCGATCTCCTCGACCCATTCTCCGTTATCGCTCGCCACGCTTCGCCAAGCCGCCATACACTCGCGTGCACGGGTCTCGGCGGCATACGACGTATCGAAAAACTCAAGCCCGTCTTCAGGGTCCACTACATACCAGCGCCGAGCCATCACAGCACCCCCGGCCAGAACGCCTCAAGCGCAAACCAGGTGGTGACCCCGGCTAACGTTGCGGCAAACAAGTGCCAAGCCAATTCGCGTGCATCTTCACTCATCTCGCATATCCCTCTCGTGTTGCTCTCTGCTTTCCCTTGCCAATCGCTTCCAATTCGTGCGTTTGACCGTCGGCTCGTCCGGCGGCGTCAACTCAGGCCTCGCGTATGGCGACTGGTCCCAAAGAAACACATGTTTAGCCTCAGGCCTAAGTTTGTTCGGTTCGGCCATCGTCGTCTCCCTTAAACTTGATGTTTGCCACTCTGGCTTTGTGCCCATCGGCCGTGACCAGCCAACCCTCGCTGTAGCGGAATTTGGCTCCGACCTTCACCAGGGCGCGGTCGCAATCTGACAGCTCCTCGAAGAAGAACCGTTTGTTGGCGCCTACCCGCCAGTTGTGCACCATGAAGGACTCCGCCTCCGCATCGACACTCACGACAATGGCGTCGAAGCCCTTGGTTTCCGTGTAGCCAGGCTCAGACATCTACGCCCATCTTTCGGGTCAACATCACCAGCCTCGTGACCGCCCCGCGCATCGTTTTGAACCCGCGTACGCTTAAGAGAGTCTGACGCGAACCACTCCAAATCGTGAACCCGGCAATCCACATTTTTTCATTGGATGCCACGCTTGGGGAGAAGCGGCGCGCGGTAAGCGCATGGTAGAACACGCCCTTGTGACTGGCTATCCAGTCCTCAGCGGAATATCCTTTGGGCTGCCACCTGATTCTGCCTATGACCTTAGTCTTAACCTTGTCCATTGCTTAACTCCCTTTCCTGTTTGCTGAACACAGCCCCCGCTGACCTTGTAATCGCTCGTCTCAATTCGTTCTCTGACCACATCGGCTGGCAGGTTCGATTCCACTCCTGAATGGCCGATAGGGACTCTTGCTCCCCCAGGTGGAAGTCTCGGGTCAGAGTGCAGGCCGCTCGCCAGAGGCGCTTGCTGCCCCCCTGCCCCTGGACAGCCGGGTCCATCTGCCGGAGATAGGCCGTAGCTCTCCTGTACTGACGTTCAGGCGAATGGACTTCTGTTCTCAACGCGAGAGGCTGTGGCGTTTTTGCTCTCACGATGGCCTTGATGAGGAACTCTGGAGCTGCCGGCATGGTCTGAGCTGGGTTTCCCATCCAGCGGTAGCGTTTCCTCCCAAATCGAGACGGCGGGAGGAGGACGTAGTGTCTCCCCCCTCCTTTGATGTCTATTCCCTTGAACGTCCGCCCGAGCGGGATGCTTTCAAGCCGCTTGTCGTGCTTGAAGTACAAGTGCTTGCCCCAGTTGGCGGTCGACGCCTGGATTGACGACTCGACTCGGTTGAGGCGCTCCCAGGACTCGTTTCCCCCGGACCGCGGGTCGATGTCCACAACGAAGAACGAGTCACAACGGACCCCGAGGTTGGCATTCGGCTGAGCCCACCACCAGCGGCGGATGGTGTCAGGGTCTGTTGTGGCGTCCAAGTGCCCATGTTCCGTCATCGGCCGCTTGTTGAACGGGCTGACCGGGAAGACCGGCCACCCGAATGCCTCACTGTAGAAGAGTGCCTCGCGAATCAAAACGGGGCACCATATCTGCCCCGTGTGGGAATTTCGATACTGAAGTGACGAGCAGTATCACTTTTGTCTCACAAGGTAGGTGTTACTCTACGGAACGTGTGTCCATGATGAGTTTGTGCTCACGACGCCACTCGGCCTGGAGGCACTCGAAGTCATCCTGAGCGACGACCAAGCGAGCCTGTCGCAACACGCCCTTGCCAATGGCCCCCCAAATGGCCTCTTGTTCAGCTCGGAGCCCGTCTTGTTCGTCTGTCATTCGCCTCATCTCGTCGTGACGAGGCGCGGGACCGCCGGCATAAAGCTCGATAGCCTCTTTGATTTCCTTCATGACCTCACGCTCGCGCCAGCCCTCTGCGCGGACAGCGGCAACAGCGTGCTCCTCAATTAGTTCCAGTATGTATCCAATCTTCATTGCCACACCCGAAGATGCTTGGGCTGGACGCACAGCTTGTTGCCACACCGGTGGGAGACCTTGGCCCCGACTGGAGTCTCGTTCCCGTGAAAGGTCCAGCTGAACCGATGAGCCTGAACCGACTTCCCGTTCACCTCCAGCCGTCCGTACCCGTAGCCATCAGGCGCCCCGGTCCAAAGCCAACAGTTGCCCTCAAGACGAACCCCCTCCGGGATGGGTCCGCTCTTATTTATCTTCTCATAGAACCGTGCCGGTAATCCTCGTTTAGCCATTCAGAAGACTACCATGTGTTAGTGTTACAGTCAACAGTTTACAGGTAACGGTTAACCAGACGCTGGTGGCAATAATCCGTAACGAATCCAGGTACTTACATTTTTCGCTTGCAGGCCACACGGTCTGTGGGTACATATTCCTTCAGGAACGAAGTGACGAGTCCGTCCATCGAAGATGGCGGTCCGGTCTAGAGTCAGTATGGGTCGTCGCGGTGAGTCTGAAACGCTACTGCTCTTCGATACTGTTCTGCTGTATCGGCAGACGTGGGTGCTCTCAGTTCTGGTCGAGTAGGAGGCGCTGAGTAGCGCCGTCTAGGTGGCTCTGGGACAGAGGCTCTACATGTCAGCTGCCGGCCTGCGGCGCGGCTTCCCAAGAAGCGCGTGGTTGCGGGGAGGCGGCCCGGCTGACTTGTCCTAGGGCGGTGACCGGGTGGCCGGGGGAGGGTGCTGGTTAGTACGGAGCCCTGGGTAGCCCGCAGTACCGAAATGTGAAAATCTGGAGCGAAGGTGCCGTACCCACCCGGAAGGGCCCCTCCCCCCCGGGAGCCGACCGAGACACCAGGTCTAGCCCGTCTGCGGCCGGGCGCGTAAGCATGAGTCACAAGCGACCCGGGTCAGTACAGACCTAGGTCAGTACCGACCTAGCGTACATCTGAGCAGTGAGGCAGAAAGGTAGCGCTGAACAGATAGGGGGTACCCTAGGTTTCGGCGCAGAAAGCAGCCGGTGGGTACCGGCGGTGTGACAGTGTGGGTGGAAGCTGGCTCCGTGTGGGAGATGGGGTAGAGGGAGTGAGGGCCGAAGCTTTCACTGCTTTCGGCTCTTCTGGCCTTTCGAGCTTTCGGCTCCTTTGGCTCTAGGTCTCCAGTGACCTGCCACCCTGAATCGGTGCCGCAACAGGATAGAGCCCGAGCTTGTGAGGGCATCAGTCTCTCTACCTGCCGCCGGGAGCCTAGGTGACGTAAGGAGTAGCGGAGTGCAGCCTTGCCAGCCGCATTCCCTACTAAAAAGGTCAAGTACATCCGCGTACCCGACTAAAACAGTCAAGTACAACTGGTTAAACCAATAAATCGACACGAAAACATCACGACGAGCTTGCACAGAGTAATACAGTATGTAATAACGAGGGGTCAGTTGGATGCAACCAACGGACGTCACGCAGAAAAGGGAAACACCATGGCCAAGCTCACCGACACCGTCCTCATCACCGGCAAGACCTACCCCGTGCGGTTCGGCTTGGCCGATATGGGCGGCAAGTGGAACGCGGCGGCGAAGGGCTACGACGTGCCTGCAGCGCGAGAGGCTGAGGCGCTCAAGCTGGTAGCTGAGGGAAACACCATGGCCAAGCTCACCGACACCGTCCTCATCACCGGCAAGACCTACCCCGTGCGGTTCGGTCTGAGCAGGCTTGGCGGCAAGTGGAACGCTGAGGCCAAAGGCTACGACGTGCCTGCATCACGTGAGGCTGAGGCGCTCAAACTCGTGGCAGGTCGTACGCCCGGGCTTTGGCGCAATTAATCGACACGAGGCACGTCGAATAATTGTAACACTTTGCGAAAACTCTGATAGTATTACTTTCAAGTCGGGAGCCGCAAACTTCCGCATAACTGAAAAGGGAAACATCATGAAAACCATCAAGACCGCACTAGTCGCTCTCGCTCTCATCACCACCGCCATTGGCGCTCAGGCAGCCGAGGTTACCCGTCCGGCCGGTGGCAAAGCTCACCTTTGCCAGGTATTCGACATTGCGATGGTGGGCGGCAAAGTCGACACTCTCGTCTGTTATGTCGGCAAGGCCCAAAAGCCCGTCATGCATGCCGCTGGCACCTACACCATCGTTGAGATTGACCTAGCCGATGGTGTCAGCCAAGAGCTGGCAATCTGGTACTCAGCGCCGAAAGCGACCAAGTAATGATTGCCCTAACCAAGCCAGTTGGCCGGATGGCTGGCGAGAGCTGGCAGGATTACCTTTACCGCGTTGCTTTGGCCACTCCCGGATGCGATGCAGCGGCATACCTGCCCACGAAAGCGGCCAAGTAATGATTGAATCGATTAACAAGACTTGGTCTGACACACTACTGCAGTTTCGCATCGCCGAGGCGGAGGCCGCGGGAGAACCGCATGACTGTACGCCATGCAAAGAGTGTGGCCGGTGGGTGAAGCTCGTAGGTCTGTGCGATGTTTGCGCAATGGGCGCAAGAAACGCCGTTCTTCGCGCGGAGAACCTGGCCGCATGGGCCGAAATCGCTAAAGACATAGAGCGGCGGGAGAAAAAGAGCGCCTCAAAACAGAACGTTGACGCGGTCAACGCTCGGAGAAAACGGAAGGTTCAAAGATCATGAAAGCCAAGATGTTTCGAGACGAATCAATATTTGCTGGCTGGGTTGAATGTGAGACTCCGGCTGGCCGGATGCGCTTCGAGCGTGTCGGTTCCGGAGTGTGGCGAGCATACGTCGAAACCGAGGGCGTTGAGTCCGCTTCAGGGTACTTATATACCCGTTCATTCCGTTGTGAGTCGGAACGCCCTCGGCCGCGAACACTGTTTAACGCCTCGGGTGTCAAATAATCCTTGACAAGAGTAATACTCTGAGATAAGATAACTCTACCAAGTCGGGAGCCGCAAACTCTCGCATAACTGAAAAGGGAAACATCATGAACATCCTCAAAACCTCATTAGTCGTCCTTTCGATTCTCGCATCCGCTTCCGTTGCCAACGCGGCGGAGCGTGTGGCTGAACCCAAGCTGTGCCTCAATTACGACGTTGTGACGCTTAAGCCGGCCGGCCGAGAGGTACTTGTTTGTTGGACCGGCAAAGACGAAGCAAAGCCCGTCATTCACGAGCATTTCCAGCTGATCAATCTGGAGAATGACGGCGTCAAGTATGTTGTCGCGGTCTGGTTCAAGGCGCCTAAGCGCTGAATCGACCCCTAGTGCTCCGCTCCTCACGGGCGAGGCACTGAGGGCGCATTCAGCCCCACACACACGAAAGCACTCACCATGACACACAGAACAATCACTCTCACACACCGCGCACCCGTAAGCATCAGCGACGCAACGTGGCCTTTGATCGCTGAGGGCCGCTACGCTCGGGACGATCTGCCTGAACTCGAATACGACACACACACTGTGCGAGTGAGGCAACATGCCGATGGCCGTGCCATTGTCTACGCGATACTTGTAGGCGCGACGTCGTGGACCGGCACCGAAGACGCACGCACTGGGGAGCTTCTCGCTCCGGGCGCTGATATCGTGGGGTGCATCCGGAGGGTGGGCTCCGATTGCGGCCTGAACGAGCAGGCGATCAGCGCATGCATCGCCGATCTGCCGGCAGAGGAGCTTCTGTGAGCCGGCCGAGCTATGAGATTTGGCTTGGCGAAGGTCGCGGGACCTTGCTTTCGTCTTCGTTCGAAGGCGCCAAGGGGATCTTGCGCCGGCACTTTCAGGGGCCTGTCTTTCTGAGCGACGAATACGATACAGACATGGGTGTCGGTTGGATCGCGTTTCCGAGCGCGATTGAGCGCTCAGTGCATCGAGCATTCGGCCTGGCATCACGGCCGGACAGGTGCGACGAGGGGCCAGCGTTGCCGCGCATTGAGCGCTGGCAGAGGGAGCAATCATGAAAACCAAGTTACGCCCGTTGCTCGAAACTGAAGTGAGAATGTCAATCGACACTGAGTCGGAGCACAGCACGCCGGACTTTGAGCAAGAGGACGGGAGCGCTGACACTGAACTCATAGGCCAAGTGCTCAAGAACCTAGAGTCCGGGAATGAGTGGGCATGGTGCACAGTCAGGGTCACGGCGGCATGGGGAGAATGGAAGGGAGTCACATATCTAAGCGGTTGCTCTTATGACTCCCTTGATGACTTCATCGAAAGCGGAGACTACTACCAAGATATGAAAAAGGACGCCTTGTCCGAGCTGAACGTACGCATACGCGATTCGTACAGGATGATTGAAGGGCTTTTGGTATGACTGAACTGGAGCTTTGGACCACGAACCAGAGACGCAAGTTAACGGCGTCAAAGCTGAATGAGTTTCTGATGTGGCGCGAACAGTTTCGTGCAAGGTGCCGGCCATGAAGATCAACATTATCAACCCAAGTGAACGAGAGTTTACGAAACAGCGCTACATCCTCTGGTTCGGGGCGTACTCTTCTACGCATTGTCTAGTGTGGGCGGATAACCTTGAAGACGCTCTAGACGAATGTGTCGACTGGCTGGCGGAGAACGCGCCCGGGCTCTTGGCAGACAAGGAAGTCCGGGAGGCATATAAGCGAGAGTACGAGGCGGCCGTTTCGGAAGGCTTAGGCGAGGAAGAAGCGTGCGAGCGGGCGATTGAAGTGTCAGAGGAAGACACAACCCACGCTGGCAATTGCGGACACTATCTCCACTCTTGGGAGTGGGGGATAACATCTGAAAACCCCACTCGGAAGGAGATAAAGGAACTGCAGGCTGCCTAATTGAGCTGCTACGGGACACTCGAAAGGGCGTTCCGTGTCAACCCAATGTAGGAGACAACATGAAACCAGAAAACGTAACAGAAGAGCAAAAGACCGCAATGCTGGCCTACTTGCTTAAACTTCGGACGCACAATTACGGCTATGACTACCGAGACTTCAGGCGCATAAGCAACCAAAGGTCAAGGGCCCGCAAGGCTGTCCGCGAGTGTGAAAGGCCCCTGAACTGGCTCGGAACGTCTCTGTCAAGTCGCCTGGACTGGCAAAGCATCGATTACACCGTTGGGCAATCTCAGAACGAAGAGATTACTAATCTGCTTATGCAACTGACCGGCTACGATGGAAAGTGGCTGTCATGAGGAAGATAACCTGTGAGCGTATACGCCTCAGTAAGGGAGGGTACGAGACGAGGGGTCAATACTGGGGAGTCGGAGCGCCTCTCTACCGTGTGACGTATTCCTGTCCGGGAGAAGAGTGTTTTACGGGGGAATACAGAGCGGAGAACGCTAAGGAAGCGCGGTCTATGTTTGCTGATGATGTTGTGAAAGAGCTACAGAAGCGTGCGTCGGACGAAAGAAGGGAGCGCGACTATGACCGCTTGTATTGAGTACAAGGGGCGCCGGATTGTGGGCAACGTGTGGTTTATTCAGGGAGACCGTTCCGGACACAGTCCGTCCCGTTGGGAGGCAAACGAAGCGGGGATCGAAAGCATCACGATCCCTTGCGGTAGATGTCTGAACACCTCTTGGCTCCTCATTAGTTGGATAGCGAAAGCTGGACTGAAGCATAGGGATGCAATCCTAGATGCTCTTGAAGAGCAGGCTTACCGCGACTCTCAGGACTCGGGTTACGACGACGAAGCCGGTGAACCGTGAGGCGCCGTCCCCTGAAGCTTGACCCTCACGGGATCGAGTATGTGGTCAAGGCCTACCGTCCGGACGGGTCATCATCGATTGTGGCAGGGCCCTTCAATTCGCTGGCTATTGCGGAAGTGTGGGCCGCAAGCAAACAACGCCTAACCGCAGACAAGCTAATCGCCCGGATGACCGGGCCTTTGAGGAAACAAACGATATGAAGCCGGAACCCATTATCTACGAGCCATTCCTAGACTCTTGGGACGATGACAGCCGAGAGTTAGTCCATGAAGACATTAGCCACATGCGGTTAACCGCTTGGCTCTTGTCTTTTAAGAAACCCGCAACTGAAAGGAAACGCAATGTCTGAAAGAACCGTAGAGCACGCAATTCAAGAGGTTATGCAGAACATCGGGGCAGTCGCCAAGGGAGGCAAGAACGTCTCTCAGGGCTTCGTCTTCCGGGGCATTGACCAGATAATGAATGCCCTTTCGCCCGTCATGGCCAAGGCTGGCTTGATGATTATCCCTGAGGTGTTGCGGCACCACATATCAGTGGTGACTAGCGCGAATGGAAAGAGCCAATATCATCACAAGATGCGCATCGCGTATCAGTTGCGCGCTGTAGGCGCTGAGGGTTGTATCAATGCCGTGATTTGTTGCGAGGCCATGGATTCTCAAGACAAGGGCGCAAACAAGGCTATGTCAATCGGCCTGAAGTATCTTTGCAACCAAGTGTTCATGATTGCTTTTGAGGCGATTGAGGACCCGGATGGTCATTCCCCCAGCCCCGAGATTAAGCCGGACACTCCCGTACCGGGAGTCAAGGCCAAGATATCGGACAGCACTCGAGAGAGGCTGCTAAACGGGATGCAGGTTTCTGGATTGAGCAAGCGCGACTTGGCGGATTACTCCCAGACAAACTTTAAGAAACCCCTTGTGTCAATCACTGAGGACGAAGCTTTGAAGCTCGTGGACTTCATGGCCGGTCTCGCTTTCGTCCAGAGAGAGGAACAGTCATGATCAGGTGCTCAAGTCTACCTCTGGCCAAGTTCTGCGGAGGCTCGATCGGTCTGAATAGGAACGAGTGTGACCGGGTGGCCGTCATATCTTCCGCCTGGCACGCCATTCATGGGCAACAGGCGGATGCTGAAACCCTGATGGCTCGCTTGACGCCCGAAGAGCGTGAGGACGTGGAAGGCTTTGGACCTCCGAAGGACCTCTGCCTCCCTAAACTGACCCCTCTCCTGTACGCGAACGCTCGTCACGAGATTGCGGTTGGACTGACAGAGAATGTCCGAGCCGTGGCCTATGCGGATGGCACGCTGTCACAAGGGACGGCGGACGCCTATTGGGTGGTAGCCACGGACAAGGGGAAGCTCTTGGTACTCGCTGACCTCAAGATGAGTCGGATGAACGTCCTAGGAGGCCCAAACAGCTTGCAGCTGAAGGCCTACGCTATTGGACTGTCTGACGCTGAGAAGTGTGATGGGTACCTGACAGCTCTTTATGGCGCTGTAGAACAGTCGTGGGAGCTGGGAGAGACTGTGTGGCTCGACTCCCCTCAGTTCCTTCAAGACAAGCGAGAGGTTATCGCGGCGGCTACCAACACTGACAGCGGTTACGTGAGGGGAGCCCATTGCCTGAACTGCTACTCTCGCCTGCGTTGCCCGGCATGGGAAACTCGTATTGACGGAGAGACCATTGTGGCTCCTGAGAGTGGTTCTGGGATGCTGTCGCTGCTACTCCGAGCGAAGTCTTTGGAAGATCAGGCGAAGCGCATCAAGGACATGGCGGAGGCCTGGGTTGAGCAGAAGGGCCCCATCCGAGACGAGGCCACCGGCAAGGTTTTCCGTTGGGTCGAGTCATCTGGCCGTAAGAGCCTGAATGCTGAAGCGGTGAAGGCGCTAACGGGCGAGAACTTTGCCTCTTGCTACAAACAGGGCGCGGCGTACCGCTCGCTTAGGTGGACACGGTGAAACGCGTCAAGGTCTCCTGGGGCTACATGCATCAGAACGTTACCGATCACGACACGGTTGAAGAGGCTCTTAAAACCGTGACGTGGCTTTTGGAGAGAGGGATACAGGCCACGATAATGGTGAACAAAATAGACAAGACAGAAGGAGATACCGAACATGACTGAAGCAGAGACATCACGACCCTTTCTGGAGAAGAACCACGTGCACGAGCTGAAGTGCCATCCGGACCCATTCGACGCCATTGATAACGGCCGCAAAACCTGTGAGTTAAGGCGCGATGACCGTGGCTATATGGTCGGCCATCGGCTCCTTTTGCGGGAGTTTGAATCGGAAACCGGCTACTCCGGCAGGTGGCTCTTCGTCACTGTGGAGCACATTATTCGGGCCTGGGACTGGCCGGGAATGGCAGGAGGTTACGTCGTGATGAGCATTAAGCCGGGACGCTTTGAAGGTGAGCCGCCGTTTGACCAGGCTCCGGCTCGCCAGGACGAGTTCCGTGCATCGATTGCGGAGGCGCTCGGGCACACGCATCCCGGAATGGAGGGGCAATACGTGATGAGCGACAGAGACATGCTGAAGGCGATTCTTGAGCTGCGGGCTAACGTCTCCGAGGACGACCGACAATTGGCCGTGTCGCGGGCGGATTGTTCGCGGATGTATGAGCAGAGAGCGGCGGCTCGGGCGGAATGCCTTGAGCGGACAGAAGAGCGCGATGTGGCGCGGGCCGAATGTCTGCGCCTGCGCTCGGTACGAGCTGAGCTAGAGAGACTGGTGGCCAGCCTATGACTGCTGACGAGATTATGGGCCTGTTAGCAGCATACGGCGAAGACCGATTCTACCAGCGGTTCAACGGGCCAGGTGCCCTGGCCCTGCAGCTCGCTATCCAACGTGTGGTGGAGGAGCGCGATGCGTTGCTGAAGGCACTCGGCGAGGGGCGCGAAGTATGGGCATTCATCGAGAACGAGATGCAGAACGAGATAATAGAGCTGAGGTCCGAGCGCGATGATGCGCGAGTTGAGTGCGAGCGGATGAGCTGGAGGAACCCGTGAAAACCGAGTACTCTATCGTTCTGCCGAACGGAACCCGCATAGCGGGAGGGTTTGTCTCGTCAAGGGAAGCGGAGCTTTGGGCCTTCTCTCAGTCGAGTATCATTGGGAGTCTTTTCCGAGTCGAGCCCAGGGACATGACTCACTATGCTTTCAGAACCAAGTGGAGCGTGACACGCGCTCAAAGGGAGCCTCAGATGAGGGCCTTAGAGATGTCTGACAGGAACCTATGACCGAACAAGAGCTTTTCGACATTGTCTTCAAACACCTGATGTCTCAGAACGCCAGGAGCATGATGGGAAACGGCATCACTTGCGCATACCGAGGGGAGGGCGGGTTGAAGTGCGCCATTGGCATCTTGATACCCGATGAGGATTACCGCAAAGACATGGAGGGCGCTGCCGCTCAGAATCTTTTGGTAAAAGGCGCTTGTCTCAGCCGCTTGGCGGTTCATCATGAGCTGCTCAACAAGTTTCAACGCATCCACGATGAGGATCCGGTTGAGGACTGGGACAGGTCTCTTCGTGCGGCGGCCGTAGCGTTCGGTCTGGTCGGGCCATGACGGACAGGCCCTATCAGATTAACGCTGTGTCAGCGGCTCTTTTCCACTTGGAGAACGTTCGCTCCACTCTCCTGGTGATGGCTACGGGTCTTGGCAAGACTCGAGTCTTTTGCCGGCTGGCTGAGGGGTTCCCTGGTAGGGTCCTAATCCTGGCTCATCGGGACGAGCTGATTACCCAAGCGGCAGCGGCTGTGGAGCGTCTCACGGGACGGCCGGCGGACATTGAGCAAGGCCCCCTTCGGGCCCAGTACTCGCGTATCGTGGTCGGCTCGGTTCAGACCTTGTGCCGTGAGCGTCGTTTGATGCGCTACAAGCGGGACGAGTTTGACCTCATCATCATTGACGAGGCTCATCGTTCCCCGGCCAAGAGCTACCAGAGGATTCTTGACCACTTCGGAAAGGCGAAGGTCCTAGGCGTTACCGCGACCCCGGACCGCACCGACGGTCAGGCCATGGGACGGGTCTTTGAGTCGGTCTGCTACGAGATGGGGATTCAGCAAGGCGTTTCCGAGGGCTGGCTCTGCCCCATCGTGGGCGAGACTGTCATCATGGAGGACTGCAACCTTGACCTGATTCCGGCTCGAGCTGGAGACTTGGCGACCGATATCCTTGACGCTGAGATCCTCAAGCAGGCCGAGTTCGCAGCGGCCGAGATGCTCAAGCGGGACACTGGCTCCACCATTGTGTTCACCCCAGGCGTAAGGTCCGCTCGCTACCTCTCCGAGAGGCTCTCAGTCCTCACGGGAGGCTCTAGCGTCTGTGTGGATGGCTCTCAGCCTGAGGACGAGCGCAAGGCCGCTGTGGAGCGCTACAGGAGCGGTGACGCCAGGTTCCTCGTGAACTGCATGGTGGCCACGGAGGGCTTCGACGCGCCCAATACCCGCACTGTGGCAATTCTGCGCCCGACCAAGAGCCGGTCTCTGTACACCCAGATGGTTGGCCGTGGCACCCGAACCGAGCCGGGGGCTCTGGACGGACTGGAGACCGCTGCCGCACGACGCACAGCCATCGGAGCCTCTGGGAAGCCGGCCTGCCATATCCTGGACTTCGTAGGAGTGGGCCACCATCACCGTCTGATAGGCCCGGCTGATGTCCTCGGAGGCTCTTACTCGGAGGAGGAGAAGCTCGTGGCCAAGAAGGTGCTGTCTGAGGGGCAGCGGGATGTCAACGATGCGCTGAAGGAGGCTCGTGAGCGCCTGCGGTCAGCGATTGAGCAAGTGCGGGGCGTCCAGTACACGTCGCGTTTGAGTAACTTCAACCCCTTTGATGCTATGGGCCTTGAGCCCATTCAGAGTGGGCGAGTGGAGCCGCTCAGCCCGAAGCAGAGGGGCTACTTGGCGTCCAAGGGCTTCAGGGACGTGGACTTGGACAAGATGAGCCGAACCTCGGCGTCCAAGGCGATTACGACTCTCATCAAGAGGGACCAGAAGGGTGGGGCCACTCTGAAGCAGCTGGCCTTCCTGGGTTCGATGGGCGTGAATGACCCGAGGATGGGACGGAACCAGGCGTCGTGGGTTATCACCGAGCTTCAGCGGATACCGCCAACTCTCAGATCTCCAGATGCAATCCGAATGGTATTGGCTATGAGCAAACGAAAGGCAGCGTAATGACGATACTGGATGAAGTGGATAACTGGCTGACAAGATGTCTTGGACTAAGGAGCAATGCGGGGTCGGCCGGCCCTTGGTCGTGGGTAAGGTGCTTCGGGGCGGAGTCGGGGGGGGTGTGGCTTTTCGGACATAATAAAAGACCCGTGTCCCCACGGATAAAGTGGGTAGAGCTTCCCGATGGGATGTCCCTTCTTGACTGCAAGTTTGCGGTTGTGAGAGGACTAAACCAGCTTCTTTGTGAAGACAAATTGAGAGGGTTTCGGTTCGAGCTAAGTCTCAAGGAGAAAGACGTGCAACTGTGGTGCGACTCTGGAGCGATGACTCTACGCGGAGTCGCAGAGGAGAGCGTCTCGGCTTTCATAGACCGCGTGTGCACCCAGGTCGAACACAAGGGGTTCTCTGAAGCCCGTGAGCTGCTCGACAACAAGAAGCTACCGCTCCCGGACCCGTATGCAGGGGTTCGCCCCAACGAACTAGGTCTCGGCATCGTAGCCACGATACGAAAGGACCACGTCGAGGTCCTGAAGCGGGAGATGGATCGGAAGCTTGTCGTGATGAGTGGTCTCGATGATACGTGGAGCGGGGAGAAGCTATGACGCTACATAAGGGCGCCACCGTTTTTTGCCCAGTCTGCGGCAAGCTTCACTCTAAGGCGAGAGCGAACAATACCTGCGAGCACCACAAGCATGTCGATGTTGATCCGCTCGACGCCCCTTCGCACACGCTAGTGGTCGCTCAACTGGACCTTTGGCGAGAGTGGGCAAAGGAGAACTGCTTGGACGCGTTCTCGGATGACTGCGAAGCAATGGAGGAGATATGGAGAAGGCTTCAGCGTCTAAAAGAGCTGACGGCCCTAAAACCCCAGCCGGTTGGCGACGACGAGCTGAGAACGTTGGAGAGGATGGTGAGCCTGCTGGAGAACCTCGACCCGAGCGAGCGTCCTCGAGCACTAGCGTACCTGGGCAGCAGGTTCGCGTGAAAGGCGTGTCACCCCCTTGTAAAGTATTACACGCGTGTTACTCTTAACAAATGACCAAGTGGAGAATGGGCGTATCGGTAAAGATGTCTGACGAAGAGAAGAGGCTTCTCGCCAAGACGGCCAAAGCCATGGGTATAAAACTAAGCACATTCATCAGAGAGTCCGCTCTAGCAGCGGCATTAGGAAAAGGAAACGAATGGATCACATCAACAAAGTAGCACTGCTCGGAACCCTCGGCGCTGACCCGGTCGCCAACGAAGGCGGGACCGCCATGAAGATTCGGCTCGCCACCAACTCGCGAACCAAGGACAAGGAGACCGGCGAATGGGGCGATACCACGGAGTGGCACAACCTCGTTCTCCTCGGGAAGAGCGTGCCCCGTATGGCTAAGCTGCTACGTAAGGGCGACACCATTCACGTGTCAGGCTCGGTACGATACGATACCTTCGTGGGCAAAGACGGCGTGAAGAAGTACTTCACTGAGATTGTCTGCTTTGAGGCTGGCATCGTGAACTGTAAAGAACTAAAGTCCTCAAATACGACCACGGATGACGCTATCTCCTTCCCATAAGCTTCCGGCATGAGCGTGTTTCGTTTCCCCTATGTTCCGCGCTTTGCAGGGTTCCGTTGTTAACCTGCCGATAAACAGCCGGGCGCCTCAGCCGTACTCTGAGGCACTATCTAAAGCGGTATCCTAAAGCTCAAGCGGGTTTACCGCTGCCCGGCGCCTCAGCGGGATGGACCTGGCGCCTAGGCCGCGTACGTGCGTGGCGCCCGTGCGGCTACCCAGGCTGCAACAGCAATTATTGCGACGATTGCGATGGCCTAGGCGGTGGCCGTGATAGCTTTTACGGCCGCTAAATTTCACCCTCACCCTCACCAACTCAAGGAGCAACGACCATGAACGAACGAGAATACGACGCGCAAGTCACCGGTCTTCTGGCCGCAATCACGGCCTTTTTCGAGGGGCAATCCGGCGCAATGGAAATGCACGCCGAAGTGCTTGCTCGTGTGGGGAATATGTACCTGCAACCCTTGACCGACGCCGCATACGCGGCCGCTCGCGAATCAGCCGCGACCGGAAAGACCGTGCACCTGACCTACTCGGATCGAGCCGACGGTTGGCTTCGGTACCTTGGGCACAAGCGCAGTGGCCAACGCAACGGTCAGCACTACTACGAAGGAGAAAAAACCGAGGGCCTTGCCCCTTGGAGCGTCATACTGCAAGGTTCGCAGGGGTCAACAAGACCTGCGCCACACCCGCTCGACGGGGACTTCAACGCGAGCTTACATGCGAGGAGGTGGCCATGACCCCCGCTGACTGGCGAGCAATGATCGACGCAGAGATCCCGTCGAGTCCGTTTCACACGCCGCCGAAATACCAGGGGCAGATTGTGACGCGCTCCTACGCGCAGCACGAGGGGTACATCTTCGAGCGCATCGACGACTCCAGCGACGGGTCGGTTGTGGTCAAGGTCTACAGGTCAACCGAGTGGGCTTTTCAGCCGTGGAGCAACCCGCCGGTGCTCGGGGAGCTAATGTGGACGGAATTTAAGTCATGACCGAGAATCCACGCCTCGAAATCAGACTCTCAGCGGAGCTTCGCGAACGAGCGGAGCAGCTGGCTGTCGCTCGAGAAATGACGATATCTGCCTGGGTCAAGCAGGCCATGCTCGACGCGGTGGAGGCGGGAGAACTGGTTGCGGTGACTGCCTACAAAAAGCGAAAAGCCCCGCCGAAGCGGAGCTGAAAGGTTGAGTGAGATGACATCACAAGCGATCCTAAACACCGTTGCCGCCCACCTGCTCGCGCAGGCGGCGCTTGCCCAAGGCGCCTGATGGGCTCGGCAGCGTACAACCGAGGCTCACGGCTCATGTCCAGGGATGCCGACAAGCGCATGCCGGAGGCCAACCTCAGGGCCGATATTCAGGCGCGGGAGGACGAGAGCGCCAGACTGCGTGAGCGTGTCGCCGAGCTGGAGCGAGACCTCGGCCGCGCGCGTCGATGTCTCGCCGCTGAGCGAGTCGGAAGGGAGGCTCTCCGCGTGCGGCTTGCCCATGAGCAGGAGGCGAGCGACTTCGGCATTGGCGTCCTGTGCAGGCTCGCTTTCCCCAGAGACGTTGCCTATCACTCCGGTTGGCTAGTGCCGCAGCGCGACCCAAACCCCGACCGCGAAAGTGAGAGCGATCCAGACCACCCCGACGACTGACACGGTGGTATTCACCCGCGTTTCGGCAATCGCGATTTGCTGCTGAATGGTCGCCAGCTTCAGCGCGATTGCCTGCAGGACGTCCTTGATTTCCCCAATCTCGTTCTCCGCAACGGCCAGCCGCTGAGCGTGTCTGGCCTTCCAGTCTTCGTTGTTCGCGCGCTCCTGTAACAGCTTCGCCACAGCCTCGGGCACGCGGCCTGGGTCAATCGTGGCGCGCATCTCGCCGGAAAAGTCAGAGGTGGACGTGCTCACGGTGCCCCCGTGCTCGGCTTGTCCGGGCTCACGAAGGTCACAAGCGCGATCATGCAGGTCGCGAAGAGGGCGAAGACATCGGGCGGCACGATTTGGAGCGCGCCAATCGCGGTGATACCTGCGAGGATTTGGGTGCGTCGGCTGACGATAAATTGGATGACTTGGCTCATGTTTCGTTCTTTCCGAGAACACCGCGGGCTGCACGGGCCTTGGCGCGATGCTCTACCCAGTGTGCCGCCTCCTCAAGTTTGGTCAGGACGATTGCGTTTTCCCGGCAGGCAAATGGGCTGTTTTGGAAGTCCTGAAAGTGTGAAATCAACGCAGCGAGAACGGCCGATGTTGTCACCCCGGGGGTGCTTCCTGGCTCATTCCGTGGGCCTTTCTGGAACTGGATGCTGGCCTTCGGTTCGTCGTTGATTCTAAACGTGTACAAATGAGCTGCGGCGTTTGAGATATCGCAGGCCTCTATCTCGATTGACTCGTTGAGACCAAAGCCGTCGTGATGCGTAGTGATGAATTTACTGTTCATGGGTATGCCTTTCTTGAGAGTTGGAAGTGCGGCCCGTCTATCGGGTCCGGCCCCTCGTTTCGCACGCAGTAAGCGCGAACTTCTTGGGCCAGATTGTGTTCGTCAAGGTCGTTGGCCAGTCGATCCCAAACGCCGCCCCACACGATAGGCGTGTTCAGCTCGCGTGCGGCCAGAATCAGCGCCGGCGCTAGGACGTAGTAGTGCGGCCAGTGCCACGATGCCTTACCGGCCGATAGCGGCGCCAGGTCAACAGCATGTCCGCTAATGTGGCGACCGTTAAGCGTCCAGGATGCTCCCGACTTCACCAGCTCGGCTTGCCTGGTTCGCGTTCGCAGGCCTTCGAGAACAGTGAAGTCGATGTCACTGCGCCCAATGGCTCTCTCCACTACCGCGACCAGGTCTCGGTGCACGCCGCGTAGCCGGAACATCGACCTGAGGCCAAGACGGTAGGTCACTTGCGTAGCCTTATCTGAGCCATCATCTTGTCGAATGATAGCACTTTGCTGTGGATTTCGGCGAGTCGAAGCATATCAAATGCGATGGCTTCCCGGTCCTCCGCCGGCCGCTTGAGCAGCTCTGTCACCGCCTGTACCAGGAGCTTGACCACGTCGGGCCCGAGCTTTCGCGACAGCCAGATTAGTTTGGCGAGCATTGGCCAAGCTCCTTTTTCAGCTCTTCGAGGATGCGCGGCCTGTCTGGGCAGCGCTCCCACCCGTAGCCACGCGCCTGGCATGCCGCAACGCCCTCCAGGGCCTTGGCTTGCAGCGCATCAGCGTCGCACAGCTGTACGTCCCTCGCGCAGCTTGAGAGCCAGATGGCCGCGGCGAGCATGACGGGCCTCACGACATCACCACGTCCGGCACAAGCGCGAGCTTGCCGATGAGTGTCGCGGCCTGCGCCTTCTCTCCCGCGTCAAGCTTCGTGTTCGCAACGACCGTCTCTAGCTTCTCCGCCGCCAGCTGTATCTCGTTGCCGACTACCTCAACCGGCAAAAGCCAGCCGGGGGCGCCAGGCGAGTAGGTGTCGGGGATTACCACGTGTATTCCGCCACCGTAGGGTTCGCCCTTTTGCGGTCGAGTTTCAGCTTTGTTAATGAGCACGGCCAGCGCTTGCAGGTCTGCTTTGGTCCCGGTGTATTTCGGCATGTAAACCTCAAGCGTGCGGGTGGTAACCCTTGAGTGCGTTAACTTCGGCCAATGTCAACGCGCGAGAGAATGCGCACACTGAATCCATTTTGCCGTCAAATCCCAACGCGCCGCTCGCGTCGTTCGCTCCGACGATTAGCGCGCTTGTGGTGTCCAGAAGCGCAGCCGCGACGCTGGTGCACGTCGTAGCGATGGCCGCGCCGTTAAGATGGATTTGTATTCTTGCGGCTGCTGCCAGCGAGCCATCGAAAACCCAAGCGATATGGTTCCAGGCGGTCGACGTGCCGAATGCAGCCGTAGCGGTGCCCAGGTTGTTAATCTCGGTTTGGAAATTGTTGCTCGCGTCAAGCGCGATAAAGATGCGCCGCTGGCCCACCGCGTACTGTTGCCAAATAACGTCGGTGCCGCCGATGTTGGCGCGCTTGATCCAGGCTGCGACCGTGAACGCCGCCGTTGCGCTGAGGTCCGTTGAGTCCGGGCAATTGAACAGGCGCGTGTTCTGGAAATCGAAGCACGGCCATCCGCCGTCGTTTGCCACGAATTGGGGCTCCGCGCCGGCTTGCCCGGTCAGCGTATCGGCGATGCCAAGAGGCGCTTGGTCGGCGGCCGTGACGACGTTGGAGCCGGCTCTAACCAAGCCACGAGTCGCATCCCAGAACGCCACGCAGCCTGGAATGGAGTTGAACGGCAGGTACATGTTCCCCCTGCCAGCTCGCCCTCGCGCAAACTCTGTGCGTCGTCCAATCATTGCATGGGCTTCTCGGTGTTGCGGGGATCGAAGTCCCCTAGGGCTATGATGCAGGAGCCAGCAGCGGCCCCGCCCATCACCATCCGACAGAAGTACATGGACTCGCCGACGCCCCACTCTGGCAGCATCACGTGACGGTCACCGAGACCTCGGCAGATGCCTCCAATCTTAGCGGTCACTCCGCCAGCGGTTCCGACGACAGCTGCGTCGACGACAGCCAACGGGTCCTTCGAGAAAGCGAACATGAAGTCGCCTCCGGTCGTGCTGTGGATGATGACGTAGCGCTTCAGGCGGAACGACGCCGGGAGGGCGTTGCCGACAACGGAGGTTGCGGGCACGGTGAAGTGCGGGCAGTTGTTCTCATTGATGGCGTTGCCAATGTCGTTGGGAGCCCTGATGAGTAGGGCCTTCAGCATTAGATCGGGGTCGTCCATAACTCTATTCCTTACTTGGATTTAGCGGGTTTGTCATTGGTCTTGGCGACGGGGACGCCGCCCATCTCAAGGAGTTTGGCGACCCAAGGCATCAGAGCAGCCGTGTTTCTCGCCGAACTGGTCAGCTCCGGGTTGAGCGAAGCAGCTCCCGCTATGGCTGCGGCTCCGGTGGGCAGCTTATCAAGACGCCCCATGGCTCTGAAGGCCGGGTCTGCTCTTGGTAGAAGGCGAGAAAGGGTGCTGTACCCGAGGCGGACGCCCGGAGGCAATCCGGATGTGGTGCCGACGTCAAGGTCAACCTTGCCCATCAGGCGCTCGTAGGCCCGCACAGTCTCAGAGTCTCGGGCTGCCTGTAGGGCTTTGTCGCTGTAGCCCTGCTTGTAGTCTGTGTACTCCGGGCCAAACGGCTTGTGCATGGCGTCGGCCGCGTTCCGGTCGGTTCCGCTCACGGCGCCGAGAACCTTCGATTCAAGAGCTTGTCTAGTTCCCTGGTCAACGCCTTGGTCGGTTAGTTTCGGGTTGAGCCCCAGGCGGATGTTCTCCGCCTTGGAGCGCTCCATGATCTGTTCATGCTTCTTGCTCATCTCGGCAAAGCCAGGCCACTCTTTCCGGTACTCGCGGAGCTGGTGGGTCAGCTGCTGGATCTTGCCTTGAAACGGATCGGCAGAAAGGCCACCGGTCTCACGGCTCCCCAACATGTCAATCGTGTCATCTAGACGCTGAGGGGTGTAGACCATCTTTCCCACATCATCCGGCCATCCGTCGTGAGACTTTAGAATGTCCTCAAGACGGTCGCCCAGCTTTTCCCCAGCGAGCTTGAGTCGTTCCGACAGCTCCCTTATTGGAATGGCCACAGGAAGATACTTCTTCTTGTTCTTGTACTTGGAGTAGAGGGCCTTTTGCTCCCCATCAATGAGCAGCTTCCGGCTCTCAAGTTTGCTCTTCAGCTCATCGGCCACCAGACCACCGGCCTCTTGGGCCTTCCTGCTTCCAGCAACAACGTTGCTTCCAGGATTTGCCGCCATCTCCGCTGCTGCCTCGGCGTACTGCTCCTTGACGACGGGTGGGGCCTTGATGCCGCCCAGCATGTTCGTCACCGGCTTACCGGCATACGCCTCCAGCTCCTTAATGTCTTGAGCCATCCCGGGGTGTTTCTCCGGGTCACGAAGACTCGCTGCTCGATGATTACCGAACTTGCCTATCAGCCCAGCCCCAAGCCCAAACGCTCCAGAGATGGCGAGATTGTTCCCAACGTTCTCCAGATTGAACGGATGCTCAACGCCAGGCTCTCTGATGTCGGCCGCAAGCTGCTGGTTGTTGCTCTGGTTGAGCCCGACGGCGGCTCCCCCGAGAGCCGGTAGACCAGCCTTGGTCCCAAGGAAGCCAAGCGCCTCGGCAGTCCCGGTCGGTAGCACTTTGCCGGCTGCGGCGCCGAGTCCGAGTCCCCTTCCGGCTAACGCCCCAAGACCCTCGGTCCCGATTGCCAGAAGAGCTTCGGGCACCAGTCCGCCAGCAGCAGCAGCCATGGGACTGATGGCGGCCTTGTCTTCGAGACCCTGCTGAGTGGTCCCTGGCTGGAACCCCTGCGCTGAGTCGAGCGCTTGGGCAATCTTCGGACCGAAGGGCGTTCCCATCGCAAAGCCAGCCGGCCCACCAATGGCCGCATGGCGGGCCTGTGTCTTTAGGGAATCATACCAAGAGCCAGGCGTGACGGCGTCGGCGCGAACGATGGGCGTCCCGTCCTTCTTGGCCTTGGCGAGAGCTTCCTTCCACTCCTTGTCCTTGCGGACATCGAAGTCGGATGGAGACTCCGTGGTCCGTTTCACAGGGTCGGTGTAGTGCCGCTTGCCGGTGAGTCGGTCCTCGGCCTTGGGCCCCAGGGCTTGGTAGAGCCCTGGAAATATCATTGAGGTCAGCGCCTCTCGAAGAGGTCCGGGCCCTTGTGGCTCCCCAGTCTTCGGGTCGACCGGCGTGTAGCCCGTGGCCATCTCTGGTTTGAGTACACTGTCCGCCGAACCAGGGTCTAAGGTCACGCCAGTCGGCTTCCCACCCAGCTTGTCCAGAACCTGGATGCGCCCTGGCCCGGCTTTTGCATCTGTAGGAGCAGCCGAAGGGCTGGCAAAGGCGCTGAGTTGAGTCGTCCTTTTGGACCGATGAAGCTTGAGGCTCTCAAGCACGGCTGGGTCGGCGTCTGGATTGGACGACAGGTTGGCTATGCCCTGGTCCAGTTTCGCGATGGCGGCTTCGACGGCCGCCCTGTCCTCGGTGGCTTCCATTACTCCACACCCGCTGCCTTGAGCGCCTCGGCTTCGGAAATCTTTGGTGAGGGGTTCCTTCTCCTGGAGTTCGCGTTGTCGCGATGCCTGAACCGGCCGAACTGGGCGTCGTGAATCGACTCTAATTCTTCATTGCCGTCCACCATTCGGTACAGGTCGTCTTCCGTTTGCGAGAGACGCTTCTGCGCGTCTGCTTGCATTGCGCGGACACCCTCAACGAGGCGCTCGCGTTCGAGATCGCCCATTGAGCCTGAGGTATACGTCTCGAAGAGGCTCTGTATCTTTGCGATGAAGGTACCGCCCTCGACCGTTTGCGCATAGTCCTTGTTGGTGGCGACGCCGCTAACCAGTGCCTTAACTATTTTCTGCTTCGTAGCGTTGTCGGTGAACCCCTTCGAATTCTGAAGAGTGTTCACCATGCCGTTCAGATCATCATAGACTAGCCTTTGCGTTTTTGCGTCCATGCGGTCATAGGTTTTGAAGTAGTTCTCGGAGCTGATTGCAATGTCGCGACTGTCCGCAGCCCTCTCTCTGTAGTTCGTAGCCGGGCCTCCGCCTCCGCCTCCGCCTCCGCCTCTGCCCTTGCGGACTCTCCCCTCCTGGGCGATGCGTGCGCGCTCCATCTCAGCCCTGATGGCGAGGATCTTATCGGTCTCAATCTGGGAGTCTTTGACGTCTAGACCGGTCCCGGCTGCTCGGCCAGCGGTCTCGGCTCCACTCCTGAATATCTCCTTCTCGAAGTCGGTCCCGCTCTCTGCGGCCGCTCCGTAGGGAGCTCTGGCCTGTGCCGCCCTGGTGGACTGGACGTCCTTCAGGCTTGCGCCGACTGTGGCTATGGGCTTTCCGTCCAGCATGTAGACCATCGGAAGCTCCTCTTGGGGAGCTGGCTCCGGAGGTGGAGGGGGAACGCCCATCGCGGACGGACCCGGAATGCCGGGAGTTGTAGGGGCAACCGGTGCCGCTGGAGCTGAGGTGGAGATGGATGAGATGTCTACCGGGGCTTCGCTCTTTACGAAGTTTTGGGCGTCTTTCCCGGCTTTCTCGACTGCGTCATCCTGGGCCTGAGCCCAATCGAGTCCTGCCCATTTGTCCTTCGAGAAGAGACCTGCGATGTCGCTGTCGCTGGGACCAGCGTCACTGACGCCACCTGTCGGCGCCGCAGGCATAGTGGCCGCCTCAAATGCGACCGCCTCAGCTTCATCCTTACCCAGGAGCGCGTCCTCAGCAGCAACAGCAGCCATGGCGGGAGACGACGTAATGCCGGGACCAGAGGTAGGGCCTCCTCCGAGAGCAGCCATGGCGGGAGACGACGTAATGCCGGGACCAGAGGTAGGGCCTCCTCCGAGAGCAGCCATGGCGGGAGACGACGTAATGC